>Ga0105248_10004391_pt1 | contig 15608 bp, 15 predicted proteins | sample KBSS34metaG_FD_81524 | JGI IMG/M metagenome (GOLD analysis project Ga0105248, IMG submission 81524) | Switchgrass rhizosphere microbial communities from Kellogg Biological Station, Michigan, USA - KBS S3-4 metaG | ecosystem: Host-associated > Plants > Roots > Rhizosphere > Soil | place...
CCATTCTGTCGTCGGTCATCGTCTTCTTCTCCAGGTTCGAGTTCGCATCCGAACCCTACCAGAAGATCGACGGTGGCCACCCTCTCAGGGAAACCTTCCTACACCACCCCGCGGGACACGACCCGGCATCGCCAAGGCCGCCTGCCAAATCCACCTCACCGCCATCGCTTACAACATCAAAACGCACACCCAACATCCAGCACCCTGTCTGATGACGCCGAAGCCGACCAGGACGGTCCGGCGAAACAACAGCCCCAACACACTCGCAGCCAATGTTCAAGAAAACGGTAGAAATCCGCACTCCAGACCTACCCGCGCACAGGTCTCCTAGCAGCTAATCTGAGCAGAAAGCCGCACTGTTTGCGAGCAAAGGCCGCTGTGATTGCAAGCGTCTACAGCTAACCGACAACGGCTCACCTACACTGCACGAGAAACGCGCGTCTTTGCACGCCAGATCGGTCTAAAGCCTTGCTTCACGCCGGTGAAGAGCCCCAGAGCAATGGCATCTCCGAGGCCTTCGTGCCTTCATGCATACCCTTAAGCGGTACTACGTCCACGTCTCACCTCTGCGGGATGCTGTCGCAGCACTGGCATCGCTCGAGACCTGAATCCAGGACTACAACAACTACCACCCCCACTCGGGCCTCAAGATGCGCTCACCACGCGAGTTTCGAGCGGTCCAGTTTGCAACGCCCTGAGGGTGTCTGGTGAAATGGGGGCCAGATTACTGGGTATACCGTACCATCTCGCCGCCGGAGTAATCCCGCTCTGGTGCTTCATGCCAAAGCATAAGCAGGCCGAAACGCTAGCGGCTCTTTCCCGGGCATGCCCGCCTAGATCCTGCTGCAGCCCGCACGCGAATGACCGCCGTCTTAGCAAAGGCGCGACCACTTCCCATGTCCTTCAACTTTTCATCCGACCATCGTGTCAGGACGCTCGTATCTAGGCGGCATCGATCACCTGCCTGGTAGATGATGCGGCTAGGCTGGCGACGTAGTGGCGTACCAAGGTAATATATCACGCCCACGCCAGATACATGATGCGACGCATCAATTATAACTGCAGCCTTCTCCGAACAGCTTTGAAATCGGCAACCTGAAAAGAGGTAGCCCCCATCCCGTAGCTTGAACGATGGATCCGGTGGGCCGCTGAGTGCCGCCAGCACTTGAGTACTAGTATTCTCTTTGTAGTGGAACAGATCTTCACGGCGATCTGCCAATACGATCGACAGTTCTTTGCGGAACTCAGGGTCACCGACCAACTGGTTGATGTTGGCGCAGTGATCCGGATACCGCAGCGAACAGGAAGCGACAGGCCTATGCGGCTTCGACATGGCGACCGGCGCCATCGTCATAACCCCGACGACCGATGAAATGAGCGCAGTAATAAGCTTAATCTGGATCATACCATCTTGCCTCATAAAACATCGGTCTTCGGACATAGCTGTCAATGAAGCGCGCCGGAATCGATCGCCTGCTTCAATAGATCGGCTTCGTCGTTCCTGCGGGTCGTATAGTCATCTCCAAAGTTCCTGAGATTATTATACGCATCGGTCCAAGCGCCGGATGTGACCTGGTTCCAGAAATTCGGAGTGGCGTTGCTCAAGCCAGGGCCGTACTGATGGGACACGTCTATGATGACTGTCTGAGCTTCATAGGGAAGACTCTGAAAGTCCGTGCTGGAGGCTTGGTTGAAAGCCGAGACCAATGTGTTCAGCGCGTCCTGCTGAACGCCGGTGTCCAGAACCCGAGCCTGGAAGTCAGTGATGTGAAGCGGGTTTGCGGCAAGGAAATCCACCGCATCCTGCCCGGTGCGTCCCATGTAGGGCTGCAAGGTATCAACCCAGGCAAGCATGTCTCTGCGAGACTGCTCAAAGTTAGGATATGCATTGTTCACCGGATATTGTGCCCAGTAATCAACGAAATTGCTCTTGATCTCGGCAAACGTGTGATGTCCCAAGTCGACACCTGTGGCGATGGTGATCCCACTTTGTCCAGCAGGCTGCCCGTTCTTCAACGGGACATAAGCATCCAGCAGGCGCCCACCTTCATGCTGGGCGATGAAGTTCTCATCGTAGTGAAGCACGCCCGCGCCGGGCACATCGTGTTCGTTGGCACTTCCAGACCCGCTGTCGCCGCCGCCACCACCGCCGCTATCTCCGCCGGAGTCACCGCCACCATAATCCCCGTAGTCGCCGCCTCCAAAATCGCCGTAGTCGCCGCCGCCGCCATCGGCGACCACGACTATGTCGCCACCGTCTCCGCCCGAGCCCGTATCACTTCCGCCGGCAATAAGTTCCTGCTCTTCAAGTGTTAACTCGCGCATGATCGGCTCCTGCTATCGATGCAGGCGCATCCTACGATCGTGCCCCTGCAAGCCCTATTCCGGATTGCTCCAGAAGAAGATGTAACTGGTGGCACACTTCCAGATAATGGTCCATCTGCGGATCGAATTCTGGCAAATGTTTGCCATGATTTTCGTAGTAATCTCCGAGACGGTTCGACATGACGAAAACATGAGCGGGAGTGAATTCTCGCGGCTCTTGCAAGCACGTTCTTGCAGACCCCCCCGGATTTACCATCGATGCGGATGAGGGCGTCAAGAAGACATGGCCGTGAGAGGCTCGTCCTACTTCCCAACCTCCACGATCACCCCATCGGACGTGGCCGAAAGATAGTGCGGAGGAGTGGACGACGCATCCATGAACCTGATGGTGGCGCGAACCTTGAACTTCCCCGCGCCCGGGAAGAGATACTTGGCCGGTTCCTTGACCTGGATCGACAGCGGCTTGCCGGGGTCGATGCTGACCAGGGCACCCGGTTGAACCGGCGGCGCAGGGGGCGAGATCGGCATGGGCTCCAGCGGCCTGACGACCACGCCCTTGGTGTCGGTCACCTGAAAGGACACGCCTCTACTGGCGGCCAGGAAGGGCGACGCGCGAAATGGCCCCTGGTCAATGGCGATTTTCACGTCGAGCGTCACCTTGTCATCGATCTTGACGGGACGGCTCGGTGCGGCGATCGACACGGTGATGGCCGGCTTGGCGCCTGCGTCCCACTCCGCCTGGGCCGGAATGGACGGGGCGGCACTGCCCAGGGCAACGATAATCGCAGCTAGCATTTTGCATTTCTCCTAGGCCGATGCGGTGCCGACAAGACATCCTTGCGGGCACCGACAGCCAATCCCCGCTGGCTGCTGCTCACCCTCCATAGGGCGGCTGATCGATCCGCGGCGTCTGTGATCCCGGATCAGCGATCAGCCCCTGGAGGTACTGCACCTCGTAAGTCGACAACCCGAGCGCGGATGCGTTGTCCACCTGCAGCTGCCATCCGGCGACTTCGGCGGCAATGCCGCGGCTCTGATTGAGGTCGTTGGTCGCATCGAAGACCGAGATGTGCAAGGCATCGTGCACGATGTTTGAGGCGGCGAAGGCGGTCGACGCCGTAACCAGCTCGCTCGTGTCGAAGAAGAACGTATGCGAGTCCTCTTGCGAGAACGACCGGTTCACATCCACGAAGGCAATATTCTGGACGTGGGCGAGGGCATCCCTTGCCGCCTGGTTGAGCGAATCGTAGCTCAGCGAGAGATTGGTCACGGCGTCGATGGCCTTGTAGTAGGCATCGGAGAACGTCGGCGCCGTTTTCTGGTCTATGAGGACGTTGACGACATGGCCGCCGATGGCGACGGGCAGGAGATTGACGTCGCTGAGGTCGATGCTCGGATCGGGGGAGAGGTCCGACTTGTCGGCATGCGCGTCGGCGCCGCCGCCGCCACTGCCCGAGTCACCGCCGCCACCACCGCCCCCACCGTCGCCATACCCCCCCCAGTCGCCGCCACCGTAGTCTCCCCAGTCACCACCGCCGCCACCGTCGGCAACGACGACGATGTCACCGCCCCCGCCACCGCCATCGGTGATGCTGCCGCCGGCGATCAGCTCCTGTTCCTCGATTGTCAGCTCGCGCATGGGTTTGTCCTGTCTACCAGTTGGAATGCTTGGGAAGCAGGCTTCACTTCACCGCCTGCATGGTGGCGCGGCGGCCCGCACGGGCGCGGTAGTCGGCGCCGGAACCCAGGTCGTGGATGCCGTCGCGCAGCATCAGCACGCGGTCGGCCGCGGCAATGGTGTCGGGCCGGTGCGCGACGACGATGCGAGTGACCGAGATGGAGCGAAGATAGTCGTTGATCCGCGCCTCGCGCTCGATGTCGAGATGCGCTGTGGCCTCGTCCAGGATCAGGAAGCGCGGCTGCTTGTAGAGCGCGCGGGCCAGCAGGATGCGCTGGATCTGGCCGCCCGACAGGGTCGAGCCCAGGTCGCCCACATACGTATGCTCGGCCATCGGCAGGCGGCGCACTTCGTCGGCGATCGTGGCGTTCTCCAGGCAGTGCCAGGCGCGATCGACGTCGATCTCCTCGTCGAAGAACGAGACGTTGTCGAGGATCGATCCGGGCAGCAGGTCGTCGCTCTGCAGCACCACGCCCATCGCGCCGCGGATCGCCTTGGGACCCCAGATCGAGAGCGGGAGGCCGTCGACATGGATCTCACCCAGGGTCAGCGGGTAAAGGCCGCAGAGCGCTTTCAGCAGGGTCGACTTGCCGCAGCCCGAGCGCCCGACAATCGCGATCGACTCCCCCGCCGTGACGGTGAAGGACACGTTCTGGAAGATCAGCGGCTCGCTGGGGCTATAGCGGAAGGCGGCCGCGACCACCTCGATACTGCCCTTGAGCTCGGGCATGTTGCTGGCTTCGTGTTCGAGGCCGCGCTCGGGCTCGGTCAGCGCCACGTCGGCGATGCGGGTGTTGTAGACCTCCAGCATGCGCCAGTTGATCACCGTCTCCACCAGCGTGGTTGCGCGCGAGGCGAACTGCTGGCGGTACGAGACGAAGGCGTAGAGCGCGCCGACGCTGAAGGCGCCGGCCATGACTTGCTGCGATCCGACGTAGACCACGGCGATGATCGTCGCGGTCTCCATCAGGCCCTGGAAGGCGCCGACGAGGCCATTGGCGAGGCCGTTGCTCTGCTGCGCCTTGATCAGGGCGGCCTGCTTGTTGGCCCATTGGCTCTCGCGGTGGTTCTCGCCCGACATGACCTTGATGGTCTGGATCGAGCGCAGGGTTTCCAAGCGGCGGCCCTGCTCGGAGATCGAGGCGCGGAACTGCTCGCCGGCGAAGCGCAAGGTGAGCGGCATCGTCCCGAAGCGGACGGCCAGGTAGAGACCGAAACCTAGAAGCGCGAGTAGCGCCAAGGGCACCGAGTAGATGAACATCAGCGCCAGCATGCTGAGCGACAGCACGCCATCGAGTACCGAGCCGATGAGGCCGGTCGCGATCAGCGACTTGATGGGCTCGATCGCCTGGAAGCGCACCATGGTGTCGGAGAGCTTACGCCGCTCGAACCAGGGCAGCGGCAGCCGGATCATGTGGTGGAACAGCCGCCGGCTCATGTCCCAGCTGAGCACCGCGCCCATCCTCTGGAGGACGATGGCCCGCATCGACTGGGCGCCGGCGTTGAACAGCGCGAACAGCAGGAAACCCACCGTCAGCGCTTTCAGCAGCTCGGTGTCGCCGCGCAGCGCTCCGCTGTCGACCGCAGTCTGGATGTAGAGCGGCGAGGCGATCAGGTAGGCCTGGAGGATCAGCGAGAGCAGCAGCGCCTGGATCAGCCCGCTTTTCACATCGCCCGACCAGTGGATCAGCGACAGCGGGTTGAACGGCGGCCGCTCGATCTTGCGGCGGAAGCGCGGCGTCACGGCCAGCTCCAGCGCCACGCCGGTGAAGCAGAGCGAGACCTCCTTAAGCGGCACGGTCACCTGCCCCCGCGCCGGGTCAAAGATCCGCGCGCCCTTGCGGCCGACCTTCTCCAGCACGACGAAGTGCTGTAGTCCCCAGTGGAGGATTGCCGGCGACTGGAGAGTGGCGAGTTCGTCGACGTCGCAGCGCACGGCGCGCGCGGTCATGCCGATGCTATGGGCGACGTCGGACAGCTGGCGCAGGCTCATGCCGCGCAGGCTGCCGGGATAATGCTGGCGCAGCCACGGCAGGTCGATATGCGACCCCGCCTTCTGCGCGGCATAGGCGAGGCTGGCGAGGCCGCATTCGGCCGCCTCGCTCTGCAGGTTGCGCAGCGCCGAAGTGCTCATGCAGAACGTCCTCTGAAGGCGCGCAGGGGATCGAGGAACCAGTCGATCAGCGACTGGCGCTCCAGGATCACGTCGGCGCGCAGGCGGCTGCCGGGGGCGAGCGCCCAGGCCTTGCCGTAGGCGTGCACCGCCTGCGAGCCGAGCTTCACCCGTACCCGGTAGAGCGCGCCCTCGCGCTCCGCATTGGCCAGCGGCACTTCGCGCGCATCGACCGGCGTGCTGGAGATCGAGGTGACTGTCCCCTTGCCGCTGCCGAAGCGCTCGAAGGGAAAAGCGTCGAACATCAGCCGCACGTCGGCTTGCTTGGTCACGAAGCCAATCGCGCGCGAGGGCACCCACAGCACGGCCTCCAGGCGAGCGTCGCGGGGCAACACCGTCGCCAGCGAGACGCCGGGTTGGACCGCCTCGCCGGCGACCGCGCGGACGGTCACCAGCTTGCCGGTGAAGGGCGCTACCAGCACGACGCTGCTTTCCGCATCGGACTGGGCGCGCTTTTCGTCGAGCGAGGCCTGATTGGCGCGCAGCTGCGCCGCGGCGCGAGTCGCCTCGGCGTCGGCCTGCGCGGCCATGGCCTCGGTCGCCCCGACATCGGAGCGGGTCTGGTCCAGCTGGCGCTGGGTGTCGGCGATCGCCTGCTCGGCGGCGAGGATCTCGGCCTGCTTGTCGCGCAGCCGCATGGCCGAGACAAAGCCCTTCTCGCGCAGCTTCATCAGGCCATCGAGGTTCTGCTGGTTGAGCGCCAGCCTCTGGCGCTGGAGAGCGACGCTGGTGTTCAGGTGGGCGATCTGGGCGCGGGCACCGGCGGCACGGCTGCGCAACTCCGCTTGCTGGGCGCGGCTCGACTGCCCGCTCGCGGTCAATTCAGTCGCGAGCTCGAGGTTCTGCTGCTCGTTGGCGCGGGCGAGCTGCGCGCCCAATGTGCCCTTCTCGCTGTCCAGCGTGGAATCGAGCGAAACCTTCATCAGCCGCTGGCCTTTCACCACCGACTGCCCCTCGCGCACGTAGATGTCGGTCACCCGCCCGGCGCGCGAGAAGTTGATCGTCGCGCTGCCCGTTTCGGGCTGCAAGAAGCCTTCGACCGTTTCCTTGCGCGAGAAGTTGGACGTGAATAGGAAGACGATGATCGCCACGAACACAGTGAACATGAACAGGACCAGGGCCCAGCTGCCGATCCCGAACAGCGGCACCGGCCGGCCATGGCGCGAGCGCAGGCCCTCGATCGCCTCGGCACGGAACAGGCCGATGGTGGAAGGGCCGATGGGGGAAGTTGCACGCTCCGGAGGCGCTTCGATGTCCAATCTCGGCTCCTGCTTCTCGGCCGGGCAAGCCAGGCTATGGATCGGGGAAGGACGATGAATTCGAGTATCGAACAGGTGCTGCGCGAAAGCAGGCAAGCTGCAGAGGCGCTCTTCTTTCCGCCTTTCATCGGTGGCGAGCGGGAAAGCACGCCACTCAATGCCAGCCCCTACGTGGCCCATCTCGATGATCTGCGGGAAGGCCGTTTCCTCTCCATCCGCGGAGCATTGGTGCGTGAATTCACTGCCGCTCTGGAGGGACTTCCAGCGCACGGCATCCACGCGGTGGCCTCGCTGCTCGGCGGCAGCGCCATCGGCCCCAAGCCCAACCCTGGCGATCTGGACTGCGTGGTGTTCTACGAAGCGGCGAACGGAGCCGCACCAACCGGCAACCTGCAATCGCTGCTGACGCGCAGCAAGGCGCGCGGGATCGACATGCGCCTGATCCCCATCGACGGCGACATCGTCCTGCTGCTCAAGACCGTGTCGTATTTCAGCATGCTCTACAGCAAGAATGCCGGCAGCCTGGAGATCGTGCGCGGCTTGGCGCTGATCGACTGCCGGGAACGCTAGCGCCGCATAGGTGCAGCCAGGCACTCCTTGAGGAAGGCGTCGATGTGCGGACGGTAGGCCGATGCCGCGAAGGGCGCCTCGATCGTATGGCCAATCGCCGCGGGCAGCTCGACGATCGCACCGGCGGGCAGCATCGGGGCGACCGCCGTAAGGTCTTGGCGCAGCACCGGGATGTCGCCCTCGGCATAGGCGATGCGCAGGTTTGGATAGCGGCCGTGCCCGAGCAGCGCGGCAAGATCGCGAGTCTCGTTGCCGGCGAAATAGTCGAGGAACGCCTGGTCGGACGATAGCGTGAGCGGGTGACCCTGAGGCTCGGCGGGCGCCAAGGTCATAGGCATGGACGCTCTGCCTTGCTTGCGCGCCCGCGCGACGAAGATTGCAGGCGCGGTCGCCAGCGGGGCCACCAGCAGGAAATGGACGTCTGGGTGGTTGGAAACAACAGGCGCGGCGATGGCGGCACCCATGCTGAAGCCGATCACACAGACCGGGCCGTGGCGCTTCAACGCCGTGACCAGCGCAACTATTTCCGCCCGCGCGCGGGTCACGTCTCCTTTGCCGAACCTGACCCGGTCGACACCAAGGTACGCGGGCATCGCCCGGGACGCTCGCCCGCCCCATTGTGCCAGCAAGTGGTTAATGGTCGCGCGCGTCACCAGGCCGGCCGGCAGGTTCTCGTAAGGACCGCCGGCCAGGTAGAGGATCGTGCCCCTCGCCGCGCCGTCCGGCGTCGTGAGGAGGGTGGGCATCGTCACGCTGGCGTCCCGGAAGCCCACAGTCGTCAACGTGAAATCGGGCCCCCGAAAGGCGCGCCCACAGGCAAGGTCACCGACCTGACGAAGTCGGTTCTGGTCCGCGAAGACCTGCAATCGGACGTCATTGCCGCAGGTCTCAAAAGGCCGCGGCACGCGCGCGGCGGGCGCTGCGGCGAGCGGCACCTCTTGCTCCAGTAGCGCGATCTGCTGTCCGACGACGATGATCCGGTGCGTGGCCGGCCCGCCGGGCGCACTGGTCCAGGCTTGCACAGGCCGGTCACGGGAGGCGGCGCGGCACCAGACATCGCGCTTGGACCACCAGGCAACCCCTTCGGCATCGTGCATCACGGGTGCATCGGCAGGTGCACCGCACGCATCGGGCGACGTGCGGCGAACCTGCGTCGTCATCGAAAAGCCGACGCCGGGCGCGCCGTTCCTGGCAGTCGGAACCTGGTCGCAAGCGGCCAGCATCCATAGTCCTGTCAAGGCAACGCGCCCGGCGTAGCGCCTCATTCGTACACGCGCGTCACGTGGAAGGCGATGCTGATCGACGTGGAGTCGTTCGAGGCATAGCCTCCCGACACGCCTGCCGCGCCCGCGTTGAACGAGGGCTGGCCGTTGGCGTTGTTGAAGGTGAACGTCTCCTTGCCGTTCGGGTCGTCGACGAACTTGGCCTGGAGCACGTCGTTGTCGTCGTAGAAGCACCAGGTGCCCTGGTCGCGGGACCACTGCGTCAATGGGCCCACCGGCGGGGTCAGCGCCTCGACGTTGCCCCAGTCCTCGAACATGTTGGGCCACCAGTCGTTGACCGGGCACGTCTGGGTCGGACGTGGCGCGGTGACGACGATCTCCTCAGCCTCAGGCTCCGTCGGCGGGGGGTCACCACCGCCACCATCGCCGCCGTAATCCTCGAAATCGCCCCAGTCCCCGAAGTCGCCGCCACCATCACCCGTCGCCGGCGACCACGATCTTACCGCCGTCACCGTGATCGGTGTTGGTTCCTCCGGATATCAAATCTTGTTCTTCCAAGGTCAGTTCACGCTTGGCTTCCATCCTTATCCTGCCATGTCCATGATCGGTAAAACAGGACCTTGCGTCCGCTTTCGAAGCATCCAATCCGATAACGAACGGGCATATTTAGCTCATAGATCGGATGGCACTTCGTGCGTCTGGATGGCTTTGACCGAACTGCTGCCCATGAAACTCGGCAATCGCTACGCCCCAACGGGTGCTTCTTGCGACTTGCCATCGTGCCCTCGCCCGTCTCGCGCCTCGAATCACAGGCAGTCTGGCCAAGCCGTGGGCGCTGCAGTCAGGGCTTTCCGTGCTGAACGATTGTCGCATAGCTTCACATTATGGATTGTGCCCGGTCACAATCTCAACCCCGCGCACGCACAGCACATTTTGGCGCAGCAATGTTGAGTTACAATCCCTTTAGAGGACTTTTTGGATGGTGACGGGTGAGTAGATCGAAGACGCCGATTCCAAGAGGAGTCTAAGTATAAAATTGAACATTCAAAGTTCATCTCCTCACTATTAACCAAATCGAGCAGAACGGTCTTGATCGAGGGAATGCACGCATGATCTTAGACACAAGCCTGCCTCGGCTGTTGCCCGATGATCGCAAGAGTATCTACATTCCTGAGGCTCTACGCAACGATGTCGATCTGCTCGGGAACGTGCAGCGCCTGTGCGAGACGATGGAGGAACTGACCGCCCGACTGAACGATGCCGGATTACCCGCTCCCTCCACCGATGCCGCTCTCGAAGCAGCCGAGCCCGAGACGCTGGAGAGCAAGGCGCTCCATGTCGCCAAGCTGGGTGTCGCCGTGCGGCGTCGGCGCGAGAAGGTCTTCGGTGAGGGCCTGTTCTCCGAGCCGGTCTGGGACATCCTGCTCGATCTGTTCATCGCCCGCTGCGAGGGGATCGACGTGACGGTGGGCAATGCCTGCCTAGCTGCGTCGGTGCCGATGACCTCGGCGCTGCGCTACTGCCAGACCCTGCTCGACCGCGGGATCGTCTACCGCGAGCGCGACCGCAAGGATGGCCGCCGCATCTTCCTGAGAATGTCGGAAAGCGCCTTCGCCAAGATCACGGCCCTGCTGGGCCAGGACACGCCACCAACCAACCGGCTTGCCGGCGCTTCGCTCCGCTAGCGGAGCAATCCACCGCCCGAACGCTCGCGCGGTGGATCATGCAGCGATTGGCCTGGCAGCTTACACGTGTTGAGATTGGCACCTGTTCCAATCGCATCTTAGCCGCAACCATGAGGTAACGGGACAATGGCCACGCTCAGCGTCGATACGTGCGGAACCACGACATCACCCACCACACCGGACGCGCTCGCGTTCCTGCGATCCTATCCCGGCGTCAACGTGCGCCACAGCGGGACCACCCTGGTCGCGCACCTCCAAGGCGTCCGGCGCAAGCTGGAGGAGTGGCAATGCCGCCCCGCCGTCTGCCTCGCCGGCCTGTTCCATTCGGTCTACGGCACCGAGTTCTTCCGCCGCCAGACGATCCCGATCGCCGAGCGCCCGCTGGTGCGCGACGTCATCGGCGAGGAGGCGGAAGAGCTGGCTTACCGGTTCTGCACGCTCCAGACCAAGGCGTTCATCGACGAAGTGGGGAAGTTCGCCACCCGTTCGGCGCAAGGCGATCCGGGCGGCATGGCCTCCAGCCTCTCGCCTGTCACTCTGGACCTGCTGCACATCTTCGTCGCCAACTGGCTCGAGCAGCTTCCCCGCACACGCGCGGACCGCCGCACCACTTATGCTGCGTTCCTCAAAACCGCGCGCCCGCTGCTGCTGCCGCTTGCCGCCGAAGAGGTCGAGGCGCTGTATGGCTTCGACACGCCGCTTGAGCCCAAGCTGGCCACCATGGCGATGCCGTCGCAAGGTGCCGGCCCGGAGCAGCGCCGCAACCTGGGCGAGATTAAGATCCTCGACGACTTCGTGCCGCCTTACCTGCGCCACCAGCTCTCCAGCCTCGTGGAGCGCAACATCTGGCGCTACGGTTGGAAATCGGCCGACACCCAGACAGGCCACTCGCTGTGGCACTCGCATTTCGCCGGCGACAACGACGACGGCGGCGAGACCGACTGCGAGTTCGAGCTTCAAGACCGCCCGCTCGTCGCCCCGGTGCTGGAGCTCTGGCACCTGATCCGCGAGCAGCTGGCGCCCGGCCACATTCTGGTGCGCGTCTATGCCAACGGGCACACTTATGGCTGCGACGGGCACATCCACGACGACAGCAAGCGGCCCGGCCACTTCACCTCGCTCTACTACGCCCACCCCGAGTGGGATCCCAACTGGGCCGGCGAGACGCTGTTCTACGATGCCGCGCGGTCGGAGATCCTGAAGGCCATGTTCCCCAAGCCCGGTCGGCTGATTCACTTCAATGGCAACATCCTCCACGCCGCGCGCTCGCCTTCGCGCGACTGTCCGGTCCTGCGTTCGGTCATCGTCATCAAGACCTTCTGCCCCGCTGCCCCGTGACAGCGCCACCGCCTCGTCACTGGCCTGAGACCGGTCGATGGCCTGAGAACTCTCGATGGACGGCGACCCTTCAGGGATCGCAGGTCCATCGCTGGATTCTGCGAAAGCCGCTGGTGCCGCCGGCGTGGTCCGACCTCTCCGCACCGCTGCAGGCACGTTTCCGCCTGATCGACGAGGCGGTGCAGGGGACGGCTCTGCTCGCCACCTGCCTGCCACAAGCGGGCCTGCAAGGGGCGCTGCCGCCGCCGCTGATGGCGCATAAGGGCCTTCACCACCATTTGACCGCCCTGTTCCCTCCTATCACCTCCCCGATCGACCTCGGTCGTGCCCGTAGCGAGCTTGCGGTCATCGATCGCCTCGGCGACCCGGCGGCCGCTATCCGCGAGAGCGGCGCGCTTCATGCGCTCCAGCACCTGGCGCGAGACGTCTGCCCTGCCGCCACACTGCGAGAGGGGGACATCGCCACGCAAGCCGATCCCGGTGGCCGGCACGTGGTGTTCCCCGGCGTCGAGACGATCGCCGGGCAGATGAAACGGCTCGATCGCCTGCTCGCTGCCGACCGCCGCGAGCCCCGTGCCTTCGCAGCTACGGTCGCGCTGCTGCTGATCACCAACTGCCATGCCTTCACTGACGGCAACGGCCGGGTTGCCCGAGTCGTGTTCAACGCCGTACTGCGCCCCTCCGAACCCGCCGTGACGCACTACCTGCCCTTGCGCGAGATCGCCACGTTCGCGCGCGGTGGTTACATCATCCGCGCGCGGCAGGCCGAGATCCACGGCAACTGGGCCCCGCTCGCCGACTTCATGCTGGCGGCCGTGCGGTTTTGGCAAGGCAGGCTGACCGCGCAATGCCTTCCGCCCGCAGCGGCAACAGCACCGGAGCGCCGCCGCCCGGCCGCCCTTCCGCCGCCCAGGACTCCCTATCCCTCCAGAGGTGAGATGCCCGATGCAGATGCTTCGCCGCAACACGCAGACGATGATCGATCAGTGGACGCAGCTTTCGGCCGAGATCGCCGATGCGCGCTATGACCAGGACGCCAAAGGCCAGATCGTCGTGATCGGATCGGGCCTGTCCTTCGTGGACTTCACCCGCGACGCGGAAGAGGAGCTGCTCAGCGCGGATGCCGTGTTCCACTGCGTCTACGACAAGGTCACCCAGACCTGGATCGGCCAGATCCGCCCCGATGCCTACGACCTGCGCATCCTCTACGGGGAGAGCATCGACCGCCACCTGACTTACGTGCGCATGGCCGAGGCGATGCTGCACTTTGTCCGCCTCGGCAAGAAGGTCGTGGCGGTGCTCTACGGCCACCCCGGCGTGTTCGCGATGCCGGCTCACCGCGCGGTCCATATCGCCCGCTCCGAAGGCCATCAGGCCAAGATGCGACCCGGCATCTCCGCGCTCGACTACCTGGTGGCCGATATCGGCTTCGACCCGGCGCTTCCCGGCCTAGCGACGTTCGAGGCCACCGACATGCTGCTGCGCAAGCGCCGCATCGACCCGACCCTGCACGTCGTCCTGTGGCAAGTGGGCGTCGTCGGCGAGTTCCAGTTCTCTCCCGGCGGCTTCGAGAACCGCGGCTTCGAGATGCTGGTTGCGCGCTTGGAGGAGACCTATGGTCCGGACTGGGAGGTCACCCACTACATCGCGCCGCAATACGTCGGTATCGATCCGCTGATCGACCGGATTCCGGTCTCGCGCCTGCTCGACGAGACGACGCGCAAGGCGATCTCCTCGCTCTCGACCTTCTACATCGAGCCCAAGGTCGAAGTGGACACCGACTACGTAATATCGCTGCAGCTGGGCTTCATCCGCGAAGGCCAGGAGGCACCCGCACCCATGCGCCTTTACGACTACACCCGCTACGCCGCGCGCGAGCGGTTCGCGGTGCGCGGCTTCGCCCGGTTCACGCCGCCGCCGCACTACCGCCTGGCGTCCTACTCTCCCGAGTACGAGTTCATGCTGGGCCTGAGCCGCGACATCAAGCTGCAGGCCCAGTACAAGATCGATCCGACCCGCGTCGTCGCCGCCTCCAGCTTGCCCCTGCACTCGGAGCGGTCGGCCAAGCTCCTGGCGATCCCGCACCCCCGCGCAATCGACGCCGCGCTCAACGAAGCTTCGGTGGCGGAAGGGTGAGCCAAGCCGCTGGCCCTGGTTGGGGATCGCGATGATCAGGCTCGCGATATTGGTGGCGCTCGTCGGCATGGCGATCCCGATGACCGTATGCGCCAAGGCGTTTCCGCGCACGGAAGTCCCCATACGCGAGGTGGTGCTCGGCCGCGGCGTGCACCGCTATGCAATCCCGATCACCATTGGCGGGACCTCGGTCGAAGCGGCGCTCGATACCGGCTCGACTGGATTGCGGGTGCTGCCTCGCGCGCTCCCGCCGGCAGCGCTGAAAGCCGGCGGTCCGCCGGTGGGCATCAGCTACAATGGTGGGACCCGCTTCGCCGGTCGCGCGATCGACCAATCCTTCGGCATCGGGACCGGCCCCGAACGCGCAGTGACGATCCAGCGCATTGACACGGTCGATTGCCGGGAGGGCGTTCCCCAGTGCGAAGCCAGCCACGCCACGGGGGATCAATATGGAATCCAGGGTGAGGGCGTGGCCGGAGAGGGCTTTGCCGCGATCCTCGGCATCGGCTTGAAGGCCAGTTCGGTCCCCAATCCCCTGCGCAGCATGGGCGTGACGCGCTGGATCGTCGAACTGCCGACCGAACAGGGCTCGCCAGGGCGTCTGGTCCTGAACCCCGACGATGCCGAGATCGCCGGTTACCAGCGCGTCAGGATGGCCGATGCCGAGGGTAACCAGGTCGAAGGCTGCCTTGCTTTCCGGCTTCCTGAACAACCGATCTGCGGCCTGGCCGAGATCGATACGGGAGCGCCGACGCTGCGGGTGGTGTCGAACACGCCGCACGAACCGGTTCCTCCGGGTACCTCGGCAACGATCGCCATCGGCGATCCGGCGTCAGGGCCGCGAGCCGAGATCGTCGTCGGACAGCGCCAGCGTGCCACGCGCCTGCGGTTCGAGGCGCAGCCGGGTGCCCGGAAGCCACGCCTGTTCCTGGGCGTGGCGCCTTACCGCGTCTGGTCCGTACTCTACGACATCGAGGCGCGTGAGATCGGCTTCAAACCGCGACAGGGGCGGTGAAACCTCGATGCGATCATCTCAGAGGGGCACTACCAGGATTGCTCCTGATCTGCCCCCACCGAGTGGACCGATTGGTTTGTTAGTGGATTAAGCCCATCGCCGCCATATCCGGACGGAGGTGGAGCGAAGCGGAACCGGAGACCGGATATGGCGGTGTCGCCGTTTCTGGTGCCGGTGGTCGATATCCCAGGCTGCTGTGCGGACGA
>Ga0105248_10004392_pt1 | contig 15606 bp, 13 predicted proteins | sample KBSS34metaG_FD_81524 | JGI IMG/M metagenome (GOLD analysis project Ga0105248, IMG submission 81524) | Switchgrass rhizosphere microbial communities from Kellogg Biological Station, Michigan, USA - KBS S3-4 metaG | ecosystem: Host-associated > Plants > Roots > Rhizosphere > Soil | place...
ATCCATGCGTCTGGCTCTGTCGATCGTGCTTACGATTCCTGCTGTCCTTTGCGGTGTAGTCTTTGCGCTGCGTTTGACCGGCACAACTCTGAATATTCAATCCTTCATGGGCGCCATCATGTCCATTGGTATTGCCGTCGCCAATTCGATTCTTCTGGTGAGCTTTGCCGAACGGCATCGGCAGGAAGGATTGCCATTACTGGAGGCTGCTGCTGATGGAGCAGCAGGACGCCTTCGCGCGATCCTGATGACGGCGTCGGCAATGATATTCGGCATGATCCCCATGGCAATCGGATCCAGTGAGGGTGCTCAGGCCGCTCCACTGGGCCGTGCAGTGATCGGAGGACTAACCGTTTCAACTTTTGCCACACTTACGATTCTTCCGTCCATTTACGCTGTCCTGCAGGGAAAGGCATCCACTAAACCCGTTTCGCTCAACCCGATGGATCCACTCAGCGAGTTCTATGATGCGGCTGATTTCACGGCTATGACGGAACCCATTGCCGCGCCGGAGCCCAAAGGATGAGAAAAGTAAGACAACTCTTTAGTGCCCTTGCAATAACTCTCGTTGTTTTAGCGCCAGCCATGGCGCAAACGATCGAATTGGTCCCCGTCGTGAAGAAGGCTGTTTCCCGGACTATCGATCTGCCTGGTGAATTTCAGCCCTTCATGAATGTTGCTCTTTACGCCAGAGTGGCGGGATATGTAGAGACCGTAGTTGTCGATCGCGGCAGCGTTGTGAAGCAAGGAGACCTTCTGGTCGTGCTGAGCGCCCCAGAAATGAAAGCACAGGTCGCTGCGGCGGAATCGAAGGTTCAGGCCGCTGAAGCGGACCGGGCCCAGGCCGAGAGCAAACTGGCTTCGCTGGAAGCCACGATGACCTCAGCACAGGCAACCTATGGCCGCCTCAAAACAGCCTCGGCGACTCCTGGCGCTATCGCAGGCAATGAGTTGGATGTCGCTCTGCAAAATGTCGAAGCGCAACGTGCCGGGATTCAAGCCCAACGCTCCAGCATCGAAGCGCTGAAGAGCAAAACAATTGCGGCCGAAGCCGAGGTCCGCGCGCTGCAAGAGATGGAAGGTTATCTGAAGGTAACAGCTCCGTTTGATGGAGTCATTGCGGAACGCGATGTGCACCCTGGCGCCCTGGTTGGCCCGTCGGCGTCCGCCCCGCTGCTGTTGCTTCAACAGATAGCGCGTTTGAGGCTTGTGGTGGCGGTCCCTGAAGAAAATGTGGGTGGCATTGTTCGCGGAGCCAGCGTCCCGTTCATCGTTCCTGCCTATCCCACGCGCACGTTCTCCGGCACGGTCGCGCGTGTCGCTCCCGGCTTAGACATGAAGACCAGAACAATGCCCGTGGAATTGGACGTGCCCAACAAGGACCAAACGCTCGGGCCGGGTATGTATTCGACCGTGCACTGGCCGGTTCGAACTTCGGATCCCGTGCTCTTTGTCCCCAAGACTGCAGTTGTGACGACGACAGAGCGCACCTTTGTCGTACGAGAAAGAAGCGGCCGTGCAGAGTGGGTGGATGTCCAGAAGGGCGCCGCCGATGGAGATCTCGTCCGTGTCATCGGTTCGATTCAAGCGGGCGATCTGGTGGTTAAACGCGCAACGGACGAGATGCGCGAGGGTACAGACCTGAAGTCTATCCCAACGCGAGCTCCATAACCCGTGGGAGATTTTTGCATTCGTCCATGCTGTTCAGCACGGTCCTGATCGCGGGTTGCAGTAGCGGCAACGAGAGTCGGATTCTCCCGCTTTTCAATTCGTGCTGATCATTGGCTGTCGTCAATCTCTTTGCCGACGTGACTTGTGGAGATTGGTTCCGCGTTACCGCACAATGCGCGCGCATCTACGCGCGAAACCTCGAGGACGAAAGGCGATCGCTAGTCCTGTTGCTAACAAAAGCAACGATGAAGGCTCGGGGGCTGCAGCCACGCCAAACCGGAGGTTGTCGATTGTTCCTGGGCCTAATGGGCCTATTGGTGGAGCCCTCATGTCAAAGGTATAAAGATAGACCTGTCTGATGGTGTCGGTAGTGGAAACGACGCCAAAGAAGAATCCGCCAGTTACAAGGGAGCCGCTAAAGTCAACCAAACGCGCACTCGAGCTCGATACGTACACTACAGCCGTTGTCCCAAGCCCGTAAACGTCAAATCCGACAGCAGTCACACCGTCCATGAATTCAATTGTCAGGGCCGCTTGATTGGAACTGAGAATCTTACTCGTATTTCCGACAAAAACCTGGCCGCCGCCCTGCACAGCCAGAGGCGGGCTTCCGCCGTAGACCACGCCCGGCAGCAGTCCAGCCGCGGGAAAACATGCACTGGCCGCCGAACTACTCAGTGGGGGTGGACAAGTTGTGATACCGCCCGGGTCAACCAAGCCGGATTCAAAAGTTTCTACAGGTAGTCCAGGAGCTGCGGCAGTGAACGCCGCCAGGGAATTGAATGTCAGGACATCGGCGAGTGCCGGAAGCGCAAAACATAGCAACGTGAAAAGCAGCAAACATCTATGGAGTCTCACCGCGACCTCCTCTGGCGTCAGGCAGTGGTCGTTGCATCGCGAGCGGTGGCGTGAGAAAGCAGCATACATCACGTCTGAGCTTCCCTCGTGTTAATCCGCTGTTTGAGGGAGCTGCTGAGACCGAAACAACATCTCCGCCGGACCTGTCCATAGACTCTTCTCCGTCACCAGCCGTGACAGAGCGGGGCGCAGAGATAGCGAACTCGAACATGGTTTTCGAATCCGTGCTCACCTATCTACCCATCCGACTGTCGTGGACGTCTCAAAAGCACACAGAACGGAGCCCTTTAGGCAAAGGCGCGCCATCGTTCGCAAGCAACCGCGGTGGCAAAATAACTGCAGGCAATCCCCTCCACCCACAACGTGCAAGCACGTCGCAGCACCGGTATGAGCTGCGGTCCGTAAAATCCTTGCTTTCCCAAATCCATTTTGCTTGATGTATCGCGTCTCATCTTCTCTCTCTGACGCTGTACGTCACCTTCCTCTCTCGTTGTCGCGTCACAAGGCGCGGCCTGCGATGGTTTGTCTGCACAGAGAACTGCTACTCGCCAGTTTCCAGAGCTCGGCAATGGTATATACGACTGCTGTCCGGCGCCTTACTCGGAATAGCGCGCCGTCGTTTACCGAGTATCCAGAGCTTCTTGATCACGCCATGGTAGCGATGCGGAGATGTCAATCGGCTCGCATTCAGTGTTTTCGGATTAGGCAGCGTTCAGTTTCTGGCGTGGATAACGCGCAAATCCGCCACCCCACGGCGACCAACAGGCGGGATACATTACAAGGTCTGATGCGACCGTTGGCAACGAATGCTTGGCATGACAGATGCACGGAGTCTAGGCATCAAATCCAAGGAGTCACCAATGAGTCAGAGAACCGTTCTGAAAATTTTTGCTTCTTGCAGCCTCATCCTTCTGGTTGTCTCGTTCGCGTACAGCCAAAATTCGCCGGCGCCTCAAAATCAGCAAAACCAACCGACGAAAACGACGCCGTCTCCGTCTACCAATTCGCCCTCGAATCAACAGAACCCGCCAACGAAAACAACACCATCTCCATCGCCCACTGCGCCGTCGAATCGTCCCGTTCCGTCGATCACCTCCACCAGTGATAACAGCTCGTTCCTCGACCAGGCTATCGAAATCAATCAAGCGGAAGTTGAACTCGGTCGTCTTGCCTCCACGAAAGCAACCGACAAACGCGTGAAAGACTTTGCGGCGATGATGGTTAAGGATCATTCCGCCGGTTTGAAAAAACTCCAGAATGTACCGGGCGGTAAGAACAGCACGGCCAAGCTGAGCAGCGAACATGAAATGCTCAAAACCCGCCTATCGGGACTAAGCGGAATGCAGTTTGACCGCGAATACATCGACGCCATGGTCACAGGCCACCGAGCCGCGGTAGACCTATTCGAGAAACATGCAGGCTCATCTCCGGCGACGTCTACAACGGAGCCTAAGGATACGTCGTCTAACCACGGTGCTTCAGATACAGGCGGGGCCAGCACCAGTACCTCCAAGAGCGGGGGATCTACGGCGAAAACCAACTCAACGTCTCACGCCAGTTCCGACACACAGGTGGACAATGTCGCTCGTGAGTTACTGCCTACGATCAAAAAGCATCTTACAGAGGCGGAGAATATTCAGAAGGGTCTGTCTCAGCCCGCGAAGTAGCGTGGCGTGAGCACAGAGACGCGGGGCGAACTTGCCTCGTCAGTCGAGCGAAGCCGACAAGCATGGCCGGGGGATGGGCGAGCTGCGAAGGCCTCCTTGTAGGAGCCGATGGGTCGTGTGGTCAAAGAATTTCGAGGCCACCAACCCGTCGGCTCGGGCATGCGCTCTTTCCGGCAGCCACCCCTCGAAGTTCTTGAAGGACGGAGGGTGCGTCAACGGCGAGTCATCCTCTGCCTGCGAAGAGTGCATTCAATACACCTTACTTGCAATCCGCGTTAGACGCCGTCTACTTGTCTAACCCTCGAAACTTCTCCTGGAGTTCATGAACCTTTCGATCCATCACGCGAGACCTGGACCATCGTGCGATGTATGCCAAGGCTAGCGTGCCTGCGGCACCTGCAATCATCGATTTAAAGATCTGTCTCATAGCTTCCTCCTTTTCCTCGTCTTCCTCGCCGTGCACATGCGATTCCGTCCGGCACGTTGCACATGTGAGATCACAAATGGGGCGTCTCTGAACTGGCGTTTTGAAACGTGATTTTTGAGTATTAAGTCAAGATTACATTCGCCCACACCGCGCCTGGCCAGCCGTGATGGGCATCAACGTGCATCCTGATAATCGACGCCAGCATTCCGCATTCTGAGTTCATCTTAATTTCGGAATGAGGGCGATTACGGAGGAGAAATATGTCACAAAGAGAAAAGGATAACGAACGGTCTAAACAGGGCAACCAAGGTCGCAGCGGTGGACAAAGCGAGCAAGGCGCCCGTCAAGGTCGCGAGCGCGGCAACGAGGAAGAAAAGCAAGGCACCGGCGGTCAAAGCGGTAGCGGCCGTCAAGGCGGCGGTGGACAAGGCGGCTCTAGTGGTGGCGGCAGCCGCAAAAAATAGGCGCCGCAAAAAATAAGGTCACTCCTATGGGCAGCCTGACCGGTTGAAGGCTGCCCATAAGTCTTTTCAGCTCTCGACACAACCGCGCTCGGCGGTCCCATCGCTCTTCTTGTTTGTCCTGTCGCTTTCATGAACACATTGCGGGTCATGCGCCGGACCCTGCAGCCGCCTATCATTGAAGTTGGCCCACATGGATACATCGATCATCGGATTAGACGGGGCCGAACGAATGACGGAGTCCGGCAGTGCGCAAGTTTCGACCCCGCGGCGCGGATACTTGACGGACGGTATAGTTGTCCAAAATGGTAACAATATATTGGCATTCTTACCGAGGTTCGATCCTGAGAAGAGCGCCTTCCTCTTCGGCGGTGAGCACGTAAAGCAGCCCATCGGGGCCCTGGCGAACGTCACGAATACGTTGCTTGAGTTCCATGAGCAGCGGTTCGCGTCGCAATTCTTCCCACCGCTCGTTAAAGACGATCCTTTGAATTTGTCCGGTGCCTGGAATGCCGCCTTCGCGGAGTCCGCCAACAAAGAGGTTTCGCTTCCAGTGAGGAAAACGCTCGCCCGTGTAGAATGTCATGCCGGTCACACCAATCGAAGGTAGCCAAACGACAATCGGGTCTTCCATGCCGTCACGAAAAGGATGCGTAGAAATAGGAACGCCCCAGTAGTCTCGGCCATAGCTGACGAGTGGCCACCCATAGTTCCGTCCGCGACGAAGTATGTTGACCTCATCGCCGCCGTTTGGACCCTGCTCTGTTTCCCAGATCTCTCCAGTTTCAGGATTGACAGCCATACCATGGCCGTTTCGATGACCGAGAGTAAAAATGCCCGGCTTGAATCCACTGCGATTTACGAAAGGGTTGTCGTTCGGAATGCTGCCGTCATCGCGTAATCGCACAGTCTTTCCAGCGTAGTCGTTCGGATTCTGCGCGCGCTTTACAGTCGGCGATCCGGGGGCGCTAATGCTCATGTACAGCATCCCGTCACGGCCGAACGCAATACGCGATGCTTCGGTCTCCGTGGCTCCCGATTCGAATATATCGCGGACATCCATGAGCGCTGTGCCATTCCATGTTCCTTTCGCCAGCACGGTCTCACCAGCGTCACCGCCAGCCGGCCTGTGATACGCGAGATATATCCATCCGTTCTCACTGAAATTCGGGTGCGGAGCAATGTCCATTAGTCCTTGAAGGCCTCGTGGTCCGCCCGTTTGGACCCTGGGAACACCTGCCACGGGCGAAGAAAGAAGTTTTCCATTTCGGATTACTCGCAGGCTACCGCTGCGTTCCGTCACGAGGATGATGCCGTCTGGCAGGAAAGCCAATGACCACGGTTGGTGCAATTCTTTGGAGATAACGACCGCTCTAAGATCTTTTTCTTCGGCCGACTTCAGATTAATGGTGCTTTTGCGTAACGATGGCGGTTCGTCAATTATGGGCCGGGGTGCATCGCCGTCTTTCAGCTCGTGCGGCGCGAGTGTTTGTTTACTCCACGAATGATCCGTAGCCGTAAATATCGTGATTAGAGCAAGTAGCAATGCCCAACTCAAATACGTCGACGATCGCATTCTTCACCCCCTCTAAGGTGCAGCAATCATCGTTCCGCAAGAGGCCTAACACCGTCAGGGTTTAGGAATACGCAAGGTCGCGCTGATCATCGCACTGCCGCTTATGGCGTAAACAATTGTCAGAGGGTGCAATGTTCCAAATCCAAATCTGTAAGCGCCCAGCCATAACGAATCACCAACCGCTTCCATGGCGACCGCGATTCCGAGAAGACCGACAATAACAACGCTGGTGGGAATTGGAGTTCCTTCAAAATAGCGTACCTTCCCCGAACTATCCGACAATGCAGCGGCCGTCACGTTGAAACGGGCGAGGCGGCTGATGCCGCAGACGACGAAGTACACAAGGATCAGCATGTCCCACAAGCCGCGCATGCCGAGAGTGAAACCCAGTACCGCAGGGGCGACGCCAAATGAAATGATGTCCGACAGCGAGTCCATATCAGCGCCGAGAATCGACTGGCGGCGTGAACGTCGGGCCCAATAGCCATCAAAGACATCGAATCCCAGGGCGGCGAACAGAAGAGCGAACGCCAACCAAAACAATCTGTGCCGGCCTTCAGCGATGTAAGTGAGGCAGAAAAAAATTGCGATCGTTCCGCACGCGGCGTTTCCCATCGTGAACAGATCGGCCACGGTGTAGGACCGCAGCATTGAAAATCGGGCCTTTCTGTTCTTGTCGTCCATGAAATCCATTGTCCACCTCGAAGGCGCTCTGCCGAAATAATGAAATTTCGAGATCTTCATTTGAGTACACTCGAATTAGCTTCGTTTGCCGGCACTGAATGGCACATCGGAGTGCGCAAACATGTCTCTCGAGCACGGAAAGAACACAAGCACCACTGTGGTTGCAAATGAAACTCTCACTGTGGTCAGCCTCAACATGGCGAAGGAGGGACGTCTGAACCGGATCCTGTCGGGTATTCGCCGCGCCGCGTTCTTTGAGACAGCCGATGTTTGGTTACTTCAGGAAGCCAGGCCAAGCGTGTCCGAGATGGCAGACGCCCTGGGAATGCATTACATCTACGAGGTGGCAGACCAGTTCGCCGATCGCAGCGTCTCCGGATTGGCAATACTCAGCCGTTATCCGTTCGAGCGATCCGATCGAACCCCTCTGCCACGTTATAACCTGCGTTTCAACACGCGTTGCCGGATCGCTCTGACCGCAGCAATTAGGCGCGCAGAGGATGAAATACGGTTAGTCAACGTGCACCTGGATACGCGCATCACTCGGCCGCAGCGCCTTCTGCAAATCGGTCATGTCGTGGAAAAAGAAACGTTGTCGATACAGCCCGTGATTGTCGGAGGCGACTTCAACACGGCCAATATCCACTGGGTCTGGAATGTATTGCCGGTTCCGCACGTGCGAAGTCACACGCGGGCAGTACGCGACATGTTTGTTGGACATGGATTTGAGTCCCCCCTGGATGGCGCAGGCTCAACATTCAGGCTGCTGGGCTTCCCCTTGCACCTCGATTGGATTTTCCCGAAGCACCTGAAAACGGTCGCGGCGGGGACAGAACGCATCGCGTTCTCCGATCACAAGGCAGTATGGGTAACGCTTAAAGAGTAATTGTTACGAGCACTTAACCACTTGGCACTAAGTTGGCATTTCGCGTGCTCAAGACGAAATGTGCCTGGCCAGATGACAGACCCGAAAGCGATCATGAAGCGCGAAAACCCGTCTCGGCAGGTTCCATCATCATCAAATCCAAAAGGGCAGCTTAGTTTTTGGGGATATTGTCGGCGCCTGGTCTGGGCGTGGTGGTTCTGGACGGCGATCGCTATTGTGTCGGCGTATACATCGCACTGGAATGCCGCAGTCTCTACTCTCTTCGCCGCGATCTTTACCTACCTCGTTACGCCGCCGACAGTGAGTCCGACTTATGGACTCGCCTCCACAGCGCCGTTGAGATCGGATGAATTTCTCGCCACAATCAGCGGCGCGACGGGTGTGCCGTTCATAGGGGGTAACCGCATCGAGCTACTCAACAACGGTGACGAGTTTTATCCCGCCATGTTGAAGGCGATCACCGAGGCTCAAAGCTCGATCACGATAGAAGCGTATATCTACTGGGCAGGGGAGATCGGCCGAAAATTTTCGGATGCCATCGCGAAGCGATCGCTTGCGGGAGTGGATGTGAAGATTCTCCTCGACGCAGTTGGTTCCTCAACGATCGGCAGCGAAATCCTGAAGACTCTGCACGACAGCGGCTGTCAGGTGAGGTGGTACAACAAGATGTTCTGGAGGACGATTGGACGCTTTAACAATCGCACTCATCGCAAATCCCTGATCATCGATGGCAATCTTGCCTTCACCGGTGGCGCCGGTATAGCGGACCACTGGCTCGGCAACGCTCAAGACCCGAAGCATTGGCGTGATGTGCAGATTCGACTGGAAGGCCCTGGCGCGGTACCGCTGCAAACGGGATTCGCGCAAAACTGGCTCGCAACAACTGGAGAGATCGTGACAGGCCCACGGTACTTTCCAAAGATCAAACCCGCCGGCCCCATAGCCGTTCAGACAATCATAAGCTCGCCCGCAGGCGGATCTTCGGCCGTACGCACGATGTACTACCTATCGATTGTGTTCGCCCAGCGCAAAATCTATATCGCTAATGCCTACTTCATACCCGACGAATCGGGCGTCGATATTTTGATCAGCGCTCGCAAACGCGGTGTTGACGTCAAGCTGATGCTCGCCGGGATTTATAATGACATGAAGCTCGCGCGCTACGGCGGGATTCACCTGTATGGCAGATTGCTGGAGGCGGGCGTCGAGATCTATGAGTACAACCGCACAATGCTGCACCAAAAGACGATGGTTGTCGATGGTGCCTGGATCACCGTAGGAACTACAAATTTCGACAATCGATCGTTCGCTCTCCACGAAGAGAGCAATGTCTGTTCCTACGACACCACGTTGGCGGAGCGGCTCGAGCAAATTTTCTTCGAAGATCTCACGGCCTGCGTTCGAATCGATCTTGAAAGTTGGAAACGCCGGGGAATGCTCACAAAAATTCGGGGAGCCGCTGCATTGTTCTTCAAAGACCAGCTCTAAATGTTGCCAACCGGGAGCAATAGGCCCGCTCAAATGGCCATAAGGTCACGGCCAACCAGGACCTCGCCTTTGAAATGCTTGCGCACGCCGTCCAGATAGGCGTCGTCCTTCACGTCCACGAGTGAACCCGGGACGAGGTGAGTCAGCACAAGCGTCCGGACGCCCGCCTCCGCCGCCATACGTCCCACCTCTTCGGTATTCGAGTGCGTTCCGGCGATATGTGCCCAGATGCCTTCCGGGTTATCGGCATAGGCGCCCGCGGCGACACGTTTTTCAAAATTCTCCCGTGTCAACTGCAGCTGGATGGTTTCGCACACAAAGACGTCGGAGCCCCTGGCCAGCCGGACCAGATTCTGCGAAAACGCCGTGTCACCGGAGATCGTTATGGAACGACTGCGAGTGTCGAAGCGGTACGACACCGAGCGGTACGGTACGACTTTCTTGGTGCTTTCGGGAAAATGCGTGTTCTCGACGCTGGATACTTTAACCCGCGCGTCGGAAAAGATCTCCGTCGGCGCAGCGGTCGCCTGAATGTCGCGACCAGAAAAGATGCTTGACGGTTTTACGCTTCGGGCTTCGTCGACGAGACGGATCTCGGCATTGGCTGTCCCGAAGGCAATCGCGGCCTCGACAAGGCGCTTCGTGCCGTAGGGCCCGATAACAAGATTGGGATCGACGCGGCCGTCCGTCCATTGATGGCTGAGAAGTGCTGCCAGATCGCTAACATGATCGTCGTGCAGATGCGTCAGAAAAACATTCCCGACGCCGCGAAAACCGAGTCCCGACGCCTTGAGTGCGCCAAGTGCACCATAGCCGCAGTCCACGAGATAGATGCGGCCGTCGACAACGATCGCATTGGCGCATTCCCTGCGCTGCTCGTTGAAGTTTGGCCCGCCCTGAGTGCCGAGAAGGATAAGGCGCGTCCCGCCGTTGTCGGTAGTTTGCGCGGCCGCGGCAGGCGCGAACTTATCGAATGTGGCACAGGCGCCGAACATAGAAATGCCTGCGAGAAATCCGCGCCGACTGATGTTCTTTGGGCTCGTTGTCATGTCTCTTACCTCGTGCTGCGCTGTTGACGCGCGCCCGTTGAGTGTACGCCCGTGTTCATTAAACGAAAAACGGGCTCTGATATAGAATCCCCAAGTGCAGTCATGTCTTGTTGAAATCAGGCCTGAACGCTCGTCGACGTGGACCCTCACGGCCTTACTTGTTCTCGTGTTCTATGCGACGCCTTCGAACGCGCAATCGATGACAATATTCGATGAGACAATTCCGTCAGGCCGCAACTTTGACAAGGCGGAGTTTCGTTTGTGGATTCCTCAGAACCTCACACAAATTCGCGCGGTGGTGGTCCTGATTCCAGGGTCGAATGGCGACGGGCGTCCTGAAGTGAACGATGCAGTGTGGCAAAAGTTTGCCACACAGTTCGGACTTGCACTGCTCGGTTGCCGCTTTACGGACAAGCCTCACGACCAAAGCTTCATTGAAGAGTACGTGAACGTTTCCCTGGGAAGTGGACAGGCACTACTCGATGCGTTGGACGCGCTTGGAAAGCGGGCCCAACATCTGGAACTGTCGACAACGCCCTTGTTCCTGTGGGGCATGTCTGCTGGAGGACAGTTCAATTACGAATTCGTGGCGTGGAAGCCGGAGCGTGTTGCCGCGTTTGTCGTGAACAAAGGCGGGATCTATTACTCGGCGCTACTATCGAAAACGGCACGGAGTGTCCCGGGAATTTTGTTTGTCGGTGGAAAGGATCTCGAGTTTCGAACAAACACAATCACCGGCTTATTCGCCGTCAATCGGCGCGGCGGCGCGCTCTGGGCGTTGGCGGAAGAGCCGGCTGCCGCCCACGTCGTCGGTCGCTCGCGCGAGCTTGCGTTAGCTTTCTTCGAAGATGTGCTGCCCCTGCGACTGCCCGAGACTACAGTTTCGAGCCAGCCGGTGACCTTGTCGGCGATTTCGGAATCGTCAGGTTTCCTGGGAGATCTGAAGACAAAAACGACCCAAAAACAAGCCGGAGCAGCGCCAAACTATCCTACGGCGTGGCTGCCAACGGCCAGGGTTGCGCGAATGTGGGAAGCGATGATTAACGAGAGGCCCTTCGCTCCCTAGCAGGCGCGGAAACGCCTCAAGAGAAAAAACGAAGGAACAATTTAGCTTCTGGTGGAGCTGGTCTCTCTTGAAGGCTGCGCGACCGTGCGATGTCCCTGGATGTTTGTCACGAGACCATAGATTGACGTGGCGGTACCCACAACAATCAAGACTACGACCGCGGCCACCACTGTCCTAAAAGTTCTCGTCTGAAACACAGCTATGATCTGGCGGCCGTAAAACCACGCGAGAGCGGTAAGCACGCTGAACCGCAGCATGCGCAGGCCGGCAAACATGGTAAAGAACCGTGTCGGGCTCACCGACAGGGCTCCGGAGGCCAGGACAAAGGGCATCAGTGGGAATGGTGGTGGGAGAAGAGCGGGCAATAGAAGCGCAATTGCACCCTTATTCTTGACTTTGTCTTTTACTTTCTCCAGCACATCGGATGAGATCCAATGTTGGAGTCCGTTCTCCCCAATCTTGCGGCCGATCCAGAAAATCATCGCGGCCGCCATCACGGATACTGCGGTGGCAAGAAAAGGAAAAAGCCAGACGATCTCCGAATGACGTCTGATCAGCACGATCGCCGTATCGACGTCCAACGGATGTAAGAACAGTCTGGAAGAGTCCACGGCCGACAGCACTACGGACCCAATCCGATGAAACAGGGATTGGAGAAACATCATGATTCGTCACCCGACTTCTGGTCAGCACGTCACTCTCCAACTTCGAATTCATGCGCTTACGCGTTGCTATCCTGCAACTTAGTCTTCTATGGCCGAGCTTTCGGCTTTGGCCTGGAGTGTACAATCCATGAAAACATTTCCTGATCGACTCAAGTTCGTTCCGACCTACCGGACTTTATGTTCCATCAGGACCATCACTTCGGAGCGTGTGAGTCATTCCGACGGGCCTTGTAACGTTACGCGCTATATCACCGGCATCCCGCTGTTCGCCTCACCCACCAGACCGAGCGCCTGCATGGCATACAACTTCCTGTATTGCGAGAGAGGCATGGCCATGAGGCTCGCATGCGTACCCTGCTCCACGATTTCTCCGCCATTGAAGACGAGAATCCGATCCGCCTTCTGGACGGTAGACAATCTGTGCGCGATGGTGATCGTCGTGCGACCCCGCATGAGCTCCTGCAGCGCCAACTGGATGTAGTATTCCGAGACGGCGTCGAGACTCGAGGTTGCCTCGTCCAGAATGAGAATACGCGTGTCGGCCAGAATTGCCCTGGCGATCGCAATCCGCTGGCGCTCGCCGCCCGATAACTTCACACCCCGTTCTCCGACAAGTGAGTCATAACCGAGTGGAAGCGCCATGATGAAATCGTGCGCGAAAGCCTTGCCGGCCGCTGACATGATTTCAGCGATTGAAGCGCCTGGCCGGCCGTAAGCAATATTCTCCGCAAGGGAACGATGAAACAGCACCGGGTCCTGTGGCACGACGGCGATCTGCCTGCGTAACGACTCCATCGTAACGTTCGCAATATCCTGCCCGTCGATATAGATCCGGCCTTCATCAATCGTGTACAGGCGCTGGATGAGTTTTACCAGTGTGGATTTGCCTGAACCTGACGGCCCCACCAGCGCGACGTTCTCACCGGCAGCAATTTCGATGGCCACATCCTTGTAGAGGTAGGAGCCGGCGCCAGGATATCTGAAGCTGACGTCCTTAAAAACGATCATGTCCCTACGGGTCGACGGAGCAATGATCATCGGAAGCGCGTGGGCTGAGTCCTTAACTTCGTCTTCGCGTTTCCAGAACAGAATGACATCCTCCATATCCGAAACCGAGCGCTGCAGATGTGCGATGTGCTGGCCAATATCGCGCAAATACCCGCCGATGATGAAGAATGTGGTGATGACGAGAACGATGTCGCCGGGCGTCGCCCTACCCGCTCTCCACAAAAAAATCGTCACCGACATCATGCTCGCGGTCATGAAAACTCGGAAAACCGAACGCGCTGCATCGGCGGTGACGCCGGTCTGCCAGGCCTGATACGCTTTCGCTCTCCAACCGCTGACCACACCGCCGAATAGCACGTCCTCACGGGCCTCTGCGCCAAAGGACTTGACCGTGGGGTTGCCTGTGATGATGTCAGCCAGAGCAGCGCCTATTTTGGTATCGGCCGAGGCGGATTCCTTGAAACGCGGCGAGAGAATCTTTACGGAAATCCACACGCTGCCCGCGGCATAAATAAGGATCATGACGCTGCTGGCCAGCCCGATCACAGGAAGCCTCAGCGTCAGCATGACGGTTACGCCAATCATGATCGTCCCGGCAGGCAGCAGGCCCATCAAAAGCGTGTCTTCGAAGGTGTCCATCGCCCACATACCGCGTGTGATCTTACGTACCGTACCGCCGGCAAAAGTGTTCGCATGCCAGTCCGAACTGAAACGCTGGACCTTATATAGAGCCTGAGACACGATTCCCTGGAGGTTGCGCACGGCAAAAGCGTTCCATAGCAACAGAGAGCCGTTGCGCAGCAGGTGGTGCAGGAATGCCACGCTGATAAATATCCCGAATGCTGTCCACGCAGCTTTCCAGGCCTCACTGTCGCCGGTGTTATGACTGGCCATGGCATCCACGATTCTGCCTGTGAAGATCGGAATGATCGCATCCAACGACACGGCTACCAGCATAAGCGCCGAAGCGCCCGCCCCCAGCCATCGGTTGGGCCGCCAATAGTTCCAGGAAAATCGCGCGAGGTCTTTCCACGTGATCGATTGTTTATGTTGCTGCTGTTCGACGGCGTTAGTCATCGCAATGCTCCATAGCATTTGCAGAAGCGGCTTTCCCGTCGGCTTCGTGTTTCTGAATTGAAATCGGAATCGGGAGCGGGAGGCCGCTCCCGCTAAGTCAGGGTTGTTCTCCGCGGAACGCCCGGAAGCAATCCATCAGTCCGGGCAGGGAGAGCATGTAAGCGGGATGTCGTTTCATTCTCACGATTGGATAATAGCTGCTCACTCTGAAGTAACGCCAGAATTTTTTGATTGCGATTTGTCATCGAACCAGGGAATGCAAATGCTCGGTCGCTTCCTGGACCGCGCGCGAAGCGTTCTCAAGCGCATTCTTCGCCTCTTCCCAGGCCGCATTCACGCCTTTGAAACGCTCTTGAGCTTCCTTCAGCACGCGCTCGGCATCGCGCAGTATGAGTTTCGCCTTAGCGATTTCTTCCCTGCGCGCCTCCTCAAGCTTCTGAGTGTTTTCAGCCGATGGCTTCTTCTTGTGCGTCGCCGTAGCCGGTATGAGCGCTGCAAGCACGTCAAAACCGGGAGGATCCACATCTTCGATTAGCCGTCCGGGAACGGGGCCGTCCGGAACCATCGCGTACACGGACATCGCTTCGAGCGTGGTGCTGATACGGCGTATCATCTCCAGCGATGCACTGTGTTCTGCATCGCTCAACAATGCGGTGGCGAGGCGTAGAAGATCCTCGAGGGCTTCGCGCCGCTCCTCGCCGGGTCCTTTCGTGTTCACGGCCCTTCCGCCGAGCTGAGCTGCCTGAGCCTCACGGAAACTCTGACCTGCCAATATCAGACGATCGAATGCATCGCGATGCTTCCAGTACAGTTGATTCACGGCCCAGGCAGAAACGGTAGGCTTGACGAGAGCCTTCACACGGTTCGACTCAGCGGCGCGGCCGTCTCGCTTCAATTGAGCTGCCAGCGCATTGCGCGCTGGAATGAATTCTGTCAGTGGAAGCGAGAACAACGCATCAACGTCAACCTCGACATCGCCTTTCACGTTGTGTTCTTTATTTTGTTTCGCCATGGAGTCCTTGA
>Ga0105248_10004394_pt1 | contig 15605 bp, 17 predicted proteins | sample KBSS34metaG_FD_81524 | JGI IMG/M metagenome (GOLD analysis project Ga0105248, IMG submission 81524) | Switchgrass rhizosphere microbial communities from Kellogg Biological Station, Michigan, USA - KBS S3-4 metaG | ecosystem: Host-associated > Plants > Roots > Rhizosphere > Soil | place...
AGCGGGAATGTGCCAGCACGACGACGGCCGGGACGAGTCCCGCGATCACCAGCAGCAGCGCAGCCGTGAGGACGATTCCGGCCGGGCGGCCGAGGTTGACTGTCCAGCCCAGGCCGAAGCGTCGGGGAACCATTAGGGCGGGGTCGTCGGAATTGACATAGAACAGACCGCCCTTCCAGTGCTGGTCATCGTCGACCGCATCGGGACGCGGGATCTGCGGGTCGCGCACGTTCGCCGGGCGCAGTTGCATTCGGCCGCGAGCGATGTTGCCGATGATGACGGCCATGATGAGCACGACCAATCCGATCGCGCTGGCGGCCGTCGCCCCCTTGACGCCCGGGAGCAGGCGCTGCGACAGCTCGAGCGCCGAGATGCCCAACGCGATCACGAACGACAGCTCCGAGAGCAACAAGGTCAGCATGGAGCGCTGCACCTGCGTGCGAAGGCCGGCCTGCTGGGCGGTGTCGTCGGCTTGCACGCGCACCGAATAGCGCGCGGCGAAGACCGAGAGGATCGCGAGCAGAACGACGACCGCTGCCCCGATCATCAGAATGCCGAAGACGCTCCACACCGACTTGGCGGCCCATCCATCTACATCTCCCGCGGCGTTGAAATGCACGGGGATCGGATCCGGCAAGGTCGGATAGAGGGCGACATTGACCGCCGTCGCGACCGCGAGCACCACCGCAGCGAGCGCCGGCCAGATGATCGGAGGGTGCCGGTATGCGGGCGGCGTGATCTGCGCGCTCACGCGCACCGGCACACCCTCGAACCAGCCGCCGTTGCGCTTCGCCGCAATGATCAGGCGCCGGCTGAGCACCAACGCCAGGATGCTGAGGGCCGAATAGAGCAGCACCGGCAGCACGACGGCGAGCGGCGTCTCGCCGATGGCCGCCAGCACCGCAGCCAGTGCGGCTGTGATCAGCCACGCCACAACCAGACCCCATCGGAACCGGCGGATGGCCGACAGCACCACGGCGTCGTTCATGTGCGCCTGCGGCACACGCACGCTGAGCGGTAGGCCCGGGGGGCGCAACGCGACGACCGCCGAGAACAGCAGCCCGAAGAGCGCGGTGAAAACCGGCGCGAAGACGAGGACGAAAACGGTCATGACGCGCTCCTGGCGGGATCGTTGCGGCGAGCCGCGAAGTCGGCGAGCAGCGTGTCGGTGGTCGTGCGGATGCCGTCGTCCGTCATTCCGTGCGCGACGGCCTCGGCGAGCAATGTGCGAAGGCGCTCGGTCCACCCCTCGGAGAATCCGGGGGTCGCTTCATCGGCGGGGCCGCGAGCAATGACCGAGCCCGAGCGGCGGCTGGTGCGCACGAGTCCCTCGTGGCGCAGCAGCTCATAGCCCTTGCCGACCGTGGCCGAGTTGATCCCGAACTGAACGGCCAGTTGACGGACCGAGGCGAGAGCGTCTCCCGGCTTCAGCGTCCCGTCGGCGATCGCCTGCACCACCTGATCGCGCAGCTGCTGGTAGAGCGGCGACTCCGAGTCGGGGTCGATATCGATCAGCATCATCCGCCCGCCTTCCCGGCTGCCATATCTGTACTAGTAGTTATAGCACAGATGGTGCAGAAGGCGCGGGCGTTGTCTCGCTAGGCGCGGGCCAACGCGCTCTCGAGCACGCTGGTGAAGAAGGTGAGGCCGTCGGTGCCGGAGCGCATCGCATCCGGGGTGTCCGGGCCGAAACCCGGCTCGGTCGCGTGCTCGGGATGCGGCATCAGCCCGACCACGTTGCCCGCGGCATTGGTCAGCCCGGCGATGTCGTCGAGCGAGCCATTGGGGTTCACGTCGAGGTAACGGAACGCGACCTGCCCCTCGCCCTCGATCCGCTTCAGCGTCTCGGCGTCGACGATGAAGCCGCCCTCGGCGTTCTTCAGGGGGATGGTGATCTCTTGGCCGACCTCGAATCCACTGGTCCACGCCGTGGAGGCGTTCTCGACCCGCAGGCGCTGATCGCGACAGACGAAGTCGCCGTGGTCGTTGCGGATCAAGCCGCCGGGCAGCAGATGCGCCTCGACGAGGATCTGGAAGCCATTGCAGATGCCCAGAACGGGCATGCCGGCATTCGCCGCCGAGATGACCTCGCTCATGATCGGCGAGCGGGCCGCAATCGCACCGCAGCGCAGGTAGTCGCCGTAGCTGAAGCCTCCGGGCAGCACGATCGCGTCCACGCCCTTCAGGTCGTGGTCACCGTGCCAGAGTGCGACCGCTTCGCCGCCCGCGCGTCGCACCGCCCGCTGCGCGTCGCGGTCGTCGAGCGAGCCCGGGAAGGTGACGACGCCGATCTTCACGCGGCCGACCCCGCGCCCTCGAGCACGTAGACCCGCACGACATCTTCGATCACCGAGTTGCTCAGCATGTCATCGGCGAGCCGCTGCGCCTCGGCGAGCACCGCCTCGGTGACGGCCCCGTCGACGGTGAGTTCGAAGCGCTTGCCGATGCGCACCGCGCTGAACTCCGTCTTGCCGAGCCGGCTGAGGGCTCCGGCGACGGCCTTGCCGGCCGGATCGAGCAGCTCGGCCTTGGGCATGACCTCGACGACGATGGTGGGCACGGTCACTCCAGGGGCTCGGCGGCGATGGCCGGTATCGGTGGGTGGATGACCTCAGTCTACGGCGAGGGTGCGGGTCGCCTTCGCGGCGCTCGCGGCGATCAGAAGCGCGTTCGGCTCATCGACGGCGGCGATCCATGCGGCGGCAGCATCCGGGCTCTTGCCGCTGGCGACATGTCGCTCGAGCAGGCGCTGCCGGCGCACTTCGGCATCGAGTTCGAGGTACCAGCTCTCGTCGAGCAGTTCGGCGATGCCGTCCCACAGCAGCAGGTAGTTGCCTTCGACATAGACGGTGCGGATGCCGCGTCCGATGGTGATCGCGCCGGCAACCGGTTCTTCGATCGCGCGGTCGAACGCGGGCGCCGTCACGGACGCGTCGGTGCGCAGCTCACGCAAGACCTGGGCGAACCCCTCGACGTCGAAGGTGTCTGGCGCGCCCATGCGCTCGCGGCGGCCCAGCTGACGTAACCGTTCTTGCGGAAGGTGGAAGCCATCCATCGGGAGCACGGCTGCGCCGGGGTCTGCTGCAGCGAGCCGGTCGGCGAGCGTCGACTTGCCGACCCCCGGCGGGCCGACCAGTCCGATCAGGCGACGGTGCGACATCCGGTTCTGACTCTGGTTCATGCCAGCGCGTCGGCGATCCCCTCGGCGAGCGCTCGGTATCCGGCGGAATCCGGATGGAACCGATCGGTCGAGACCGAGACCCCGTCGAATCCCGGCGCGAGCGCGGCGGAATGGGCGCGAGCCACCTGCTTGGCTCGACGGGTGAGTCCCCGAACGTGACGGCCGAGCGCCCAGCGCAGCGGATTCGGCAGCGCCACGAAGCGGCCGAACACCGGCGGCGCCACCACGACCAGGCGCGCATCGGGCGACGCGGCGTGGAGCCGATCGAGCAGCTGGCCGAGGGCTCGCGAGAACTCACCGCCGGGCCGGAGTCTGAGCGCGTCATTCCACCCGACCATCACGACCGCCAGATCGAAATGAGCGGCAATGGCGGCCGACGCGAACTCGCGGAGAACCTCCGTCGCCGTCGCCCCGTTGCGCCCGACCGCGCGCCAGGCAACGCCGCCGGCCGCGGTCCTCGCGCTCAGTACGCGGCCGAGTTGGCCGGGAAGCCCCTCTTCCAGCCTCGCCACACCGGTTCCCATCGCGGTCGAGTCGCCGACCACGAGCAGGCGCAGGGGCTTGGTGGTTCGCGATCCCGCGCCGCCGATCAGGCCATCGCGCGGGCCGTGCGCCTCGGGGAGCCGCTGCGTGTCGCCCTGCAGCGCGCGACCCTGCCGGAGGGCGACCGGCGCGACCAGAACAGCGGGGAGGCGACTCACGGCGCGAGTCTAGCGACGGCCATGCGTCTCGCAGCGGAGGCCGCGTCGGGTCATGGCGCGACCGGCACCGGATCCGAGAGGGCCATCGACCAGACGGCGACACCGTGCAGTCCGAGCGAGGCGGCCAGCTGCTCGCGCAACGCGATCGAGCGAGCGTCGGCCCACCAGAACACCTGGCCGTCTGGCAGGGTGGCGGTCCACTCGCCGCGGCGCTCGTCGAAAGTCGGTGTGACATGGGCGGCGGCGACCAAGCGCCGCGCGCGGATGTCGCCGACCGTGTGCGTGCCGTCCGCGGCCCAGCGATAGCCGTATCCCGCCACGCCGAGGTCGACCTGGCCCGGCTGGGCGCTGAGCAGCAGCGCGGCGAGCACCTTGCGCTGCCAGGTCAGCTCACCGACCGGACCCGGGTTGGTCGGGTTGAAGGTGCCGTGCTGGTCGTACCCCATGACCGTGATCGTGTCGAGCGACTTCAGCAGTGCCGGGACGTCGTAGCCCATTCCGAGGTAGCCCGCGGCTTTGGTCGATGGCTGCAGCGCCGCATCCAGATGGATGCCGGGGCCGACCTTCGCGCGAAGCGCCGCCGCGAAGGCGGCCAGGTCGTCGGCGTCGCTCGCACTCAGCTCTTCGAGGTCGAACATGACGCCGTCCAATCGCGAGTCGGAGATCACAGCCGCGAGTGAGGCGGCCGCCGCGTCGCGGTTGGCCTTGGTCGAGAGCATCGACTTGGCTACGTCATCGCTGAATCCGACGCCGGCCTGGTAGTTCAGCAACAGCACCTCGGCCTTCTTGCCGAGCTGATGCGCCAGCTTCACCTGGCGCATCACGGCGGCGGTCGGCTGCGTCACCGACGCTCCGCCCGCGGCGATGTCGATCCCCGAGATCGCCACCATGCTGACGGAGTCTTTGCTGGCCTTGAGAACCGCGCCGTCATCCCACGACGGCTCGAAGGCGGTCACGAGCGGATGACTCGGTGGCGCGCTGTTGGGCTTCGGGGCGACCGCTCGCTTGGAGAACTCCTGGCTGCCGCGCGGGAATGCCCCGCAGCCCGCGAGCGTCAGCGCGAGCGCCGCGACCAGGCCGATGGCGAGCAGACGGCGGAAGCGCATCCCTCCATGATGCGCCCGTCGCGCGGGCCGCGGGTGGTTCACGGGGTGGCGAGGGTCTGAACGCTGATCAGGTTGCCCCACGGGTCGTCGACCTCGACGACCCGGCCGTCGTCGCGAGTCTCGAGTCGGTAGTGGGCCATCCGTTCGCCCAGCGCGCCCAGGTCGTCGGCGGTCGGCACCACGATCTCGACCTTGCCCAGGCCGAGGGTGCGCTGACGGCGGCCCGCGCCCCGACTGTTCCAGACGTTCATCGCCATGTGATGGTGGTACTGACCGGCGCTGACGAACAGGGCCTGACCGGGCAGCTCGGCGGTCGCATCCCAGCCGAGCCGGTCGACGTAGAACTCGCGCGCGGCCGTGACATCGCCCACCGAGAGGTGCACGTGGCCGACGCGGGCGTCGCCCCATCCCGCTCCCTCGAGGCCCTGCTCGGTGAGGTGCTGCTGCAGAAAGGCGTTCGGGTCGAGAAAAAGAGTCGACATCTCGACCCGGCCGTGGGTCCAACTCCACTGGCTGCGGTCGCGGTCCCAGTAGAGCTCGACGCCGTTGCCCTCCGGATCGTCGAAGTAGAAGGCCTTGCTCACCAGGTGATCGCTGGATCCGGTGAACGATCCCGGCCGCATCCGTGCCACCGAGTAGACCGCCGCGGCGAGCGCGGCCTCGGTGTCGAACACGATCGCCGTGTGGAACAGGCCGGCCTCGTGCGGCGCCGCGTGCCGCAGCTCGGGCGTCTGGACGAGGATGACGATCTCGCGGGTCGCCCGGCCGAGCGCGACCCGCCCGCCGTCGGCTGCCAGCACGTCGAGCCCGACGCCGTCGCGGTAATAGGCCGTCATCGCATCGAGATCGGCCACGTTGAGGGTCACCGCGCCCATGGCGGTGTCGGCGGCGAACTGTTCGATCATGGCGGCTCAAGCCTACGGACGACGCCGTCGCGGCGCTCAGAGCGTGAGCGGCGCGAGCTTCTTCTCGTAGCAGACCGAGAGTGGCGAGTCGGCGTAGTAGCCGAAGTTCGGGATCAGGGTGTATCCCTCGCGCTCATAGAAGCGCATCGCGTCGGGCTGCTGATCGCCGGTCTCGAGCACCAGCCTGCTCCAGCCGCGTCCGCGCGCCTCGCCCTCGAGCGCGTTCAGGATGGCGCGCGACACCCCCGTTCCACGGCGCTCCGGAATCACGTACATCCGCTTGATCTCGCCGTGGTCGGGGTCGAGCGTGCGCAGTCCACCACAGCCGACGGCGTGCTCCGTGCCGTCGTCGTCCAGCTCGAACGCGACCAGGAACACCGTGATGTCTGCGGCGGTCGGCTTCGGCCCCGGCTCGGAGTCCGGTATGCCGTACCTTGCCGAGACCTCCTCCTGCTGGGCGACGCGCAGCGCCTCGCCCCGCGGGTCGTCCCAGGGCACGGCGCGTACGACGAGGCTCACGCCGTGATCCGATCGATCAGCTCCTGGTAGCGGGCGGCCGTGACTTCGACGATGTCCGTCGGAAGCTCGGGCGGCGTCCCTGTCTTGTCCCAATGCCCGGTGAGCCAATCGCGCACGATCTGCTTGTCGAAGCTGTCGAGACGATGGGTGCCGCCCGCGGCATAGCCCTCGGCATCCCAGTACCGGCTCGAGTCGCTGGTCAGCACCTCGTCGGCCAGGGTGAGCTCACCGCTTTCGGGATCGTCGCCGAACTCGAACTTGGTGTCGGCCAGGATCAGCCCGCGCTCGGCGGCCGTCGCGGCGGCGGTGGCGTAGATGCTCAGGGAGGCGTCGCGGATCGCCGCGGCCGTCTCGGCCCCCACTAGCTCGACGGTGCGCTCGAAGGTGATGTTCTCGTCGTGCTCGCCGAGCGGCGCCTTGAACGCCGGGGTGTAGATCGGCTCGGGCAGCCGGTCGCCATTGCTCAGCCCGGCGGGCAGCGGGATGCCGCACACGCTCTGCAGCTTCTGATACTCGGCCCAGCCCGACCCCACCAGGTATCCGCGCACGACCGCCTCGATCGGATGCATGGTCAGCTCGTGCACGAGCATCGCCCGCTCGGCGATCCCGGGGGGAAGGTGCTCGCCGAGCGAGGGGTGCGCGGCCGCCAGATGGTTGCGCATGCCGAGCCGGCGGAACCACCACAGGCTGAGCTGGGTCAGCAGGGCGCCCTTGTTCGGGATGCTCGGCTCGAGCACGTGATCGAACGCGCTCACCCGGTCACTCGCCACCACGAGCACGCGACCGGGAGCGGCCGGCGAGGTGTAGAGGTCGCGCACCTTGCCCGAGAACACATGCGTCCAGCCGAGCGCTTCGAGCCGGGTGTCTCCGCGGGGAACGCCGCCTGGTTGCTCAATCATCACTGTGCCCGTTCAATGAAGTACCCGTTCTGCGATGTCGTGCCGGTAGTGGGAACCCTCAAGCTGGATGTGGCCGAGCGCCTCATACGCGGCGGTGCGCGCCGCGCGAAAATCGCCGGCTCGCGCGACGACCGCGAGCACGCGGCCCCCCGTGGAGACGAAGCCGCCGTCGGCGCTGCGCGCCGTCGCCGCGTGCAGCACGCTCACCCCGGCGACATCGGCTGCCTCGTCGAGCCCGGTGATCGGGCGGCCGGTGACCGGGGCATCCGGGTAGCCTTCGCTGGCGAGCACCACGACCACGGTGACGTCGGGCGAGAAGCGCGGGTACGGCATCCGGCCCAGGCCGCCCGTCGCCGCGGCAAGCAGCAGCTCAGACAGCGGGGTCTCGAGCCGCGGCAGCACGACCTGCGTCTCGGGGTCGCCGAACCGCGCGTTGAACTCGATGACCCGCACGCCGTGCTCGGTCACGATGAGGCCGCAGTACAGCAGTCCGATGAAGGGCGTGCCCTCGGCCTCGAGCGCGCGGACGGTCGGCAGCGCCACGGTGTCGAGCACCTCGTCGACGAAAGACGCCTCGGATCCCCAGCGGTCGCTCAGCCACGGCAGCGGCGAGTAGGCGCCCATGCCGCCGGTGTTCGGGCCGGTGTCGCCGTCGCCGACCCGCTTGTAGTCCTGCGCGGGAGTCAGCGGAACGACATCGTGACCGTCGGACAGGAAGAACAGCGACACCTCCTGGCCGTCGAGGAACTCCTCGACGAGCACGTCGCCGTGCTGCAGGTAGTGCTCGGCGTGGGCGAGCGCCGCGACGCGATCCTCGGTGACGAGCACGCCCTTGCCGGCAGCCAGCCCGTCTGCCTTGACGACGTGCGGGGCGCCAAGGGCGTCCAATGCGGACTCGACCTCGGCGACCGTCTTACCGCGGTGAGCGCGGCCGGTCGGCACCTGGGCGGCATCCATGATCCGCTTGGCGAACGACTTGGAGCCTTCGAGCGCAGCGGCCGCCTTGCCGGGGCCGAACACCGGGATGCCCGTGGCGCGGATCACATCCGCCACGCCCGCGACCAGCGGAGCCTCGGGGCCGACCACGACCAGGTCGATCCCGTTGTCGGCGGCGTACTGGGCCACCAGCTTGCCGTTCGACGCGTCGAGGCCGACCGTCTCGACTGTTCCACCCGCCGGTCCCCCGACGGCCGGCTCGGCTGCGATGCCCGCGTTGCCGGGGGCGACGACCAGCTCGTGCCCGGCGTCCTCGCGCAGCAGGGCCACGACGATCGCGTGCTCCCGGGCTCCGGAACCGAGGACGAGGATTCTCACCCGCCCAGGCTACCGGCGGTAGCGTGACGGCATGGACGGGGTCTGGGCGTGAGCGTGCGGCGCAAGATCTCACCGGAGGCGGGCGCGATGGCCGTCGAGGCGGTCATCACCGGGGCGGACGACCGTGACACCACGGCGCTCGCGGTGCGGTATCTGCTCGAGGTGCTCGCCTCCGACTTCGAGGGCCACACGGTCGAGGTGCGTGTGCCGCCGTGGGGCGCCGTGCAGGCCATCGAGGGGCCGCGCCACACCCGCGGGACTCCGCCCAACGTGATCGAGACCGACGCCGAGACCTGGATCGCGCTCGCCACGGGCTCCCTGCCGTGGAACGACGCGGTTGCGGGTGCGCGAGCTTCAGCATCCGGCCAGCGGGCGGACCTGAGTGAGGTCCTCCCACTTCAGTGGCGCACAATGGACGCGTGACCAGCGAGCCGCGCAACACCGAGACCGACAGCCTCACCGAGGTGCGCGTGCGTCGCGCGCCACGGCTGCCGGTGTTCCTCGCACTGGGAGCGGTGCTGGGTGCGCTCGCCACCCTGATCGTCACGGCCACCGTCGGCCACGTGGATGCGCGGGTCGGCTTCGTCGCCACCTTCGGCTACTTCTGCCTCTACGGCGTGCCCGCCGGCATCGTCGTCGGCGCGATCGTCGGACTGCTGCTGGATCGCCGGTCGCAGCGCCGCTCGCGCATCGTCACGGCGGAGCACGAGCAGGTCGAGTCGCCGAACTCCTGAGTAGCCTCGACACTATGGTCGCGCATCGCCTGTCCACCGATGTCTGCATCGCAGGCGGCGGCCCGGCGGGCATGATGCTCGGCCTGCTGCTCGCGAGGGCCGGCGTCGATGTGATCGTGCTCGAGAAGCACGCCGACTTCTTCCGCGACTTCCGAGGTGACACCGTGCACCCCTCGACCCTCGACCTGATCGACCAACTGGGGCTGCGCGAGAAGTTCGAGGCGATCCCGCACACGCGGCTGCGCAAACTCGACGTGGTGATCAACCGGATCCGCCTGCACGCAATCGACTTCGGGCTGCTGAACCGGCGGAACGCCGAACTCGCCCTCATGCCGCAGTGGGATCTGCTCGACCTGCTCGCCGGCGAGGCGAAGAAGCATCCCTCGTTCACGCTCGTGATGAACGCCGAAGTCTCCGGGGTGACGCATCGCGGCAACCGGATCGCCGGAGTCCGTGCGCGCACGCCCGATGGCGTGCTCCGCATCGACGCGGCCCTGACGATCGGCGCAGACGGGCGCGACTCGGCGGTGCGCAAGGCACTCCGGCTGCCCGTGCAGCGGCACGGCGTTCCGATCGATGTGCTCTGGTTCCGGCTCGACAAGCCGGCCGACACGTTGCCGAATACGCTCGGCTGGGTCAGCACGGAGGCGTTCGTGCTGACGCTCCCGCGGCCCGACTATCTGCAGTGCGGTCTGCTGATCCCGAAGGGCGGACTGCCCGAGATGCAACGAGCGGGTCTGCCAGCCTTCCGCGCGTTGATTGCGTCGGCCGTGCCGCGGCTGACCCGCGAGCTCGAGCGCATCACCGACTGGGACGAGATCAAGCTGCTCTCGGTACAGATCGACCGGCTCACCCAGTGGTCGGTGCCGGGCGCCCTGTGCATCGGGGATGCCGCGCACGCGATGTCGCCGGCCTTCGGTGTGGGCATCAACTATGCGATTCAGGATGCGGTGGCAACCGCGAACATCCTGGTGCCGCTGCTGCGATCGGGGGCGGATGCCGCGGCTCTCGACGCCGGAGCGCGCGAGGTCGAGCGGCGCCGAGCCCGCCCCACCGAGTGGATGCAGCGCATCCAGCTCACCCTGCACCGCACGATCGCGAAGGGCGGCGGCGCTCGGTTGCTTCACGCCCCGCCGACCCTGCGCGAGCGCATCCTGCTCGCCAATCTGCTGCCGATCATCAAGCCCTGGGCGGTGCGCCTGGTCGGCTACGGATTCCGGCCCGAGCGCATCGACGCCGCTGTGCTCGACTCGGCCACTCGAGGCACGGTTCCTCGCTAGCCTCTCGGTGTGGACGAGACCGAGGAGCAGATCCCCTACACGCACGAGTTCGTGGTCGATGCTGCCTATCAGCGCACGCTCATCCGCGCCATCTTCGGCTCGACATTCCGGCCGGTATTTTGGATCGCCATTTGCCTGGTCGCGGTCAGTTCCGGTCTCCTGGCGATTAGCGGCAACACGACACTTGTCACCTTCTTCGTCGCGTGGGTGCTGACCATGGCAATCCTCTTCGGGGTGCGCTACTGGCGCACCCGGATGACCCTGCTCCGCGCCTTTCCCGTCGGGACGGTGATGCGTTCGGGATTCGGGGCCGAACAGTTCGTAATGAGCAACGGTAACGACACCAGCCGACTCGCCTACTCCGGATTCGATCGGGCAGAGCGACGAGGCGATCTGGTGTGGGTCCGCCGGTTCCATATGCCACGACGGGTCGTCTACGCCGGCGCCCTGTTCTCGGATGCTGAGCTGGCGCGCCTCAGAGCCCCTGATCCGCCTAGCTCAGCTGATTCGCCTCGACCCAGGCCAGATACTCCGGCGTGACCGTTCCGGTCACGTAGTCGCCGGTGAAGCAGCTCATCTCGAGGCTCTCGATCGGTGAGCCCTCGAGAATCGCCGACTGCATGTCGGCGACTTCCTGGTAGATCAGGTAGTCGGCGCCGAGCTCGGTCGCGATCTCGGGGATCTTGCGCCCCGAGGCGACCAGCTCTTTGCGGCTGGGCATGTTGATCCCGTAGACGTGCGGGTAGCGCACCGGCGGGGCCGCCGAGGTGAAGGTGACGCTGTTCGCTCCGGCCTGGCGGGCCATGTCGATGATCTCGCGCGAGGTGGTGCCGCGCACGATGGAGTCATCGACGATGAGCACGTTCTTGCCGCGGAACTCGGAGCCCATCGCGTTCAGCTTCTGCTTGACGCTCCTCGTGCGCTGCTCCTGGCCCGGCATGATGAAGGTGCGGCCGACGTAGCGGTTCTTGTAGAAGCCCTCGCGGTACTCGATGCCGAGCTTCTGCGCGACCTGCATGGCGGCGGGGCGTGACGAATCGGGGATGGGCATGACCACGTCGATGGCGCCGCTCGGCGTGTACTTGGCGATGGTGTCGGCGAGCCGGTCGCCGAGCCGCAGCCGGGCCTCATAGACCGAGATCCCGTTCATGATCGAGTCGGGCCGGGCCAGGTAGACGTACTCGAACGAGCACGGGATCAGCACGGGGTTCTTGGCGCACTGCCGCGAGAACATCTCGCCGCCCCGAGTGATGAAGATCGCCTCGCCGGGGGCGACATCCCGCACCACCTCGTAGCCCGCACTTTCGAGCACGAGGGATTCGCTGGCGACGATCCACTCGGTGCCGACCAGTCCGCTGGTGCGCTTGCCCAGGATGAGCGGTCGGATGCCGAAGGGGTCGCGGAAGGCCAGCAGTCCGTGACCGGCGATCAGCGCGATCGCGGCATACGAGCCTTCGACCCGCTCGTGCAGCCGCTCGATGGCGTCGAACACCTGGTCGGGGTCGAGGTCGGTGCCGCGCACCTGCTCCTGCAGCTCGTGGGCGAGCACGTTCACGAGCAGCTCGGTGTCGGAGTTGGTGTTGAGGTGCCGGCGGTCGATGTGGAAGAGCTCTTCGGTGAGCTCGCGCGTGTTGGTCAGGTTGCCGTTGTGCACCAGCACGATGCCGTAGGGCGCGTTCACATAGAACGGCTGAGCTTCTTGCTCTTTGCTGGCGTCGCCGCGCGTCGCGTAGCGCACGTGCCCGAGGCCCATCGTGCCGAGCAGGCTCCGCATATCGCGGGTGCGGTACGCCTCGCGCACCTGGCCCTTGGCCTTCTGCATATGGATGATGCTGCCGTCAGAGGTCGCGATGCCCGTCGAATCCTGGCCGCGGTGCTGCAGCAGGGCGAGCGCGTCGTAGACCTGCTGGTTGACGGGACTCGACGAGACGATGCCGACGATGCCGCACATGTCGCGGAGGCTCCCAGGAGACGAAGATGGGGCGCACTCGACCGAGTACGCCCCAGTCTCTCACGCGATGGCCGGCTCTTGCTCGCTCGCGGCAGCAGGCTCCACGGCAACCGATGGTGCTGCGGCGTGCGCCAGTGACAGCCCCTGGCCGCGGCGGCGGAACAGCAGGGCCGCGATCAGCAGGCCGCCGGCGAAGAACGCCGCGCAGAGGGCGAAGGCGGTCGTGTATCCGTGCACCGCGGCCTCGGCCGCAAGCGCCGGGGTGGGTGGCAGGTGCGACGAGATGAAGCCCGTGACAGCCGACGCGGCCAGCGTATTGAGCAGCGCGGTGCTGATGGATCCGCCGACCTGTTGGCTGGTGTTCGTCATCGCCGAGGCGACGCCGGCGAATTGCCGATCGACACCGAGGGTGGCGGATTGCATCGAGGCGGGCATGATCGTCCCCATTGCGGCGCCCAGGATGAGCAGTGCCGGGAGCACATGGCCGGCGTAGTCGCTGTCCACCCGGAGCTGGGTGAGGATCAGCATCCCGATCACGCCGAGTCCCATCCCGATCGGCACCAGGATCTTCGGCCCGAACCTCGGGACGAAGATGTTGGTCCCCAGTTGGGCGAACAGCACGAGGGTGGCGACCATGGGCAGGAGCGCCAGGCCGGTGTTGATCGGCGTGAACTTCAGGGTGGTCTGCACGTAGTAGGTCAGGAACAGGAAGATGCCGAACATGCTGGCGCCGGCGATCAGGATCGACAGGTAGGCAGCGGCGCGGTTGCGGTCGAGAACCACGGACAGCGGAAGCAGCGGGTGGGCAGCACGGCGCTGCCAGACCACGAACGCAACCAGGAGCACGCCGGCGGCCAGCAGCATCCCCCAGGTGAGCGGGGCACTCCAACTGTCGGTCTCGGCGTTGGAGAATCCGTAGACCAACGAGAACAGGCCGCCCGAGACCAGCAGGGTTCCGGGGATGTCGAGCTTCGGGCGCAGTCCGCTGCGAGCGATGGTCGGCACCAGGAAGATCGCGGCGACGATCGCAATGATCGCGATGACGACGTTGATGTAGAGGTTCCAGCGCCAGCCGACATCCTGAGTCAGGTAGCCGCCGAGCAGCAGGCCGATGGCACCGCCGCCCCCGGCCAGCGCGCCGAAGATGCCGAAGGCACGTGCGCGCTCGCGCGGAACGGTGAAGGTCGTCGTGAGCACGGCGAGCGCCGTCGGGGCGAGCAGCGCGCCGAACGCGCCTTGCAGAGCCCGCGCGGTCACCAGCAGACCGAACGAGTCCGCCGCGCCGCCCAACGCCGAGGCAAGGGCGAATCCGACGAGGCCGATCATGAAGGCGCGCTTGCGGCCGATCAGGTCGGAGAGGCGGCCTCCCAGAAGCAGGAGGCTTCCGAAGGCGAGCGAATAGGCGGTGATGACCCACTGACGGTCCCCGGTGCTGAAGCCGAGATCGGCTTGGGCAGTCGGGAGGGCGATGTTCACCACGGTGGCATCGAGCACGACCATGAGCTGGGCGAGCGCGACGACGGCGAGAGTCCACCAGCGGCGGGAGGACGGGGCGGCGACCGATGCGCCGGGAGAGTTCGAAGACATGTCGACGACTATATACGGTACTGTCGAGTTTCGGAACCCCAGAGTTTCAGAACCAGCACGTTCCAGAACCGCAGCGTATCATCAGGGGACGACAGGGAAAGGAAGTGAGCCGCAATGGCGCAGCTCGATACCGTCCCAGCGCCGAGCACGGCGCCGGACGCGCCCAAGCTGGGACGCAAGCGCGACCTGACGCGCGACCCCGAGATCCTCGATGCCACACTCGAGGTGCTGTCCGAGGCCGGATACGACGGCATGACCGTCGACATGGTCGCAGCGCGCGCCAAGGCGGGCAAGGCAACGGTCTACCGACGCTGGGCGTCGAAGAGCGAACTGGTCATCGACGCGGTGGCCTGTATGAAGTCGGCGGACATCGACTTCGACGCGCTGCCCGACACCGGCACGCTGCGCGGCGACCTGGTGGCCATGATCAAGCCGCACTCCATCGAAGACGGCGCGAAGCGGCTTCAGGTGATGGCCGGCCTGGTCTCGATGGTGTCGAAGCATCCCGAGCTCGTCGATGCCGTGCGCGAGGCGGTCACCGAGCCGCGCGTGCGGGTGAACCGCATCTTCCTGAAGCGGGCCATCGAGCGCGGCGAGATCCCGGCCGATGTGGATGTCGACCTGCTCTCGCAAGTAGGCGGGGCCATGGCGACGCATCGCACGCTGATTCAGCGCAAGCCGGTCGACCGTGCCTTCGTGATCTCGATCATCGACGGCGTGATCCTGCCGGCCTGCGGCATCCGGCCGAAGCCCTGATCCGCCCCGGTACCCTGGAGCGGTGACCACCGGCCAGAGCCCCGCCCCGAACCCCGCGGCGCCGAATCCCGCAGTGCCGAATCCATACGCCGAGGCCGGCGTCGACACCGCCGCGGGCGATCTGGCCGTCGAGTTGATGAAGTCGGCTGTCGCCAAGACCCATGGCCCCGAGGTTCTCGGTGGCGTCGGCGGGTTCGCCGGGTTGTTCGACGTCTCATTCCTCAAGAACTACCAACGGCCCCTGCTCGCCACCAGCACCGATGGCGTGGGCACCAAGGTCGCCATCGCCCAGGCCCTCGACAAGCACGACACCATTGGGCAAGACCTGGTGGGCATGGTCGTCGACGACATCGTCGTGGTGGGCGCGAAGCCACTCTTCATGACCGACTACATCGCCTGCGGCCGGGTCGTGCCCGAGCGCATCGCCGACATCGTGGCGGGAATCGCGCGGGCCTGCGCCGAGACCCGCACCGCCCTGGTCGGCGGCGAGACCGCCGAACACCCGGGGCTGCTCGGCCCGGACGACTACGACGTGGCGGGCGCAGCGGTGGGGGCCGTCGAATCGGATGCCGTGCTCGGCGCCGACCGCGTGGCCGACGGCGACGTGATCATCGCACTCGGCTCCAGCGGATTGCACAGCAACGGCTACTCGCTGGTGCGCCACATCCTGTC
>Ga0105248_10004395_pt1 | contig 15602 bp, 35 predicted proteins | sample KBSS34metaG_FD_81524 | JGI IMG/M metagenome (GOLD analysis project Ga0105248, IMG submission 81524) | Switchgrass rhizosphere microbial communities from Kellogg Biological Station, Michigan, USA - KBS S3-4 metaG | ecosystem: Host-associated > Plants > Roots > Rhizosphere > Soil | place...
GATGCTGCGGGGATTGCAGGAAGACGACGCGTCGGAACCTCGCCCGGGGTTTCATCTTAGGGCGTGGAATTGTGGGACAACTGCTTGCGCCGTTGGGCATGCATGCCTCAACCCCGTATTCCAAAAGCAGGGGCTGAGATTTGGCTTGCGGCACGGTAATCCGATTTACGATGAATACGATTCCTGGTATGCCGTCGAAAGATTTTTCGGTCTATCCGAACGGCAAGCCACGTATCTGTTCTACGACGAGGAATATCCGGATCAAGGCAAGGATACCACCGCTGCCGAAGTGGCCGACCGCATCGAATCCTTCCTCGCCGAACACGCGGAGGCGGCATGAACCCCATCAAAACCGCCTGCACCGCCGGCTTCCTCATCTGCGCTGCGGCTGTTGCTATTGCGAATCTCGCGATGAGGAGTCTGTGATGCGAACCGGTTACGTCTCGACGTTCTTTCCGTTCCAGTACGCGCTCACGATCCTCGTTGAATACGTTTGCAGCGACGGCCATCGGATTCATGTGCGCACGGAGAGCATTGATTGGCAAACGAACATGGTGTGGTGCTAATGAGCGCGCAACAGTTCATCGACGCGACCAAGCGCGACGCCAGGATCATCGATGCGCTGCACATCGCGAGGTATGCGCTGGTGACTCACAACGGGTTGACCTGCCAGTGCGAGGGTGACGAATTCCCGATGGACTTCGCTGCGGAAATCGCAGCAGTCAGCGAGGTGATGGTGATGCTTGGCGTCGATCTGTCGGAGCCGCTGCCAGCGCCCGTTATGCGGAGGGATGAATCGTGAAGTTACTGACAATTTTCATCTGCCTGACCATCGCGAATTTCGCGTACCAGGCATTCACCAAACACAACTTTGTCGTTGCAGTGGAGCGCAGCTGGTTTCAGGGCATAGCGCTGCTGGCCGTCTATTTGATTGGGAGGTTTGCATGAAGCCGTTTGATCTAGAGGCAGCCAAACGTGGTGAGTCGCTCTACATGGATGCCTTATACACCGGATGGAAATATCAAGGTCCGGTTTTCTTCGTGGGCGTGAGCGAAAACAATCTCCCGGTTGTCGAGATTCATAGCAAGCCAACGCGCGTTAGTTCTGACTACCTGTTCATGGCACCAAAGAAGCGGACCGTTTGGATCAACCTGCACAAGATGCGGGATAGCGGGGAGGTCATCCCGTATCTATACGGCGACGAAGCATACGCGAATTGCCAACGCGGTAATTCGATGAACTGCCTCGGCACGTTCCCAATCGAAATCGAGGAATAGCCATGTCCCTCACAACAATCCTTCTGATCTGCGGCGGTCTGCTGGCGATCTGTTTTGGCGGCTGGTTCAGCCTCGGCTTGTGTGTCGCTGCTAGTCGTGGTGAAGGTAACTATGGAGATGCGCAATGAGCGGAGATAAACGCAGCGTCGCGACAGACGCACTAGAAACGCTGGGTTCGATCATCGATGAAAAGCAGGCGCGGGACGCGATCCACCTGGCTGTTGAGCCAGTGATCGCGGCACACAACATGGATGCGGGAGCGCACATCGGGCTGCTCCCTGATGGTCGGGCATCGGAGTTTGCGCCAAAGCATCTCGGCATCGTTGACCCGTTCCTGACCGATGGAGTGGTTGCTGGCGAGCGGTTTTGGCTTGTCGTGTACCCGCGCCAGATTACGTCGCTGCGCCATGTGTGGGCTCACCCGGATTTTCCGGAAGCACCAGATGTGACGCTCGCGCCGAAATACAGCGCATCCGAACAGTGGATCCGCGATTTCGCCAACCGCGTCAGCCTGCACTATGACGTGCTGATGGAAGGTGCAGCGGATTGGGTGCGTAGCAAGCAGGCGGGGCAGTGGGGCGAATACCTTTGCTTCGGCGGCTTGCTTGAAGGAGAGTCCGTACCAGATGAATTCTGGACTCACTACGACGCCGTGACTGGCAACACAACGCCCGAAGATCATCGCGGATCGTTCTTCACCTGTAGTTGCTGAAGCAAAGCCGGGAGCAGCCACCAAGCGCGAGACCGTTCAAGGATCAGCGCAGCACTGGCGAGACCGAACGACTTTCTCCCGCTAGCGCTGCGGGAGAGCCCTAACACTGAGGATGAGATGGAAATCAACATGACGAAGAAGGTTCCGGTTCAAGCAAAGACGCTGAAGGTGTGCGTCAAGGTGACTGACCGGTTCGCAGCAACGCTTGTCGATCAGGATGGCGCGGCAATTCACGAATTCGAGGATTGCTATGTGCCGGGGTTCATGCCGGGCAATCACTACGGCGATTATCTGATGCTGGATATCGACATTGATAGCGGTCAGATCACAAACTGGAAGACGCCCAGCGCCGAGCAGATTCAAGAAGCCATCGGCGCTGAATGATTCCCCCAAGCCAGCACGGCTCCAACAGTGCCTATCCGGGTGGGATGCCTGGAGCCCTCACACATGCGCCCGGCCGAGTGGCAGGCGTCCCAGCGGTTCCGTCACTTCAGGCGGGGACCATCGCGGGCGCAGTTGTGAGGGTGAATCACGAAAGTGACGACGGAGTTTGCCGCCGCCTTTCCCCGAGGTACACCGATACGCCGAAAGGCTGGTAGAGCGCGGCACACCCTCAGCGCTACGCCGATGCGCACTCGGCCTCTCTGGTCATCTGAGCACGATGACCGCCCTGACGATAGCGCCTGATATCGGGCTTTCCCGCCAGGGTTCAATTAATCGAATTGAGGACTCCAAATGGGAAAGCACACGAACAGCTCGCTGTACGCGAAGCTCGAACAGCAGGCGCGCCGGTCGGAACCGACTGAGTACGAGCGAGCCGCCGAATGGGACTCTGATGAATGGCAGTTGGATACATCCGACCGGTCAACGCGAATTTCCGATGAATCTTCGGGGCGCGGCATTGGGGAGTGGAAATGAAGCAAGTCAATACTGGCGGCCCTGCACTCCCGATGCCCGCCAACGAATATGCGATGCACGGCCCCGCATGGGGCATCACGATGCGCGATTACTTCGTGGCGCAGGCGATGACGTCGTACTTAATGCCTGCGGGAGCGGGGCAAACGTGGGCACAGCGATCGGATTTCGATTACATCGCTGAGACCGCCTATCTAGCGGCTGACGCCATGCTTCGCGCCAGGGAGGCAACGTGAGCGCCACATTCGAACACCACGGCGATTGCACCACGACGCTATCTGACGAAGGCTTTGCGCGCCTCGCCGCCGAAGCCGCCCACTCAACCCGTACCGCACGCCGTCACGAAACATTCGTGAAGCTCGCTGCTGTTGTTGTGGTGGCGGTGGTTCTTCTGGAGTTCCTGCCGTGGAAGGGCTGACGCTAGACGACCTGAAGATGCTGCGACACATGGTCGGCATGAGTGCCCTGCAGCGCTACTGGGGGTATCGCAACTACTACGCAACCAGCGGCGGCAGCGCGATGACGGCTTTAGATCGGCTGCTGACGCTTGGCTACGTGTCGAAGGGTCATAGCAGTGGCGACATGCACTACTACCACGCCACTGAAAACGGATGCATTGCTGCTGGCCTGAACGCCAAACAGACTAAACGAGCATTGGAGGATTGACCATGTTCAAACGAATTTTTGCATGGAACGACCGTCGCCGCGCACGCGACACGCTGCAGGACTTCTGCGATGACCGCGTGAAGGCGATTCGCGCGTTCGATCAGTCACACCGCCAGGCCAACCGGGCATTGCGCGACGCCCTTGAACTGGATCTCGAGCATTTCCGCGATTCGTTCTTCGGACGGCGCGATCCGGTGCACGCGGGGTTCTTCGAATGCTCGGCAGACCTGTTCGGCATCAAGAAGCCGACTAGCTTGGTTATCAAGCCGCTGCCGCTGGCGGCGATCAAACCTCAACGTCTGAAGGTGGCCGCATGAGCATCGTTCGCGACAACCTCATGAGTCGCCCTGGCTACTCACCCTACTGCGGCAATGTCGAATGCTCGACCATGCCGCGTACCTTCTGGGCGGGCTGCCAGTTTAGATGTGGGAATTGCGGATGGACATCGCAGTTTCCCGAGGACTTCATCGCTGAGTACAAGGCTAAGTGGGGAATTGGAGAAAGGTCATGAGCGAAACACCACTGACCGGCCAGGAACTGCAACGCATGGCCGACGCACTGCCCGATGAATTCATGTGGGGCGATCCACTGTATCCGCTCGATCTGCGAGAGATTCTGTCTGCGATGGGTTACTTCGATCTGCTGGATGCGCTGCGTCGTTGCAGATTCGACTCGCCGAATATGTCGATAGCAGACCTTGAGTTTTGCCACACGGCGTATGCAAAAGCCACAGGAGAAAAAGTGTGAGCCTACTCCAGAAAATCCCCGTCACGCGAGACGCAGACGGCTATTGGTCGCATCCAGACCTTATTCACTTCTGGCAAGTGGAAATGGACGGGGCCGAGCATTGCACGAAAGAGCAGTGGGCCGACTTGGAGCGACGCGCCGGAATCGAGACGCGGATCGTCCACCTCGAAAACGAGCCAATGGAGCATCCAGCCTGCGTCTCGTACTTCGACAACGGCAATGGGAATATTTCAGAATGGGATCCATCGCCGCCGCCCGGATGGTGGCTGATCGACATTTGTGACAACGAAGATGGTCCGTTCGCTGTGTGGGCGACGCATACCGAACCTGGGTCATAACATGCCCACCATCTTCACCCCAATAGAACTATCGACCGAATGCGGCTTTGTCTGCGAGGCAGAGTTACGCATTTCGTTCGACCACCAGCCATTCGAGCACCAGACGCGCGACAGTCCGGGAAGCCCCGAGATGGTCAACGTCTATGCGGCATCAGTCTGGCTAGGCCCACTAAACCTCGGCCCGCATCCTAATCCGAAATCGCTAGAACACCTTGTATGGGAGCAACGGGAACAGGTGAGGGTGGAAGGGATTATTGATCAGAAGGCGGCGTAATGAACAACTTCACTGGTATTTCGACAAGCGCAGAGGTTTATGCGGTCATCTTTGCGCGGCACCGAGACCGTCTCCGGGCATTTTCGTCATTCAGCGATCCGCATGGAACGTTCAACGGCGGACCTGGCGAGATAGGACGAATGCATACGACTTGGGGATTTGACGGCTGCAGCTGGCCCTTCATGGAGTGTCGATCGACATGGGACATTGACCCGGATCAACCCCATAAACGGATCAATGAACGTCACGAATACTGGCTGTGCATGCCCATGCCAGACAGCGAATAAGGCGGCGACGCCGCGAAGGGGAAGGGAGTGTCTAACGAGATTTCGACCTTCAGGATCGCGCAGGCGATTGCAGCGATCAAGGTCATTGAATCGGCTTGGTACACGCCAGGCCAACACCTTACGGCGCGCATGATGACCGACCTGACGATTGCGAAGTGCGATCTGGAGTCAGCCCTAATGAGCGCGAACCTTACTTTGAAGGAGGCGGCGTGAGCACCGCAACCATGGCCGATGTAATCGATGTTGAATCTGCTGAAGTGTCTTCGGCGAAACTTCCCGTTGTGCACCAGCGTACCGCCATCGCCACCACGACGCCGGCTGATTTGCTGCGCATTGCCGTCGAAAAGGGCGCAGACCTGACCCAACTTTCGACTCTGATGGATTTGCAGGACCGATGGGAGGCAAACGAGGCCCGCAAGGCGTTCGTGTCCGCGATGGCTGCTTTCAAGTGCGAGCCTCTCGAAATCTTCAAGAAGAAGACCGTAGCGTTTACCACCCGCGACGGCGATACGACTTCGTACAAGCATGCCCGTCTGTCAGACATCACGGATGCGATTGCGCCAGCGATGGCTCGGCACGGCCTTAGCTTCGACTGGGATATCCACCAAGGCAGCGGGTCAATCACGGTCGATTGTATCGTCACGCACCAGCTGGGGCATTCGAAGAAAGTGACGATGAGCGGCGCGCCGGATGCCAGTGGCAAGAAGAACGCTATCCAGCAGGCGGGAAGCACGATCACCTACCTGCAACGCTACACACTGCTCGCCGCAACCGGCATGTCCACTAAGGACGAAGACGACGATGGCGCTGGCGGCGCGGATGATGGCGACGATAAATCCGGGAAGGAGGTCGCAGGGAAGGCTGCCAGCAGCAATCAAGCCGCCACGCAATTTTACGATCAGAAGAAGTTCGACGCCAACAAAGACACATGGCGCGAGATGGTGAAGTCGGGCCGCAAAACGACAGCCGGGATGATTCAATTCATAGAATCGAAGGGCGCAAAGCTCACCGTCGATCAACAGAACACCATAGATAGTTGGGGTCACGAACATGACTGAACGTATCACGCACAACCTAGTGCAGGGCTCGCCAGAATGGATGGAGTTCCGCCTGCGTCACTTCGGGGCAAGCGAGGCCGCATCAATGCTGGGCATGTCGAAGTTGGTTAAGCGCACGGAATTGCTTCACATGAAGCATACCGGCACCGCCAAGGAATTCGGCGACTGGGTGCAAGAGCATATCCTGGATAAGGGGCATGAGGTCGAAGCTCTTGCGCGGCCCATCATTGAGATGAGGCTGGGCGAGGATCTATACCCAATGGTTTTCTCGGTGGGCAAGCAGTCGGCGTCGTGTGACGGCCTAGTGATGCTTGAGGACACCGCCTGGGAGAACAAGCAGTACAACCGCGACTTGTACGAATCGATTGAGCGCGGCGTGCTGCCCGACGAGCACAAGCCGCAGGCTTATCAGGTTCTCAAGGTGACCGGTGCGCAACGCCTGATTTTCTCATGCTCAGACGGCACCGAAGATCGAACTGTCTGGCTCGAAGTGCTCCCTGACCAAGAGTGGTTTGACCGCCTAGATGCTGGCTGGGCGCAGTTCGAAAGAGACTTAGCCGAATACGTTCCAGTGGTTACTGAAGCCAAGCCAGTTGGCCGCACGCCGGAAACGATGCCAGCGCTGCGCATCGAAGTAACCGGCATGGTCACGGCGAGCAATCTGCAGGCTTACCGCGATCACGCGATGGAAGTCTTCGGAAGCATCAACCGGAAACTGGAGACCGACCAGCATTTCGCGGATGCCGAGAAGACCGTCAAGTGGTGCGAAGACGTTGAATCCCGGCTCAAGGCCGCGAAAGAACACGCACTGAGCCAGACGGAAAGCATCGATGCGCTGTTTAAGACGATTGACGACATCGCTGGGGAAGCCCGGCGCGTTCGCCTCGATCTGGATAAGTTGGTGACCAAGCGCAAGGCTGAGGTCAAGGATGGAATCGTGCTGGGCGGGAAAAAGGCCTACGAACAGCACGTTGCGGACCTGAAGACCGAAACTGGCGGCGCGTGGATTGTGCTCACGCCACCCGATTTCGCTGGCGCGATCAAGAGCAAGCGCACTGTGGCGAGCATTCAGGATGCTGTCGATACGGCACTTGCCAACGCCAAGATCGAAGCCGATGCATCGGCCAAGCGCATTCGCGCGAATCTGGCGTGCATCAAAGAGGACGGCGCTGAATACGAGTTCCTGTTTGCCGACAAGTTGACGCTGATCGGAAAGCCCATCGAAGACCTTCAGTTGATCATCAAGACGCGAATCGCCGAACACAAGGCCGGAGAGGAAAAGCGCAGGGCCGATGCGTTGGCGCGCGAAGCGGAGGCAAATGCTGCGGTAGTCGCGGCGCCTACCGCGGTGGCGCCTCCGATGCAGCGGACATTCGCCACTGCGCCAGCAAGTCAGATGCGCTCCGCTACGCACCCATCTGGCGAAGCAGCGCGCACACCTAATACCGTGCCCACGCTTCGCCTCGGCCAGATCAACGAACGCCTGGCACCAATTGCCCTGTCTGCAGAAGGACTGGCAACGCTTGGATTCAAGCATGCTGCCACGGATAAGGCCGCGAAACTGTTTCACGAAGGCGACTTCGAACTGATCTGCGCTGCACTGGTGCGCCATGTTGAATCGGCGCTTCAGAAGCAAGCCGCCTAGGAGCCATCATGGGATACCGAACAGTCGTAATGCTCAACAATGACCTTTGCCACGAATGGTCGAAAGACCCGAAGTTAGGCGAGAAGATCAGTCTAGCCATGAACTACTCGACCGACCCGAAGCGTCAGGACATGGCAGCGATTGGCAACTATGGCCGCGCCGTCGAATGCGTGCACGCGGACAGTCAGACGCTTGCCATGCTGGACGGCTACACCGCTTTCACGCACATCGATAGTCAATCGTGGATGCGAGGCGACGATGACGATAGCGCCGTGATTCGGCTGCTCAAGCGGGCTGCGAGCAAGTTTGGCTATCGGCTGGTCAAGAAAGCCGCCTGAGTACCACCGCCGCAGTACGCACGGATTGAAACCCCGGCTCCCGGTAAGTCGTCCTGTGGCGCCCAATTCCCCCGCGTGGATTCTCCGCGCTTCCGGCTGATTTTCTGGCCGCTTTTTATTCTCTGCTGGAGTCAAACGTGAACGCCAAAGAACTTGCCGCCAAACTGAACGGCATGCAGTACCCGCTACGCCTTTCGAAAGAACTGACCGATGCGGCGAAAGCCGCTGGCTTGGTAATCGTCTACGGTGCGAGCGACGATTTGATGGAGTTCGAAGGCGCGATCTATGACGAAGTGGGCTGTTATGACGGTGGCACTGCGTATGTCGACTCCAAAGGTCTTTTGCCGGATCGCGACAGCATCGAGGATGACGGCGAGCTGAAAGACTACTTCGCGCGTCAGCCGAATGCAAAGCCTATTGAGGCTCTATGGTGCGCGGAAGATGAATATTCGTGGACGTACAAGACTGACATTCCGCACGAAACGTTCGAAGTTCTCGAAGACGGCGAGCCGCCATATTGCCGCGGCATCGTGTTCGCGCTCGCGGACGCAGCCTAACCACCCTCCAGCCGGCCATCCGGCGAATATTTAGGGGCGAGAATGCCTGACTATAGTAAGCAACAGAAGGCGTGCATTGACCGCGTACGAGAAGCGCTGCCGGAATTTTCGCAGCAAGACGATTACCTGCTGGCACATGGCGCATCGCTGATGAGCGACGCCAGCCACGAAATCATCCACGTCGACACGCTGCGCAAGATCGTGGATGCGGCGCTAGCTGCGGCGCGCCCTATGGCTGCCGTTCCTGCGGATCTGATCGAGGCTCGCGCCCAAGGTCGAGCCGAAGCGCTGGCGATCATCCTTGGCCTAGATGCTGAGTCCGGCCTTGACGAATGCACCGAGAGTCACCCGATTGCAGACACGGGCGAATACGGCACATCGTGGAACGAATCCGAGCTTCGCAAGTTGCTGCGCGCTGACGACAGCGCGTGGAGTTTGCTCCAGGAAGCGGAGGGATTGTATTGGGAGCATATCGGCCTGCGAGACGAGGCGGAAATGCGCAACCGGGCAGTCTCGCTTAATGAGAAATCCCTTAAGGATGCGCTGTGGCTTCAGGTGTGTGAATTGCCTGACCGAAACAGCCCGGAAGGCGAGCCCGACGCGTGCATCGTCAATCGCGAAGAACTCGCCACTGCGCTTGAGTACGCAATTACGCTCGTAGGCCTGGATAATCCAACCCCTCCCGCCACCCAACCTGTCAAGCAAGACTTGACGGCTGACGGGGCGGGAAGCGAAGCGCTATCCGACCGCCAAGCCATAGAAAACGCTCAGCGCGAACGCATGAACGCTCGCCTTGCCAATCGGGTGCCGACGCCAGCAACTGCTGACTTCGATCTACCTGCGCCGAATGATGCCTCTCCTTGTTACCAGTGCAAAGGATGCGGAGACAACGACGCAGCTCCGGGACATTGCGTCAGATGCGGTGGAACTGGATTGGAAAGCGCCAGCGATGCGCTGACCACAGCATCCGCTGCGCCGACAGGCGACCGCCTGTCGCAAGTCGCCACCATCGTCAAAGACGTTATCGAGTCACTAATGCTGTGGAACGGTCAGGCATCGGCTGGGCTCGATGTGCTCGGGCTTGCTGGGCTGCGCGACGAAGCGGCCAGCCTTGCCAGCAATAGCACTGATGCAGGGGAGGGATTGTGAGCGACGAAATCGACGATCGCTACCGTGACCTGATGAAAGCTCTTGCGCAGGGCATAGACGACGTGCTTGGTGGCTTAGGCTTCGCGTTGCTGGTGTTTGAGCACGGAAAGGCTGATAACGGACGCGTCAACTACATCGGCAACTCAAACCGCGATGACATGATTGCGGCGATGCGTGAATTCATCGCGCGCAACGAAGGTCGCATGCATGACGCGCCGGGAGCGAAACAATGACCATCATCACCGACCTGATTGAGCAACTTCGCCAATGCGGCGAGACCCGTAGCGCCGATGGTCGCGGCAGCCGGATTTGCGACGAAGCCGCCGACCTGATCGAGCGCGTCATCGGCGACTTGCCGCAAGACGCCATCGACGGAGGCTGGACGGCGCTTGGCATGAGCAAGTACGCCAAGGGGCTTGAAGCGCAGGTTGAGACGCTGAAGCGCGAGCATGATGAACTATCCAACGCACTCGCCGCAGCCAAAGCCGACGCTGCAACCGCATGGGAGCGTCACGCAATAGCAACCCGTCTCGGCAACGCGGCGCGGCAGGAACTGGCCGACGCGAAGCAGGAGACCGAAGACATTCGCGCTGTCCTCAAAGCCGTCAGCCCGCGAGCATTTGCGCAGATGGAGAAGATCAGTGAATGACGACCAAATCACCACCTGGCTCAAAGCCGGTCGCTACCTGCCACGCTTCATGCGCGACTTCCACGCCCAGAAAGACCTGTTCAAGGCAATGCATGAGATTACTGACGTCAGCAGTCACGACATGGCGCGAAAGGTCGATTGGCCAACGGGCCATTGCTATGTGATCGACATTTTCTTGTGGTTCATGGCGCGTCGCGGATACACGTTGCAGCGCAGTCCGGCGAAGTTGGAGTTTGTGGATTTGCAGCAGACGATTCGGGAGTGCGGAGAGCGTCGCGCAGCAATGTTTGAGGAAGCGCTGAGATGACCCAACCCCAAACATTCGACCAATGGCGCGCTACCCAGACATACCTTACGCCATTTGAAGTATCGGTGCAGCGTGAGGCGTGGCGAGCGGCTCTGGAACGTGCCGCACTTCTATGCGACGAGTACGGCGACTTGACCGCAGCAGAGAAAGACTCCGCACTTCTAGTCGGCAAGGTCGACCTCAGTAACGCAATGTCGGGCGAGCCTCGCGCCGCGGAGTTTCTGGCGAAGGCGATCCGCGCCCTGAAAGAGCAACCGTGAACCGAGCAATGACCACCATCATCAACCGCCGCCACTTCCTCGAAGCGGCAAATGCATACGTGAAGGCGCGTGAGCCAACATCAGCGCTTGTACTTAGCCTATTCGGAACACTTTGCCAGATGGTAGCGGACGACCTTGATGCGCCTATATCGGTTGTGGTACAGAACCATGTTGTTACGAAAAGGGAGCCGAAGTGATCCGAGCACGTTTCCATTGCAATGCTGACGATCCACGCCCGGTCAACTGGCCAATCAAGCATCCGTACTGGGTGACGGGCTATGGCGACGATCACGCGATCATCGTTGCGTATGCCGACAGCGCAGACGAAATCATGTGCCACTGGCCGGATGCTCGCGACTTCAGTTTCGTAGACGAAGTTGCTGAATACAAGTTCACTGACCGGTTTGCTAAGCCGGATTGGTTTGTGGAGGCGAAATGCTAGGCGAGGCATGCAGGCACGGCGTGAAGTGGTCCGATCACTGCCCGCAATGCGAACTGGTATCGGCTCGCGAGACGGTTGCGCATTGGGGTGAGGCTGTTGATCGGGCGCGCAGCGTCATCGACGCCGCAAATATCGCCGCCGCCGAGCCCGCTGGAAACATCCTTCTGAAGGTAGCCGGCAAGCCATTTCGCTGCTCATGCGGATGCAATGTGTTCCACCATCCGCCGAATAATTCAGATGTCTATGCGTGCAATGCATGCGATCTTTGCTACGGATGAATGTGATGGACCTACCAACCCTAACCCTACCACTCAAAGCCGAATACTTCCACGCCATCAAGAGCGGCGAGAAGGTCGAGGAATACCGACTCGATACGCCTTACTGGCGCAAACGGCTGTACATGCGGCACTACGGGAAAATCGTCCTGACTCTCGGCTATCCGCGCGCCGACGATCACGACCGTCGAATCATCAAGCCTTGGCGCGGATACGTCGAGCGGACAATCTTGCATCCTCACTTCGGGCCGGAGCCAGTGAGGGTGTTTGCTATCAATGTGGAGCCTTGATGTCGACCACCTACGTCATCTTCTGCCAGTCCCACGACGATCCTGTATTGGGTCTGCAGATGTTCGACTGGGTTCATACGAGCCTTGTTCGCGTCTACAGGAACCGTCTAGGTACGACAGTCTTCGAATGGGTCGGCAGCAACATGCCGTTCGATCTGGCCGAAGTTCGCCGGCACTATCCGATATGCAAGTTCGCGGATGTTGGCAAGGACCGGTATCGAGCGACGATTCCTTTTCCGGATAGGGTGCATGACTGAGGCGATTGAACGGATTTTGCGGGTGACTGCAAAGGAATGGCTAGGAGAGAATTATGGCGGCACAACTGATCCCAGTGTCGAACTGGGCTGAGACCATTTTTGGCGAGCGCAAGCCGCACCAAAACACACTGCTGAACTGGATCAAGAATGGACGCATCCGGCCAGTCCCCAAGAAGGTCGGAAGGGAGTATTTTTGTCGACCCGACGCAGAGTACATTGATCCAGTTGCCGAGAAAATAGAAAGGATGACAGGTGGCAGCCAGAAGACGAAACGCTGATCGTCGCACGTGGCCGGCGAACATGTACCAGAACTCGAAGGGGTATTACTGGTTCAGGAATCCGGCTGACGGGAAAACAGTTGGCCTCGGATATGACCTTCAACTGGCCATCCGTCAATCGCGCACCGCAAATGCAGAACTGCTACGCCGCAAGGGCGATGTGTCTCTCATCCAGCGCTTGGACGGAAACGTGATGACGCTGCAGGAATGGTGCGACGAGTACGAGCGCCGCCTGGCGTTACGGAAGGATATCAAGCCCAATACACTGGACGCCGCAAAGCACGAATTGAATCCGCTTCGCAACGCAGATTTTGCCATCCATTCGATCGATGAGATAACCACCGTCAACATTTCCGACCTCATCGAGGAGGTTGCCAAGCGCGGTGCAACCATGGCCACCAAGGTGTTGCGAAGGGCCAACTACGTGTTTCGGGCGGCAGAGGCAAAAGGGCTGATCAAGCTCGGCACGAACCCGGCCGCACCGGTCGAGAAGCCCATTATCGTTGTTGCGCGCACTCGCCTTACGATAGACGAATTCAAAGCAATCCTGGCCAAGGTGCGGAAGGATAACGTGCACTGGATGGAGAATGCGATGCTGCTCGCGCTGATTACTGGGCAACGCCGGGAAGATATAGCGCGCATGCAATTCACGCAGGCGAGAGATGGGTTTTTATGGATCGAGCAGAGCAAGGGGCGTACAGGACATCAGGCGAAACTGCGCATTCCATTGTCACTACGTCTGCAGGCTATTGGCATGACCGTAGAGGATGTTGTGAAGCAGTGTCGCGACTCTGTTGTGTCGAAGCACATGATCCACCACCGGAGAGGGCGTGGCAATGCGAAAGCCGGATCGCCCGTCAAGATGGGTACGATTAGCAACACGTTTGCGGACTATCGGGCGACCGCTGAGATCAAGGTTGAACCTGGTCAGACGCCGCCGACTTTTCATGAGATCCGATCCCTATCCGCGCGCTTGTACGCTGACCAGTACGGACCCTTTGTCGCGCAGACGTTACTGGGGCACAAATCGGAAAAGATGACCAACCTGTACCGTGATTCCAGGGGCAGGGAGTGGACCGAAGTGAAGGTATCCGCTGGCTAAAATTTTGGATAGGTTTTGGATTTATTTTGGATCGACTTCGCAGACCTCTATTTCGCTGGCCTCTGGAACATCGATAACAAGGTCTGACTCAGGGACCGCAACACAAGGTAGAATAAGGCTCTCAGCCTTTTCTTCGCGAGATATTCCGGGCCATTCAATGGTGTATTTGACGGACCCGGAAATCATTCGGCACAGGCAGGTTCGGCACGTACCGTTGCGGCACATGCGCGGCAGGCGCAGACCCGCGAAGCTGGCGGCTTCGAGCAGCGTCAGCGAATCGGGCGCCTCGAACGAGCGGCCGAGCGGCTGGATGAGCACGGTGTAGGTTGCATCAGGCTCGAGCATGGCAATCGATTCAATCGGATGACAGAAAGCGGAAAGCAGAAAGCAAGGCCGAAACCGGCAAGCGGAACAGCGATAGTAACCGAGCCGCTTGCCGCGCGTGCCTCCTCAGTTCACGCGGGCTTTTGTGCGACTGCCTGCGCAATCACGCGGCCGATCTGCTGCGCAAGTCCATCCATCTGCGCGGCATCGACTGCGCCATATCCAAGCACGAGGCCGTTATAGCCGTGCCCGGTTCCAGGCAGGCAAAAGCGCGACAACGGCCGCAGCACGAGGCCATTGACGCGTCCAATGCGGCTCACTTCGGTATCGGCCACCGGCGCGTCCAGCCGTGCCGAAAGATGCATGCCGCCGGCTCCGCCCGATACCGTCACGGCAGCGCGCGGCGCGGGCGGAGTAGGCGATGAGTGTGCGCTGTCAGCCACGCGCGCGTTCGCTCACGAAATCGACACCCCCAGCACCCGTCCGGCTCCGAACGTAAACGCCGCCGCAATCAATCCGATCACGATCTGCCTGAGCGCGGAAAACGCAGCGCTGCGTCCGTTGAACAGCGACGTGAACACGCCGACCGCCGCCAGTCCAAACGCGCTCAAGCCGATGCACTGCACGATCGCCGCGCTGCCGTGGGTCCATAGAAACGGCAGCACCGGCAGAATCGCGCCGAGCGAAAACAGGCAAAACGATACCGCCGCCGCCGACCACGGATTGCCGCCGAGCTCGGCGGGATCGATGCCGAGCTCTTCGCGCGTCAGCGTATCGAGCGCTTTCTGCTTGTCGCGCATGATCTGCGCCGCCACGCGCCGCGCTTCGGCGGGTTCGATGCCTTTTTGCTCGTAGATCAGCGCCAGTTCGTGCTGTTCGGCGTCCGGCGCGTGTTCGATCTCGTCGGCTTCCCTGGCGATCTGGGTCTGCGCGAGCTCGCGTGCGTTCGTCACCGAAAGCCATTCGCCGAGTGCCATCGAGCATGCGCCGGCGATCAGGCCGGCCAGCCCCGTCAGCATGATCGCCTTGTTGCCGGTACCGGCTCCCGCCACGCCCATGATCAGGCAGAAGTTGGACACGAGCCCGTCGTTCGCGCCGAGCACCGCGGCGCGCAAGTCGTTGCCCGAGGCGATGCCTTTGTGCCATGCCTCGGCGTGCGTCGCCGGTTCGGCGGGTGGCGGCGTGCGATGCCGCCTGGCACGGGTAAGGGCGGGCCGTTTGACGCGCGCCTTGTCTTCGGCGACCGCGGCCTGCATCAGCGCGGCGTGGTGCTGCTCGTCGGCGGACAGTTGCGCGGCGTCGGGCTGGTGCGCGTATTTATCGCGGTCCGCGGTTTCTGCGGCTGCCAGCGCCGGTAACACGAACGACGGCCCGAGCGTGTGGATCAGACCGCGCAGCAAATGCGTCTTCGCGCCTGGCCGATGCGGCCGTACCCGCACGCCGTTCGCCTGCAGC
>Ga0105248_10004396_pt1 | contig 15599 bp, 18 predicted proteins | sample KBSS34metaG_FD_81524 | JGI IMG/M metagenome (GOLD analysis project Ga0105248, IMG submission 81524) | Switchgrass rhizosphere microbial communities from Kellogg Biological Station, Michigan, USA - KBS S3-4 metaG | ecosystem: Host-associated > Plants > Roots > Rhizosphere > Soil | place...
CCTCGGGCGGCAACTTCGTCGCCTACAACGCCGCCGGCAATGACGGTTCGCAGACGATCGCCGGCATCCTCTTCGAGGGCGCGGTCGGCACGCAGAAGCGCACCGTCATCGCGCGCGACGCCGAAGTAGTTGCGGCTCACCTCGCCTATCCGGCTGGCGCCAACGACGCTGCGAAGGCGACTGCCAACGCAGCGCTCGCCGCGCTCGGCATCATCGTTCGATAAGGAGGCTGACCATGGTTGGAATGGATATCTTCAATTCGTCGGCCTTCTCGATGACCTCCCTGACGGGTGCCGTCAATAAGATGGACTATGTGCCCCAGATGCTGGGTTCGCTCGGCCTCTTCACGCCGATGCCGGTCTCCACCCGTGACATCTGGGTCGATCGTCGCGGCGACACGCTCACGCTGATCCCGTCGTCCCCGGTCGGCGCTCCGCCGAGCGAGCTGGTCCGCGACAGCCGCGATGCCGTGCCGCTCAAGACGACCCGCCTCGCCAAGGGCTTCACGCTCTATGCCGAGGAGGTGCAGGGCATCCGGGCGTTCGGTTCGCAGAGCGAGCTTCAGAGCGTGCAGACCGAGTATCTGCGCCGCTCGGCGCGGGTCCGCAACGACATGGAGCTGACCCACGAGTACCACCGCCTCGGCGCGCTTCAGGGCCTGCTTCTGGACGCGGACGGCACGACGGTGATCTACAACTACTTCACCGCGTTCGGCGTCACGCCTCCCACGGCGATCTCCTTCGCGCTCGACGTGGATGACACCGACGTGCGCGGCAAGTGCGCCGCGCTGATCCGCTCGATGAAGCGTTCCGCCAAGGGCGCGTTCGGGCCGGGCACCACGATCCACGCGCTGGTCGGCGACGCGTTCTTCGACGGGCTCATCAACCACCCGCAGGTCGTCAAGACCTACCTGAACTGGACCGCGGCGGCGGATCTGCGGGGCGACAAGAGCTTCGGCGACTTCGTGTTCGGCGGCATCACCTGGCACAACTACCAGGGCACCGACGACAACTCGACCGTAGCCGTGGGCGTGGATGACGCGATCTTCTTCCCGGTCGGCGCGCAGGACGTGTTCAAGCAGGCGATGGCGCCGGCCGAGTTCGGTCCCTACGTCAACACGCCGGGCCAGAACATCTACGCGCTGAACATCCTCGATCGGGATCGGCAGGCGTGGACCCGTGGCGAGCAGTACAGCTACCCGCTGTGTTTCTGCCAGCGGCCCGATGTCCTCCGCACCGGCACGCGGTCCTAAGCCATGCGGTACGAGGTCACGAACAACGACTTCCGCCCCAAGGCCTTCAAGGTGCCGGGCGGTTTCGTCGAGGTGCTGCCGGGAAAGACCGAGACGGTCGAACTGCCGGAGGCGCCGGAGGGGATCGAGGGCATCGAGTCCAAGGAGGCCGAGACGGTCGCCAAGAAAACGCCCTCGGCCAAGCCCGCCGCCTGATCCCTCCGCCTACGTCTTGCGGGGCCGCTCCTCACGGGGCGGCCCTTTCACTTTGAAGGGGTTGTCTGGATCGTCACCAAATCGAGCCAGTCGCTCGGCAGCGCGGATCGCCTCGCCCCTCTCGCGCGCCTCCGCTACGCGCTCACGTTGGCGGCGCCTCTTATCCTCGCTGGTTTCATGGACATATGGCCGATCGGGCAAAGTCTGATACTCGACTGATCCAGCCCCAGGTCGAGGCGGGCCTCGCCTGCCATAGTTCATCTTGCTCAAGGCATGTCTCCCCGCAGCCACCCCACCGTAATCGCCCGCACCGCCGCCGCATAGCCTCCGCGCGTGGCCTACGATCCCCCTATCCCCGCCGACCTCAAGCTCCGCTACCCGGCGTTTACGGGTCTCGACGACGACACGATCTGGTACTGGCTCGAAGATGCCGGCCGCTTCGTGGACCAGACGTGGAGCGAGGGCGACTATGCCCCGGCCCTGATCGCGGTCGCGGCGCACAACATGCTCGATGCGGGCGTGCCGGGGATCGCGGGCAGCGACATGGCGGGGCTGCTCGCAGCCGGCGTTACGGATTTCAAGAGCGGTACGTTTCAGGCTCGCCTTTCCGACGAGGCCGTGAAGCAGGCGATTGCCGGCGGCTATGAAAGTACCCGTCCGGGGCAGGAATATCTTCGGCTGCTCGCGCGGAACAAGGGTGGGCCTCGTGTCACGGCGCCGGGGCATTTGCCGATCGGCCTGTGGCCGTTTCCCGCATGACTGAGCGCCGATCCTTCCCGATCATCATGAGGGATGCAAAGGGCGAGCGAATCAAGGCCGCAATCCCTTGGGAGGTGGCCGAGCTTTTTCGCAAGCAGGCTGAGCGCAACCATAGCCAATCGCTTGAGCGGCTGGCCCAACGCGGCGGCCTGTCTTGGATGGAGGCAGCGAATGCCTTGGCCGGCCTCGATCCCTTCTCAGGCAATTGCATCAAACCCGACCAGCGCATGGCGCAGGCGATGTTCGCCGGCGCTGCCCATGCGCTCGATCGCCTGAAGGAGCGGAAGTGACCCTCCCCGCCGCCTTCGCCAGCCTTGCCCAGACCATGAGCGCAGCCCTCGGCGCCCCGTTCTACCCAGCACAGGTCGTGACGCAGACCGATCCCATCTATGACGACGGCGGGTCGATCCTGACCCCCGGCGGCGTGCTGCGGCGCGACTGCACCGTGCAGATCGATGCGGCGACCGAGGCGATGCGGCAGTCGCAGGGCTTCGCGGATGGCGACGTGCGCTTCATCATCCTCGCGGCGACGCTGGCCGGGGCGCTCGATACCGATGCGCGGGTGGAGATCGCCGGCGGCCCGTTTGCCGGGGCATGGCTGGTGAGCAGCCTGGAACGCGACCCCGCTGGAATCGGCTGGGTCGGTCGGGGACGGCGGGCATGATCCGGCTCGACGACAAGCATGCTGCGCGCCTTGCCCGCATCTCGCCCTCGCTGATGATCGCGGCGGCCGGCGGCGCACTGCTCGACGGCGCCGAGACCATCTCGGCCGATGCCAAGCATAGCATCCTCGATGGTGCCATCAGTGGGCCGGGCCATGTGCCATCTGCGCCGGGCGAGCCGCCGAACGCCGATACCCACGACCTCGACCAGAGCATCCACGTCGGCGAGCTGATCGAGACGCCGGCGCAGGTGCAGACGGCGGTGATCGCGGACAGCGACCATGCGCTCTACATGGAGCTGGGCACTTCGCGCATAGCGGAACGGCCCTTCATGCGGCCGGCGGTCGCGCGGAACCGCACCGAGGTGCTGGCCGGGCTGCGCAGTGCCATCCGCAAGGTGATCGGTATCTGATGGCACAGGACTTCGCCCTCCCCATCCGCCGCGTGATCCTGCCGCGCCTGAAGGCCGATGCTGGCGTGACCGCGCTGATTCCCGCGGCACGCATCTACCCCGCGACGGTGCCCGCGAACCCGACCTTCCCCTTCATCCGATACGGCGCCTCGATGGTCGCGCCGTTCCGCGCGTCTGGGCTCGACAGCAGCGCCGTCACCGTCGCGATCCACGCCTTCACCAAGGACATCACGAACGGCTCGGGCGCCATCACCATGACCGCCGAGGATGCCGCCGCGAAGATGGCCGACGCGATCGGGCGCGCGGTGGACGACACTACGCTCGCGCTGGAAGGCGGCGCCGGCAAAGCGCGCGTGACGTGGACCGGGACGAACCTGCTGCAAGACCCGGATGAGGCCGGCGCGTGGCACGCGGTGGTGAACCTGCGGGTCGAGGTTGCCGGCTGACCGCCGTAATCGGCACGCCCGCCCTCCCTACGCTCCTTGCCAAACTCAGAGGAGCAACCTGCGATGACGATCCCGAGCGTAGTCAAAGGCCAGTATTTCGATGTGGCCGTATTCAAGCCGGCGATCGGCAGCGATCCGGCCGACACCACCACGCCGTCGATCCTGTGCGGTCTGACCACGCGCAACTTCCAGAACAGCTTCCAGACCAGCGACGAATATCTGCGCGACTGCGCCGATCCCGAGATGGTCCCAGTGCGCAGCCTCAACGTGACCGGCGAGAGCTACCAGATCACCGGCAACGGCGCCCACAACCGCGCCCTCGCGCCCCTGATCCGCGCGATCAAGGGCAAGCCCTTCAAGTATCGGTTCATCGAGGGCGAGCCCGCCGATGACGCGGTGGATTCGGGCTATTGGGAAGGCGATTTCGTCCTGATTGATATCCAACTGGGCGCGACCGATGGCGTCAACGTCACGGCGCAGTACACCTTCGCGTCGGATGGCGTCATCACGTGGCACGACGCGGCCTGATCCGTGCAGACATGGATCGACCTCAAATTCGCTGATGGCGAATACAGCTTCCGTCTCGGTCTCCCCCAGATTGCGGAGATCGAGCGGAAGTGCGGGGCAGGTATCGGCGCGATCTATGCACGCACGTTGCGCGGTCGCTACGGCATCGGCGACGACGAGATTATGCCGACCGAGGCGGATTATCGTTTCCCCGAGTTGGTCGAGGTGATCCGTCAGGGACTCATCGGCGGCGCGTCGGGCGTCGTCGATAAGATGGAAGTGAAGGTCTCCAGCGTCCGCGCGAACGACCTGATCGACGCCTATGTTCTGGGCATCAGCGAGCGGCGCATGGCGTTGCGTCAGACATGGGCGCTGGCGGCCGCCATCCTCGCTGCGCTGATCGAAGGGTACTCCCCGCCAAAAAAAGGCGAGCCGGGGGAAAGCCCGGCGACCCCGAAGAAAAGCTCGACCTCGCGGCGGCGCTCACCAACTGCGCGATGATGGGCATCCCGCCGTCCGAGGCCAAGGCTCTGACGTGGTGGGAATATCAGGCGATGCTTTGGAACTGGAACGACCGCCACTCGACCGATGAGCAGGAAGAAGTCGAAGCGCCTGACGCCGATTTCATCCGCCGCCGGCAGGAACGGCTCGCCGACAAGGGCCTAGCGAAGGTGCTGCACTGATGGCCGAAGTTGTTGACGCGATCGTTGCCGATCTGGTGCTGCGGGGGCTCGACCAGTACGAGGCCGGGTTCAACCGCGCGACTGAAGCGCATGGGCGGTTCTACAAGTCGGTCGGCGCGCTCAAGAGCCAGACGTTCGACCTTCAGGCCGAGGGGCAGAAGTACAAGGCCGGCGCCAATGCGATGGCGCAGGCTGAGGAGCAGTCCACCCAGCGCATCGGCAGGGCGCGGAAGGACCGGGCGGCGAGTGCCAAGGCTGCGGATGAGGCAGAGGTTGCGAGCGCCAAGCGCGCCGCTGATGCCGTCGTGGCGGCCGAGGGCCGCAAGCAGGCGGCGGTCGAGCAGACGGCGCGCAAGCGGGGCTCCGTGTCCGTCGCCTCCGACCTGTTCAGCGATCGTCCCGGCTCCCAGCGTGGCTCGGGTAAGGCCATCGGCTCGCGCTCGGAGCCAGGATCGCGGGCCGAGGCTGCGCGGCAGACGGCGGCGATGGCTCGCATCACGGTGCCGGGTGCAGCAGCCGAAGAGATCGCCGCCGAGCGGGAGGTCAACCATCTCCTCGCCGATCAGTTCGACCTCCGCGCCAAGGCGGCCGTCGCCGAGGGCGCGGTCAAGCTCGAACTGAAGGATCAGGTCTCCTACCTCCAGCGCATCGCGACCTATAGGCGCGCCGGCCTGACCGACGAGCAGGCCGCGATCCGCGCCGAAGGTGAGCTGCTCGCGATCGAGAAGCTGCGCACTGAGCAGGCGGAGAAGCAGGCCGTCGTGCAGCGTGCCGGCCACGGTGGGCTCGGTCCTGCCAACCAGTTTGCATTGCAGGCCACGCAGGGCCGGTTCGGCTATTCGTTCTCGCCCGGTGCGATTGCCGGCGTGGCGGCAGCCGGCGCCGTCGCTGCCGGTGTAGCTGCCGTCAGCAACGCCGTCGATTTCGCCAAGCAGATCCGCGACGTGGGCGACGCGACGGGGCTCACGACCAAGCAGGTGCAGGTCTATCAGGCCGCCGCGCGCGAGGCCGGCGTCTCGAACGAGCAGTTCGCGTCCAGCGTGAGCCACCTGAACAACTTTCTCGGGCAGGCCAAGGGCGGCAACGAGCAGGCAGTCAAGACGTTCGCGGCGCTCGGTGTCAGCATCAAAGGTGCGGCATCCTCGGGCGACGTGCTGCCGGCGCTGATCGACGCCCTCACCAGCATTCAGGACAAGTCCACGCGGGCCGCCGTCGAGATGCGGCTGTTTGGCGAGAGCGGCGTGAAGCTGGATGCGATGCTGTCGGGCGGCAACCAGAAGGTAAACGATCTGGCCGCCGCGCTGGAACGCACTGGCGCCGTCCTGTCGGATTCCGATATCGCCAAGCTCGACGACACCGCGAAGAAGCTGGAGCAGGTCAAAGCGCAGCTTCAGGTTGAGATCGCTAGCGTCGTTGCGAACAATGCCGACGCCATCAACAAGCTGGCCGATTCCTTCGCTAACCTCGTGAACGGGATCGGCAAAGCGGTCACTGCCTATGAGCGCTTCGCGAATAGCCCGCTCGGCAAGGGCCTCGACTTCGCCGATTCCCAGATCAACCCGCTCCGTCGCGCTGGCAGCGCGGCAGGGGCTATCATCGACTGGGCAGGCGCACCGCGCGGCAAGGCGCAGGACGATGAAGAGGCCCGCATCAAGAAGGGTCTCTCGGGCGTCGATGACGCCTTCCAGCGGCAGCGTCAGGCCGCCGCCAGCAAGGTCGATCAGTCCGCGCTAGACAAGCTGTTCGCGCCCAAGGGGCCGAAGGGGAAATCCGCCGATACACTCGCGGCCGAGGCAGAGGCGCGGACCAAGCGCTTCAATGATCAGCTCGCGGGGTATCAGGCGGAGCAGCTTCGCGCGGAGGCGGAGGCTACTGGCGACATAGGCCATCGTGCAGCGCTTGAGGGAGATATCGCTGATCTCGCGCGCAAACGCCAACTGGACGACATCGACAGCCAGCGTAAGATTGATCTCTCCAAGGCGCCGAAATCGGAAGCGGACCTGATCAATGCCCGCGCGGCTATCCTCGTAGAGGCCGTCAAAGCGCGGACAGTGCAAGATAGAGACAACCGCGCCGTACAGTTGAATGCCGATCTCGCGAACCAGCAAAACGAACTATTCCAGACCCGCTTGGACATCGAACGCGAGTTGCTCGATGGTGCGCAGTCTTCGGCCCGCACAGCGCGCGACAGGCTCGCTATCCAACTGCGCCTGTTGGAGATTGAAAAGCAGCAGGAACGCGCGAACCTTCAGAACCAGATCGATACGGCCAAGCCCGGCACTGATCTGGCGCCTGTTCGGGCGCGCCTTTCCTCGCTGGATGAGCGCTATGCCCAACGCGCCGCTAATACGCGGCAGCAGAACGCCGGCCCTTGGGCCTCCTATGCCGATCACCTCCCCCGCACCGCCCGCGACATCGAGGAGGCCTTCGAGCAGGCCGCCGTCAACGGCGTGGAGGCGATGAACCGGGGCCTCGGCGATGCGGTCGCGAAGGCTCTCCACCTTCACGGGATTGCCGGGCAAATCCTCAACGACTTCATCCAGATCGCGTTCAAGTCGGCGGAAGCAAAGCTGTTCGGGGGTGGGACCGGCGGAAACTTCAGCGGGGTCACGAGCATCCTCGGGGGCATCGGCAAGTTCCTCGGGATCGGCGGTGGCTCGGGAATCGGTTCCAGCATCGGCGGGAGCTTCGGCACGGGCTCGCTCCTGAACGGCGGCGTGACGGCGATCGACCCGGCGACGCTCGGCATCCCGGCATTCGCCGGCGGCGGCTCGTTCGGCATCGCCGGCAATGGCGGGATCGACCGCAATGTCATGTCGATCAACGGCCAGCCGGTCGCGCGGGTCAACCAGGGCGAGACGGTCAACATCGTGCCGGCCAACATGCGGGCAGCGAGTTCGCACAGCAGTGGCCTCGATGGCCGCATCCATGTCTCGGTCGAAACGAACGACGACGTGTTCACCGCCAAGGTGACGCACATTTCCGGCGCGGTATCCGGTGCGCAGATCCAGGCGGCGGCTCCGCGCATCGCCGCCGGAGGTGCGAGCATGGCCAATTCACAGGCCAACCGCGCCGCCCGCCGCCGGCTGGGAGGCAACTGATGTCCATCTTGATCCCGACCATCCGCGGCATCGTCGGCGGCACCCCACGCCTGATCGATTTCGGCGGCGTGCAGACCCCGCCCGGTGGTGGCGTCGCCCAGCGCCTCAACCGGATCGGCAACCGCTTCGGCATTGATATCGAGATGCCGTCGCTGGACACCGCCGGCGATGGCCGGGTCGTGATAGCCCGCCTGTGCCGCGCGCTGACCGAGGGCGGCCTGTTTGCCTTCCCGGCAACAATTGACCCCGGCAATCCCGGTGCCCCGGTCGTGAATGTTGGAGGACAGACCGGATCAACGCTGAACCTTCGCGGTTTCACGCCGGGCTATACCGCGAGCGAGGGGCAGTTCTTCTCGATCATCTACGGCGGCCGGCGCTATCTGCACGGTGTCTCGGCGGACGCGGCTGCCGACAGCTACGGCATGATGTCGCTCCCGATCTTCCCGATGCTGCGGATCAGCCCCAACGACGGCGCGGTCTGCGAATTTGCGACGCCCTACATCGAGGGCTTTCTGAGCGGCAATGCGCAGGAGTGGACCCTGCCCGCCTCGCGCTACCTCAATGTGAAGTTCACCGTCACCGAGGCGGCGTAGGGACGCCGTTATCCCTCGCGAACCATCATCCAAAATTCACGCCTCCACGTCAGAGAGACGCCATGACCGAACCAGCATCCCCCGCCGCGCTCCGCATCTTCGAGATGGACTATGCGGCACATGCCGCCGACGCCGCAGAGCGCGTTAAGATTCAGGCCTCGATCGCTGATCGCGCGCTCCAATCGCTGATGCTGGCCAACGGGGGTGCAATGGTGGCGCTGTTCACCTTCGCCGGCAACCTTGCCAAGACGGCTACCCCCTCCGTCCACTTCGACGGCGGTCACCTGAAGCTGGCTTTCGGGTTCTTCGTGGCTGGTCTCGCGCTGGCACTGTTCGCGCACATGTTCGCCTTCGCCTCTCAGGATCGGTTCCACCACGTGTCCGCTCATGAGGCGAAGCGCGCGCAGGATTCTATTCTCGCGGGCGCCGCCGTTGTGGACCAAGCCGAGGCTAAGAAGGCATTCCGCCAGGGCAGTTCGGCCTATCTCTTCGGCCTTGCGACCTTCGCCGCCTCAGCGCTGGCGTTCGTCGGCGGATCCGGCATCGCGCTGTGGGCGGTGGCCTGACCGGCCGTAATCATCGTGCCGCGGCGTCTTAGCCTGCGCCGGCAATGTCTCTGCTATCGCCGGCCCTCGACACAGCCCTTTCCGGCTGGACCCCGACGATCTTCGGCGCGGTCGAGATCGTGTTGCCGAACCATACGCTGCGTCTGCTGACTGGCTCGGGCGTCATCAGCTTCAGCGGAAAGACGTTCACCGGCGAGGATGCGACCTATGGTGTGATCGAGAGCATCGATCCGCTCACGGACGGCGGCGGCGACGAGGCGCCGTCCCTCGTTCTAACACTGATCCCAAAGAGCGACGCAGCGGCGGCCGATTTGGCCTCGGCGCAGATGCAGGGATCGCAGGTGTCATTCTGGCTCGGCGCTGTCGATCCGGCGACCGGCCTTGTGATCGGCGACCCGCTGCTGATATTCCTCGGCGTGTTGGATGTGCCGAAGCTCAAGGCCGGCGCCAACAGCCGCTTGCTCGACCTCGAAATCACCTCCGTATTCGAGCAGTTCTTCTTCAACGATGACGGCGCCCGCCTGAACGACACATTCCACCAATATGTCTGGCCGGGTGAGGCCGGGTTCGCCTTCGCGACCGGCGTGACGCATCAGGTCTATTGGGGCACGGATAGTCCCGCTGGCGTGACGCTGTGATCCGTCAACCGTAATCCCCTACCCCTCTCCCTGACACCCTCGCGCCATGCCAGCCGCGAGTTCACCGTCCCCTGAAATGATCCGCCGGGTCGCCGCCGCACAGGCCACGCTTGATCGCTTTAAGGACAAGACGTTCCGGCTCGGTATGCACGACTGCGTGCGGATGGCGGCGCACCACCTCCGCCGGCTGGGCTACACCGTCAAGCTGCCGCCGGCCGGCGCGTACAGGTCGAAGCGGCAAGCGATGAAGCTGCTGGGCGATCGGGGCTATGGCGACCTCGCCGCCGCGCTCGATGCGCTGGGCTTGGAGCGCATCGCGCCCGCCGCCGCCGTGGTGGGCGATATCGTGCAGATGCCGGCCGAAGACGAACTCGGCGCGCTCTGCATCGCCATGGGGAACGGGCGCGTACTCGGCTACCATCAGGATGCACCCGGCGCCGTCGTGATGCAGCCCGCCGAAACCGTCGCGGCGTGGCGGGTGCGCGCGTGAGTAAGGTTCTGAGCGTCGCTGCGGCAGTGGTCGCGGTAGCTGCGGTCACAGTCGCAAGCGCCGGAGTGCTGGCACCGGCTGCCACTGCGACGGCCCTCGGGTCTGTCGGCATTACGGCAAGCGCTTCCGCCCTTGCGACCGGGCTCAGCCTCACCGCCGCAGGCTTGAGCGTCGGCGCCGCGCTCCTCGCGAAGAAACCGAAGCCCGATGGCAACCCGATGGCGTGGACCGCCGATCCACAGGCGCCGATCCCCTACGCGATGGGGCGGTGTTACGTCGCCGGCAACATCATCTACCGCCAGGCCTATGGCGACAACAACAAGTGGCAGGTGCTGACGACGATCCTGTCGGGTGCCGGGCCGGTCCAGTCGATCGATCAACTCTATGTCGATAACGTCGCGACCGCGGTGTCGGCCGATACGACGGTGGAGATTCCCGGTCGAGGCTTCTTCTTCGAGCGCCGGCAGCTTGGCCAGACACCGGAGACGACCTCGCTTCAGGTCGGGCAAGGCGGCTATGCGCCGGGCTGGGGTCCGGCGAACAAGCTCTCCGGTTATGCCGCAACGACGGTCCAGCTCGTCTACGACACCAAGGGCAAACAGACCCTCACCTCCACGCCGCAATGCGGATGGGTCGGCCATTGGGTCAAGGTCTACGACCCGCGCAAGGACAGCACCTATCCGGGGGGGTCTGGCGCACACCGCGCCAATGATGAAACGACGTGGGAGTGGTCAGACAATCCGGCGCTCCACGCGCTCACTTGGCTGATCGGCCGGCGGCAGAACGGAAAGCCCATCCTCGGCGTCGGCGCACCGATGTCCGGCATCATCGTGAGCCAGTACGTCGAGGCAGCCAACATCGCTGATGCGAACAGCTGGAAGCTGGGCGGGGTGGTCTACTCGACCGACGACAAGTGGGACGCGCTGAAGAAGATGCTTCAGGCATGCAGCGCCGAGCCGATCCGTCTGGGCGCGCAGGTCGGCTGCATCATCAACACGCCACGCGTCAGCCTCGCCACGATCACCGTGGACGACGTGGTCGGCGACGCGAGCGTGCAGGCCACGCAGGCGACCCGCGACCGCATCAATACGATCGTACCGCGCTATATGGCCGAGCAGAGCACAACCACATCGGTCAATGGGACGCTCACCACCGCCGTGACCTGGGGCATGGTCGCGGGCTCGCCTGTCGTGGTGCAGGATTATGTCGCCTTCGATGGCAAGCAGCGCCAGCGCGAGGTGGAATACAGCCTCGTCCAAGACCTCACACAGTCTCAGCAGCTTGCCCGATACGATATTGAGAATGCTCGCGAGTTCGGCCCGATCACGCTTCCGCTGAAGCTGCGCTGGATGGGCTACAAGCCGGGTGACGTGGTGACGGTGAACCTGCCGGAACTCGGGCTGGTGAACCAGACCATTTTGCTCCTGAGCCGTGAACTGTCGCCTGAGGATGCGACGGTCACGATGACGGCGCGATCTGAGACCAACGGCAAGCACGCCTTCGCGTTGGGCCAGACCGGCACGCCGCCCGGCACGCCGACCGTTGGCGGAGCGCCGCTCGTCCCCACTGCGAGCGCGACCGAATGGCAGATCGCGGGCACCGCTGTATCCGCCAACGGTACCACGATCCCGGCACTCGTCATCACCGGCGGGGCCACGAGCAGCATGATCGACGGCATCGTGTTCGAATACCGCGTGGCGAACGGCGCACTGGGTGAGGATGATGACTGGCAGGCCGGCGGGATTGAACCGCCCACGACCCAGACCAAGGTCATTACCGGCCTGCTCGACAACACCAGCTATCAGGTGTCGGTCTCATACCGCAAAGGCCCGGCCTCATCGCAGGATCGGCTTATCCTTGGCCCCGTCACGGTCAGCTCTTCGGCGATTCCCTGGAGCGGCGTGACAGGCCCCGGCAAGCCCGAGGATGGCGCAACCCGCAACGTCTTCACCGGCCCCTATGACGCGAACAAGGTCTACTACCCCGGCGACGAGGCGGAGGATCAGGCCGCGGCGTGGCTGTACATCGGCGCGACGCCGGACAAGGGCCATGCCCCGCCCACGCTCCCGACCGAGAGCAACGCATGGTGGCGCCTCTATGTGCGCGGCACGACGCAGTCGCTGATCGACGATGTGGAGGGCATCGTCTCCGATCAGGTGCTGTCGCGGCCCGAAAAGCAGGCGCTGATCCTCGATGTGGCGGCGATCCAGTCGGAGCGGCCGCAGATCCTTGGCCGGGCGGCGACGCTGTCGGTCGACACCGCCGCCTATACGAGCGCCTACAACGCGCTGATGACCTTCCTGTCCGGCCTCTCGCCGGCATGGAACGATACCAGCCAGGACACGCCGCTCCCCGATCGCACGACGCTGCTGAGCAGGGTCGAGGCCTATTATTCGCAGCGCGACGCGATGGAGGCGCAGCTTGGCCAATCGTTGACCGATGAGATCGCGATCACCAACGAGGCGGCAGCAGCGGCCCAGACGGCAGCCGGTCAGGCGAGCAGCCTCGCCAGCACAGCGAACGCAGCGGCGGCGCTCGGTGCGCAGATGGCCGCGGATATCGCGGACAACGGCAAATTCTCCTCGGCGGAGAAGAAGCGCTGGGTCGAGCGGATCAACAGCCTGGACAGCACCGTTCCGGCCGAGATCACGCAGGGCAACGCGCTCGGACTTCAGACGCAGACGAGCGCGCTCCAGACCGCCTACACCAACCTCAAGAACTACCTCATCTCGGTCGGCTATTCTGACGTCGGCCACACCTCCTCAATCAACTCGGGGACGTTCAAAGGCTGGGTCGCCGCATTCGATGTGGCGGAGCAGAACCTCGCGAATGCCGCGCAGGCCTATGCGCAGTCGATGTCGGTCATCATCACCAGCAATCTGGTGGTGGACCCGCTCTTCCTGCGGCCGACCGACAGCGGGTCGTGGCAGGGCGTGCCCGGCTCCACGACCGGTGGGCAGGACGATACGCTCGGACGCCGCGCTTACTTCAACGCGTCAAGCGGCGATGTGGCGTGGGCAACCCCGACCTTCCAACTCGGATCTGCCGATCGCCTCGATATCGACTTCGACTGGTATCTGTCCTCGGGCGTCGCGGGCACGAATGGGGGGCAGGCGTTCGGCATTTGGGTGAGCGGGTTCGATGCAGCCGGCAACAGCCTTTGGAACAACGCCGTCGTCACGTTCTACTCGGACGGCCGCAAGAACCAATGGCTCCGCCAGCGCGGCAGCATCAACGTCGCGGATCAGGCAAACGGTGCACGCACCGCGAAAGCGTTCCTCTACATCCAGGCGCAGGGCCACACGGGCGGTGCGGTCTATATCCGCAACCCGCGCGTGCAGAAGGCTGGGGCCGCGACCGCGCTGCTGAACGGCAACGGTCGCGCGACGACCGCGCTGCTCAATTCGACCAGCCTCGTGGCTGGGATCAAGGCGATCAACAATGTCGGGTCGGTCCTGAGCCAGACGAACGCGGGCTCGAACGTCACAGTGAACGTCGCGGCGTTCAGCTTCAATTTCGACAATGGCTCGGGGGCGAATTACCCGTCCGCCAGCATCGTCGGGCTGGCCTACAGCACCACCTATTATTTCTGGCGCGACGATCCCAATCTCGATGGCGGCACGGGCTACGGGGTCTCGACTTCGCTCTACGACGCGATGGGGCCATCCAAGGTCTATCTCGGCTACTTCACCACCATGTCGAACGCCGGCACCGGTGGCGGTGGTGGTGGTGCAGCCGGCGGCATCGGTAACCAGAACTGCGTCGACGAAGATGCGTGGGTTGCGGCCGAGCATGGCCGGGTCCGCGCCGGGGACATCAAGGCCGGCGACCGCATCTGGGCTCTGACCGACGACATGACCAGCATGGAGCTGGTGCCGGTCCTCAGCAATGAGATCGCCGCCGCGGCGCAGATCCGCATCGAGACCGAGGGCGGCGGCAAGCTGACGCTCGCGTTCGACACGCCCATGGATTTCCCCCTCGCCGACGGTGCGCGCGGACAGGATATCGCCGCGAATTGCTGGGCCTTTCCCGTCGCCACATGGACCGGGGCGGCCGATGCCGCACCGAACTGGGAGCGGGCGCTACCCAAGGCGGCCGGCGATCGGCGACGCGTGGCGAAGATCAGCATCGGCGGCCGGGTCTACGCGGCCTCCGACACCGAGGACGGCCCGCTCGTCCTCTCCCACAACGTCTACAAGTGAGGTCCGGCATGTCCGATGAGGCCGACAATCAGAACATCGTCCCGCCCGAGGTGGACCTGACCCCGCTTGCGCTGGCGGGGGAGCCGGCCACGGACAAGGGTTTCGTAACCGCGAACGGCACACGGGTGCGGGCGCGGGTCGTCAAGATCGCCGAGCAGGCCACTCGGGCGCCGATCAATGGCGACGAGCGGCTCGCGCCGTCCGGCCTTACCCTGTCGCTGTCGCTGGCAGCGCTAGATGCAGAAGGCGCGGTGGAGCGCGATGCGAACGGTGCCCTGCTCATCATGGACCGCCACGAGATCGCGATTTCCGACGAGGCGATGAAGAACCCGGCGTTCGACCCACAGGAGGCCGTCGAATCCGCGCTCCGCCAGCAGGCCTATCAGCTTGAGCAGCGCTTGGCCCAACGCGCCCGCACCGCCGCATATCTGACCGAAGCGTGGGGCGGCGCCGTCCCCGAGCCGGCCGACGATGGCTGATCCCCGTCAATTCCCCTCCCCTCTGTCCACGGAGAATATCATATGGCGAAATTCCAGCTTTCCACCCGCGTGCGGAACGGGATGCTCAACGCGATCCCGGCGACGATCGGCGCTGCGCCCACGCTGAAAATCTTCAGCGGGACGATGCCCGATAACCCCGGCGCAGCCGATTCCGGCACGGTGCTCGCGAGCATGGTCCTGCCGAGCACCTGGCTTCAGCAGGCGGTCAGCGGCACCATCACGATGACGGGTCAGTGGGAGGATACGTCTGCCGACAACGACGGCACCGCCGCCTATTTCCGAAAATATTCGCCCGATGGCGCCTGCGACGCGCAGGGGACGGTGAGCCTGACCGGCGGCGGCGGCGCGATGACGGTCGACAACGTCAACTTCAGGGCAGGCCAGGACTTCAAGGTCACCGGCTTCTCGATCATCGCCGGCAATCTCTGAGGTAGGGCGGATGGCTGCCGACGCGCCGCTCTTCGTCACCGCATCGGGCTCGGTGACGATCCCGTCGAACTGGACGCTCGTCAAGGTTGAGGTGCTAGGCAGCGGCGGCGCGGGTCGTGGCAACACGAGTACGGCGGGCGCGGCGGGCGGCGGTGGCGGCGCCA
>Ga0105248_10004398_pt1 | contig 15595 bp, 12 predicted proteins | sample KBSS34metaG_FD_81524 | JGI IMG/M metagenome (GOLD analysis project Ga0105248, IMG submission 81524) | Switchgrass rhizosphere microbial communities from Kellogg Biological Station, Michigan, USA - KBS S3-4 metaG | ecosystem: Host-associated > Plants > Roots > Rhizosphere > Soil | place...
AAGCCAGAGCGCCGACGGCTACTACCACCCGGAGGACGAAGTGTTGCTGCCGTGGTTCATGCGGACCGCGCCGAACACGGTTTCCGAACCCACGCAGAGTCCGTCGACCAACATCGGGCGCTACACCCTGATGGGCGACCTCAATCCTTTCCCCGGTTTCCGCCGGCCGGCGACCGGCTGCTAGTCACCATCCAGCGCGACCATCGTCGAGAGAGCCCGGCCGTCCGGGCCTCTCGCGTTTTTCCTGGCACGGCGTCGCCGCCATTCCCAGTCTGCTACAGTCCACCGGCGGAATGGTCGAAATCCCCTTTCCCGACTGGATCGAGCCGATGGCGGCGACGCTCACGCAGGAGCGGTTCGCCACACCGGACTGGGTCTTTGAGCGCAAGCTCGATGGCATTCGCCTGCTCGCCTTCAAGAACGGGACGGCCATCCGCCTGCTGTCGCGCAACCGGCTTCCTCAGAATCTGCCGGCGATCGCCGAGGCGGTCGCGACGCTGCCGCACGATCAGCTGATTCTCGACGGCGAGCTCATGTGGGGCGCCGGCGGCGCGTACCACGTCTTCGACATTGTGTGGATCGACGGTCGCGACGTCACCGCGCTGTCGCTCGATGCCCGCCGCGCGCTCCTCGCGGAACTGCCGCTGCAACCGCCGCTGCGGCGCGTGCCCGCGCTCGACGAGGACCAGCCCTGGGAGCGGGCGTGCCGCGAGGGCTGGGAAGGTGTCATCGCGAAGCGGCGCGACTCGGCGTACGAGCACCGGCGGTCGCCGCACTGGCTGAAGATGAAATGCGAGGCGACCCAGGAGCTCGTCGTCGGCGGATTCACTGATCCGCAAGGTTCGCGCGTGGGGCTGGGCGCGGTGCTCGTCGGTTATTACGACAAGGACGACTTCGTCTTCGCCGGAAAGATCGGCACCGGCTTCGACACGCGGCTGCTCCTCGAGCTTCGTGCGCGGCTGGATCGACTCGAGTTGCCCGCGTCACCCTTCACCAGAGCCGAAGGCCTGCCGCGGCTGCGAGCGCACTGGGTGCGTCCAGAGATCGTCGTGCAGGTCGCCTTCATCGAATGGACGGTGCACGGCAAGCTGCGCCATCCGCGTCTGCTCGGCGTCCGCTTCGACAAGGCGGCGCGCGAGGTCGTTCGGGAATGATCACGCATCCCGAGAAGGTGCTGTTCCCGGACGACGGGATCACGAAGGCCGAACTGGCCGCGTACTACGAATCGGTCGCGGCCGTCATGGTGCCGCACATCTGCGGACGTCCGGTCACGCTCGAGCGGTATCCCGCCGGCATCGGCGGCAAGGGATTCTGGCAGAAGGATGTGTCGCGGGGCTTTCCGGAGTGGCTCGAGCGCGTCGAGGTGCCGAAGAAGGACGGAACAGTCCACCATCCGCTGATCAACGACACGCGATCGCTCCTCTGGATGGCGAACCAGAACACGATCACGCCCCATGTCTGGGTATCCCGCGTGCCGGCGCTCTACTATCCGGACGTCTGCGTCTTCGACCTCGATCCGTCCAGCGACGACGAACCGCAGGTGCTGCGCGACGCGGCGCTGGCACTGCGCGATCTGCTCGATGAGCTCGGCCTGCCCAGCTGGGTGAAGACAACCGGATCGAAGGGCTTCCACATCGTCGTCCCACTCGACGGCAAATCGAAGACGGGCGACGTCGCTCGTTTCGCCCACTCCGCCGGTGCGCTGCTCGTCGCGCGCAATCCGCAGCGCCTCACGCAAGAGTTCAGCAAGGCCGATCGCGGCGGGCGTATCCTTGTCGATACCGGGCGCAACGGCTACAGCGCGACCTTCGCCGCGGTGTACGCCGTGCGCGCGAGACCGGGCGCGCCGGTCTCGGCGCCGTGTACGTGGGAAGAAGTCGCGCGCGGCGACGTCGGACCGCGAACGTTCACGCTGCGGACGATGCAGGAACGCCTCGCGCAGGTCGGGGATCTGTGGTCGGAGATGCGACGGCGCAGGAAGCCGCTCCGCCGGGCGGCGGAACGGCTTCGCGGCATTACGTCGGCTTCGACCGGTTAGCTTCTTCCTTCGTCGGTCGCCGCCAGCGGCGGGACCGGCGTGTCCGGTCCAATCGGCGGCACCTTCGTGTGGAAATCGGTCGCCTGCTCGAAGGCGTGCGCGACCGCGAGCACCCGCCCTTCAGAAAAGCGCGGACCGGCGATCATCAGGCCGACGGGCAGCCCCTTCGACGTGAAGCCGCACGGAATCGAGATCGCCGGGATGCCATAGACGTTGAAGGCGCCGGTGTTTTCGAGCTCGGGGTTGCGCGGCACGTCGGTCTCCTCGCGCTTGATCGAGGCGTCGACCGTGCGCGGTGTACGCCGCCGGGTCGGCAGGACCACGAGATCCACGTTCCTGAACGCATCGTCGATGGTGCGACGCAGCAGGGCCAGACGCCACTGACTGCGGACGTACTCGGCGGCCTTCGCGTTCGCGCCGTTCTGCAGCGCCCGCCGCGTCGGGATCATGTAGCGTCCGGGCGCGCGCGTGAACGTCTCTTCGTGGTACGCGTACGTCTCGGCGCCGAGCGTAATGTCGCGCGTCGACGGCAGCATCGTGTCGGTCATGCTCTTCGTGAGCTTTGCCAGCACCCGCAACGCGTCGTCGATGACCCTGGCGACGTCTGCGTCGAGCAGATCGAAGAACGGCTCTCGCGCGACGCCGATCCGGAAGCCGTTGATCGGCTGCCTCACGGCGGCGACGTAGTCCTCCTGCGCATGCTCCACGCTGGCGATGTCCAGGCGGTCGTAGCCGGCGAGCACGTCCAGCATCATGGCGGCGTCCAGCACGCTGCGCGTGAGCGGACCGCAGTGATCGAGCGACACCGTCAGTGGAATGATTCCGCGGATCGACACGAGACCGTAGGTCGGCTTCAGACCGACGACGCTGCAGTACGACGCCGGCGTGCGGATGGAGCCGCCAGTGTCGGTGCCGAGGGCGCCGTAGCACAAGCGGGTGGCGACGGCCGCCGCCGATCCGCCCGACGATCCTCCTGGATTGCGCTCGAGCGCCCACGGGTTGCGCACCGGCCCGTAATAACTCGTCGCGGACGTGCCGCCGAACGCAAACTCGTGCAGGTTGGCCTTGCCGACGACGACCGCGCCGGCGGCTGCGAGCCGCCGCGCGACTTCCGCATCCTCGCCGGGCACGCGCTCGTCGAAGACGGCGCTGGCGGCCGTGGTGCGCACGCCGGCCGTGTCGATGTTGTCCTTCAGCGCGATGGGAATCCCGTGCAGCGGTCCGCGCAGCCGGCCCGCGCGCTGTTCGGCGTCGAGCACGCGCGCCTGCGCCAGCGCATGCTCGCGCAGGACGGTGATGAACGCGTTGACTTTCGGATTGTAGACGTCGATGCGGGCCAGGCACGCGTTGACCAGCTCGGTCGACGTGACCGTGCCGGCCTTGATGCGCGCCGAGACCTCGGACAGCGTCAAGGCCGCGAGCGCGTCCGCCGTGCTCGGCGTCGGGACGGTCGAGGCCGTCGAACGCCCCGTTTGCGCGGACAGTATCGACCCGGCGCCGCGTGTCGCCGCGGCCGCCGCGCCAATCATCGTCGCGGTGAACGCCCGTCGAGAAAGATGCGTCATGGCCGTAACGATACTGCAGCCGACGCACCGATTCCGAAAAAGCTGGTTAGCGCTTTTGCACCAGCACGATCTTCACCCAGCCGCTCGCGTTCGCGGCCTGGACGTTGATGAAGCCGTCTTTGTCGCCGCCGATCACCACGAGCTCGTCTCCCCTGGCGAGTGTCGCCACCGCCTTGCTGGTGTCCGAGGCGTCCGACATCAGACGGACGTTCGCGATCTTCGGCGTCAGCACGTCGCCCTCGTTGAAGACCGCGCCCGCCTTCTTCGCCCCGCCGGCTGCCGCTTCCTGTTTGAGGGTGCCAACGTTGCGCTGCAGGCTCGTGTCGTTGCGAACGACCTTCACCACGTTGTTGTAGTTGTCCATGAAGGCGGCCGCGATGATCTTCCCCTCGTTGGTGTTGCCATATCCGCCGCCGGCGGCCGCAAACGCGCCGCCGAACAAACCGGCGCCGAGCCGGAGGTCGGCCTTCTTCGTGCTGCCCTCTGCGGCGGCCACCTGCACACCGCTGCGGGAGTCGGCGACGAGCATGCTCGTCTGCGCTTCCTTGAACTTGATGCCGCCGGCGATCGCGCCCACTCGTCGGCCCAGCAGTCCGGCGACGGCGCCGCCACCGCCGCCGGCGTTGTTCTCGGAAAAGACGACGGCCGGCGTCATGATGAAGTCGGCAGCCACCATCTGTCCGCCGCCGATGTTCGATCCTTCGCGCGCCTGGCCAGCCGCCGCAAGCTGCCGTTCCTGCATCATGTTTTGCATGCCAACGCCGCGCTCTACCACGATGAAGCAGTTCGACTGCTGAATCATCATGCGAATCAACCCGACCGGTGACGAGAGGTTGTAGCGCCGAAGGGCCATGAGGATTTCGTTCTGCGGCTCGACCACGGCCAGCGCCCCCATCGGCTTCGGGCAGTGTTCGAGGCCGTTGTCGCCGACACCGCCCTCGGTGCCGGCCGCGCCCTGGACGACGCTGCCGCCTTGACCCTGCTTCGGCTGGGTGAGACCGCCCTGCGCTACGGCGTAGGTTGAGATCAGGGTGAGGCAGACCGTGATGATCGCAGCGCGCTTCGCTGTACGTAACATCGAAATCCCTCCAGAAAAACTGCGGCGGCCTTTTTGTATTGACGGAGCGGCCTAGTGTCGCAAAGTCCCAGGCCGGCGGCAAGGGCTGAGTCGGGAGCCTTACAAGTCTTTGCGTTTTTCGAGGGGGAGAACCGTCACATTAATTGTGGTTCACCGCGGGCCGCCGTTCAAGACTGTTTGTTGCCCGCCAGGGCCGGTATCATCGCCGGACGCATGCCGAAACCGGTCCCGCCCCCTCGTCGCCGCGCGAGCGCCGTGCGCACCTCCACGCCGCGCTCCGGCGGCGCGGGCCGGAAGAGCGGCAGTCCCGCAAAACGGGAGATCGGGAACCCGCGCAATCTGCTCGATCGCATCCTGGACACGCCGCACCTGGCGCACGTCGTCCCCCGACTGCCGCCGGAGGTGCTTCACCGGGTCATTCAGAGTTGTGGGCTCGAGGACTGCGGCGAGCTGGTGACGCTGGCGACACCCGGCCAGTTGGCGAGCGTCCTCGATCTGGACTTGTGGCGCGCCGCCCAACCCGGCCGGGACGAGCAGTTCGACGCCGATCGTTTCGGCGTGTGGCTCGAGGTGCTGATGGAGTCCGGCGCCGGCGTCGCGGCGCAGACACTGGCGAAGATGGACGTCGACCTGGTGATCGCCGCCCTCGCACAGCACGCGCGCGTCTTCGACGCCGCGGCGGCATCGCCTTCTCTGTCGGTGGACGATGAAGACGTGACCGAGGTTCGCAGCCTGAATGAGGGAATCGACAGCGAGGTCGGCGGCTATCGCATCGTCGCCACGCGCACCGACTCGTGGGATGCGATCGTCGCCGTGCTCAACGTCCTCGCCGAGGATCATCACGCGTACTTCCATCGCGTGATGGGTGGCTGCCGGCGCCTCTCGAACGTCGGCTTCGAGGTCGATGGATTAGACGACCTGCTCACAGACAGGGCACAGGTCATGTTCGACCTCGCGTTCCATCGTGAACGGCGCCGCGAACAGCAGGGATACGTGATGCCCGACCAGGCTCGCGCGTTTCTGGAGATGTCGCGGCAGCTTCCGCTCGGCCCCGCGTCGGCGCCGGCCGGCAATCCGGTCGCCCGCGCGTATTTCCGAGCCATCGAATGGACGACGCCACCCCCCGAGAACAGCGGATCGCGCCGTCTGACGGCGGCGTCGAGCGCGGTACCCCGTCCCGAGGTTGTCACGGATGCTGTCGCGGGCGTCGTCGATCTTCTCGTCGAGGCGGGTGTCCTGCCGAAGCCGCCTCGAGCGCTGCTCGGAGGATCGCAGGACGGGGCACCGCGTCTCGCGCGCATCCAGACGCTCCTGCAGTCCGCGTTCATCAGCGAACCCGCCGCCTATGCGATGAGGAATCAGGAGCTCGCCTATCTTGCGAACACGATCGTGGCCGGATGTTCCATTCAGGCGCGCCCATTCACGGCGCAGGAAGCATCGGATGCAGCCGTCGCCATCTGCAACCTTGGCCTGGAGAACTGGCCGCCCCATTGGCGGGACGCCAGGGCACGCGAGATGCCTGACGACTTTCTCGTCGATCACGATCTCGTCAGCGTCTTCCAGGTCGGTTGGAAGATTCTGTACGACCGCGTCGCCATGTACGCGGCAGAGCAATTGATCCGAATCCTCACCCGCCTGCGGCATGACGACCGCGAAATTCAATCGGGACTCGTCGCGCTTCGCATCGCGATGACGAGGTCCTGGAAAGCCGGCACGCCCTGGCATGCCCGGGAGGCGCTCGATGTGGTCGCGATCCTGGACATGCCGGCATGGGCCGCGCTGCTGGGACTGATTGACGAATGTCCCGTGATCCATGGCGGTGTTGCCGCCTCGCGTGGTTCCGGCACGCGCACGGTCAGCGCGTCTGCCTTCGAGTTCATTTCGGAGAACAGCCAGATCGCGTCGGTCCGGACATTCATGCAGTCGTTGCCGGACACGCTCCGCGGCTGAGGAAGCGTCGTGAAGATTGCCGCCTACAAGGCACCTCTGCTTCCCTCCGGCTCGCTCGAGGCCATCGACCTGATACGCAAACGAGGGGAATGGTGCGAAGCGCAGGTGTGGCGATCCTGTTCGTGCCGACGAACAATGGGCTCCCTCCCGAGAAGACGCCCGCCGACCTCGTCGACCGCGCGAGGAACTGCGACAGCGCGCGGGCGATCGAGAACCGCGTATGGGTCATTCGTGCGGACGTCGCGGGGAGCGCATCAGGACTGACGTCCGGCGGCGCATCTGGCATCGTCGATCCAGACGGCGCCGTGCGGCATTCGGCTGCGCGATTGAAAGAGGATCTGCTGGTCGGGGAGATCGGTGGGGCGCGTCTGTAGGGCGGGTCCTTTTGGACCCGCCACACGACGGCTCCGTGCCGGGTCCCAAAGGACCTGGCCTACATACCTCAGCGTTGCGCGTTGGCCAGGGCGGTGACCGTCGTCGCCAGAGTGCGCACCTTGTTCTGATCCCCGGCTGCAGACGCGGCGGCATTCAGCTTCGACGCGAGATCCGTCAACGCCGTCTTGCGTTGAGTGCCGGACTCCCGCTCCGCGCCGGCCAGCGTGGTCCGCGCCGCCGTAATCGTCTCGGTCGCAAGCCCGTTCGACCGCGCGAGCTGATCGAGATACGCGCGCGCCACGACGAAGCTCGGTGACCAGACGTACTTCTGCTGATCCTGCGTGTTCCAGTACGGCATCCTCACGGTCTTCGCAGCGGCGATCTCGTTCTCGGTGATGAGACCGTTCGGCAGCAGCTCGTAGATGTCCATCCCGCGCGCGATCTCCGAGCTGACGATGACGCCGTTGTACCAGTACGCCGACCACGAGCCACCCATCATCATGCGCGTTGCGTCGACCGGACCGCGATCGTAGAACGCGATCTCCTTCGGATGGTCGATGTCGGTCCAGTCGAACACCGACAGGCCGCCCTGGTACCAGGCCTGCACCATCACGTCGCGGCCCGGAATCGGGATGAGCGATCCGTTGTGCGCCACGCAGTTCTCGAGCGACGTCTGCGGCGCGGGCAGCTTGTAGTACGAGTGGAACTTCATCTTGTTGTTCTCGATGGTGAAGAGCGCGTCGGAGCCCCACTCGAGCTTGTCCGTCGCGCGGCACCGCGGCTGGCCGCCGCCGCCCCACTCGTCGCTGAAGAGGATCTTCGTCCCGTCGTTGTTGAACGTCGCCGAGTGCCAGAACGACATGTTCGCGTCGGCCACGGCGTCGATGCGCACGGGATGCTCCGGGTCGCGGATGTCGAGCAGCAGGCCAAGGCCCGCGCACGCGCCGCCGGCCAGGCCGATTTCCGGATAGACCGTGATGTCGTGGCACTGATTGGGGCCGGTCGGCGTCTGCGGAGGCTGATTGCCGCGGCCCTGTCCGCCGGCGCCGCCGCGTCCACGCTCTCCCCGCGCCGCTGCAGCCGCCGCCGCCGCTGCGCGGTCGCGCTCATCCTGCGCCGCGCGCTCCTCGTTGCGCGGAGGCACGGGCAGCCCCTGGAAGATGCGCGGCGAGCTGACGATCGCCGCCGTCACCGGCGCCTTCATCGGCACCTTGATCACTTCGAGCCGGAACCGCGCCGTGTTCGGATCGTCGGCGCCACCGTCCATGCATCCCGGCACTTCGTCAGCCGACCGGACGCCGGCCGTGCCTGAGACGTAAATGAACACGTTCGCGTCGTCACCCAGTTTGGGCACGACGGTGTGCGTGTGCGATCCGCGGCACGTCTGCACGGTCGTCACGAGCTTGGGATGTTTGACGTCCGCGATGTCGAACACGCGGATCCCGCGCACCCGCAGCTTGCTCACCGGCTCCGGGACGCCTTCGAACCCGCAGTCGGCGCGGCTGTTGGTCGCCTCCGACGACATGAACAGCAGGTTTCTGTAGACCGAGACGTCGTTCTGCGACGCAGGACACAGATACGTCTGCATGAGGACCGGCTTTGACGGATTCGAGATGTCGAAGATTTCGAAGCCGTTGTAGTTCCCCATGATCGCGAGGTTGCCTGAGAAGGCCAGATCGGAATGCGTCGCGCCCAGCACCTTCCCCGTCGGCGGCGTCGTCGAGAGCATCCGCATGTTCCACGCGGCCTGGGCCGCATCCCAGCGGCCGGGCCTGAGACCGACGCGCGGATCCGGAGTCGGCGCCGTCGCCGAGACGATCGGCTGGACCGGCTTGGGCATCACTGCCGGCGGCGGCGGCGGTGGCGGCGGCGGAGTGCCGCGTCCTGCAGGTGCAGCCGACGCGCCGCTCGCCGGCATCTCGGCTGAGGGCGCCGGCGCAGAAGCGGCCGGCGGCGACGACGGTGGCGCGGAAGACGGCGCTGCGGCCGGCGCTGCGGCGGGAGGCGCCGCGGCGGGCGGAGGCGTCGCCGGAGCTGCCGCCGGTGGAGGCGGAGGCGTACTTGGCGCCGCCGCAGCCGGCGCACCTTTCGTCGAAGAGCTCGCGCACGCAGGCACGCCCAGCACCGCCGACGCAAGCAGGAGAGCGAACAGACCGGCGGTCAACAGAGCCGACGGACGCGATGAGTCGGATTTCATGATTGTGGATTCTCCAGCATCTCGTGCATGCGATCGATCTCGATCGATTGATCGGCGTAGACGTCGGACGCGAACTTGAACACCGTTTCATCCTGCGCCGCGCCGTACGACTTGAACAACACGTCGACCATGTCGATCGCGCCCTGGTGATGCCGGATCATGCCCAACAGAAAGAGCCGGTCGAACTCCGGCCCGCGCGCGTGGTCGAGCGCGGCCATTTCCTCGTCGGTCAACATCCCCGGCATCAGCATGTCGTGCTCCATGCCGTTCATCTTCATCCGGTGCCGCGTGGACGCCGCGTCAGGAACGACCTGCCCGCGATCCTGCAGCCAGCTCTGCATCATGGCGATCTCGTCGCGCTGCCCGACGACGATGCGCTCGCAGAGAATCGCGACGTCTTTGCGGGCGCCATGCGTGGGGGCCCAGCCGGCCATGACCACGGCCTGCGCATGATGGGGAATCATGCCGGCCATGAAGTCCACGTCGGCATCGCTGTACGGAAGCCGTCCGAGGCCGGGCGGTGTGGCGTGCAGGCTGGACGATGGTGCACTCGCGCAGCCGGCGCCGAAGGCGATCAGGAGCAGGCAGGGTGCCACCGCGAACCTGAAGAGCATGGTCATCCTCGTGCCGTAATCGTATGCGATTCGTCGTCTGGCGCTCAATGAGAGGACCGACGTTGACCGGATTACGGGTTTCGCTCGGCGTCGACCATGAAGATCGATCAGCGGTACGCACGAAGAACGAACAATGGCCCAGCTTGGACGTGCAACGGTACAACCTGTGCTTTGGGAGTCGCCGAACGCCCGCCATCGGTCTCGGGCAAAGGACTAAGGAGCGCGGATGAAACGGCTCGTCATGGTGTTCGCGGCAGTGTTAGGCCTGGTCGGCACGGCGGCCGCGACGCCGATCGGTGATTTTGACTTCCAGACGGGCGCATATCAGTCGTCCGCCGAGCGCGTCTACACGTTCAGCCCTGGCGGGGCGTTCACACTCGTCAGAGCAGTCCCGCCCGACGGGATGGGCAAGACGGTGCTCGTTTCCGGAACCTTGAGGTCCACGACGTATCTGGAAGCCGGAGAACGACACGGCATCCCGGCGAGCGGAGCAGAGACACTGACTGACATGCTGGACTATTTGGGATTGCAGCCCGGGACTCTTTTTGATGTCGATCCGTTTCAGCGCAGTCTCGAGCACAGCTCCGGCCGAGGCCACGCATTTACAGATTTGCCCCTCGCAGACGTAGGACTGATCCCGACACCGGAACCTGGCAGCCTCGTGCTCCTTGGCACGGGGATCGTCGGCCTCGCCGGATGGGTGCGTCGTCGATCACGACAGCAACTCATGTAATCAAGACACAAAACGTCGCGTGAGGCGCGCGTGGGTGCAGAGCTCGCGCGGGCGGGCGTCAGCGTTCCTCCTACGGTTACTTCAACTCGACAGCGATTCTGTCGGCGGGTCGATCGGAGGCATTCTCCTCCGCGTGCGTTGCAGCGCCGGCCATGCGAGCATCATCCGCCTTCGCGCCCGGCTGGTCGTTCAGATAGACGACCACGCGGTTCAGGATGTGCTCGTGCGTCTGCCCCTTCTCGTGCGGCTCGTAGTGCACGCGGAGAACGCGCACATGCTCGTTCTCGAGCTCCACTTTGTAGTGCCTGCTGTCCACTGCCACCGGATCGAGTTTGGATACGGGCGCCGGACCCGCGGGGGCGCCCTTCAAGTCGATCTCGAGAATGCGGATCGGGTGATCGCTGATGTTTTCGGCCGTGTAGGCGCCGCTCGCCGGACGCCAGCGAACGTCGCCGCGGTGGAATTCAATCGTGGTCGATTGGTCCCCTTCCTTGCGGGTCATCTTTCCATCGTCGAGATAGATCAGTACGCGATCCGTGGCGTGTCCGTTAGTCGCGATCGACGGCGTCCGCGGCTGGAGCGTCGCGACGATGACGCGCGCCTGCGCCGTGTCGAGCCGCGGCGTGATCGTGGCAGGCGCCGGAGGATTCTGAGCGCTCAGACCGCACGTCAACAACAGTGCGAACGGGACGATGAGCCGTGTGATTCGCATGACAGTTCCTCCAGGGGATTTGCGCGTCTACTTCGGTCGTCCGGAGAAGCCGGCGGCGGTGCGCAGCGCGTCGGCGTCGAGCAGCTTGCCGTCCAGCATGACGATGCGGGTCTGTCGCAGATCGCCGATTCGCGTCGAAGGGTCGCCCTCGACGAGCGCCAAATCGGCGGCCTTCCCGACTTTCACCGAGCCGGTCTTCGCATCTTGACCCACCAGCTTCGCCGGCACGATGGTCGCCGCCGCCAGCGCCTCCGCCGGACTCAAGCCCGCCTGCACGTAGATTTCGAGCTCGTGCACGAGCTCGATCCCCGCGCCGTCAGTCCCCGCGACGATCGGCACGCCCGCCTTGTGCATCAGGCCGAGAAGGCTGACCATCTTCGCCCAGCTCGCGCGGTAATCGGCACGGGTCAGATCTTTGGGAACAGCGAAGCCGCCGGTCCGGAAACCTCGCTCGGTCGTCGGTGGCAACGTGCCGACAAACGGCGCATACGACGGTGAGAGATCGCCATTCTCCGGGACGTACAGGCTCTCGAACGCGACCATCGTCGGATCGCTGTATATATGTTTGCTTGCCATCGCGCCGACGATTGCCTTGATCGCCGGCCCTTCGAGGTTCACGTCCTTCGCGTAGCGTCCAGGCCCCTCGAAGCGCATGATCCCGTTCGACACCTGGATCACGCTGTCCGGCATCGCCTGCATCATCACCCAGTTGATGTGCGTGACTTCGTCGTACCCGGCCGTGATGGCGTCCACCGTGCGCATGCCGGCGGGAATGTGGCCGTGGACATGAAGTCCATGCTTGTGCGCTTCGCGAATGCTCGCGGGCAGCCACGACGGGTTGAAGGTGCCGTAGAACTTGATCCCGGTGAAGCCGTTGGCTTTCGCTTTGTCCACGAGCGAGATGGCTTCGGCTTCGCTGGTCGCGACGTTGGCCACCTGCGCCGTATACGGTCCTTTGCCGTCGATGAGCGACGATGGATAGACGTGCGGCGCCAATAGAGTGCCCGCAGCCGCGCGGTTCCTGCGGTCGATCGTGCGCACGTCGTCGTTGCCGGGATCGCGTACCGACGTCACGCCCATCGACAACTCCTGCAAGCCGGTGAAGTCGTCGCCGACGTGCATGTGGCAGTCCCACAGGCCGGGGATCAACGTCTTGCCGCGCCCGTCGATCACCTGTGCACCGGGCGGCACCGCGACCGACGCGCGAGCGCCAACGGCAGTGATCGTGCCTTTGTCGACAACCACCGTCTGGTCGGTCGGGAACCGCATCGCATCGGCGTCGAAGAGGCGAACACCCGTAAATGCCACCGGCCCCGCGGGCGCCGTGACGAGAGATTTCACCAGCCCCGGCGCCTGCGCCGCCATCGCGTTCGCCTGCGCCTCTTCGATTCTTTTCTGTTCGCCGGCATACGCCTCCGGCAGCCAGGCGAGCCCGAGGGTCAGAGCGAAAAACTTGTTGGTCGCGTCGGCCCAGATCGGCAGCGGTGACGTGCTGATGCCGGTAACGGCCCAGAGTGTGATGGTCTGTCGTGCGGTGCCGGTGCCGACGGCGAGATCCGCCAATCTGGCGGCGCGTGCTTTGCCGCCAGGCAGGAGGTCGAGCGATTTGTCGGGCCTCGCGAGCAGCGCCTCCAGGAACCACGCCGTCGTGTCGATCGGTCCACCTTGCGACACGTAGAACGCGGGGGCCGAATAGCTCGCGCTACCGGCGTCGATCGCGCTCTTCCAATTCGCCGTCCCCCCACTGATCGTGAACGTCTCTGCCGCGTCCCCCGTCGGCGTCACGCCGCGGATCGTGATCGCGGACGGCAGACCGTCGGTCCCCGCCTTGCCGCTCGAGTCGAGCTCGAACACCTGGCCACGCAGGTTCATGCTCTCGCGGCCCATGCGAGTACCGTCGGCCGCGAGCCAGATCCAGGAGTCGCCGTGCTTGCCGCCGGTCGACTGGATGACGAAGTGACGCGCATCCGCTGGCGGTTTTGCCAGTTCGGCTGCAGGCACCTGCGCCAATGCGGCCGCGACCGCGCCAGTCAGGCATATGGACACGAGTAATCGATGCATTCGCACGATTATCCACCCATCGCTTTACGACGCGCCGCTCGTTTTGAAAGTGGTGCGCGGGACGGAAGACGAGGCGCCGCGATTGCCCCGTCTTCCGCAGCCGAAAGACGACCTATTGAATCGGTGAGCCCGAGACGATCAGCTCGACGCGGCGATTCTGCTGGCGGCCCGCGGCCGTGCCGTTGGTCGCCACAGGCTGCTCCTTCCCGAAGCCGCGTGCGACGATCGATGCCGCGGACACTCCCTGCTGGCTCAGGAACGCGCGCACGGTATTCGCGCGCCGCTCCGACAGATCCAGGTTGTAGTCGGCTGCGCCGACACTGTCCGTGTGGCCTTCGACCTCGAGGCTCAGGCCCGGGTACGCGAGCACGATGCCCGCCACCTTGGCGAGCTTCTCCCGCGCGCCTGGACGGAGGGTCGCCTTGCCGCTGTCAAACAGCACGTCCGACATGTTGACGATCAGCCCACGCGCCGATTCGCGCGTCTGGAGGATGACGTTCAACTGCTGCCGCAGGCGCTCGCGGAGCGCCGCCTTGTCGTGCTCCGCCTGTTGAGCGTCGGATCGGGCACGCGCCGCTTCGGCCTCTGAAGCCTGACGGGCCGCGTCCGCCTGGGCCTTCTGCTGCGCCAGTGTCTGCGTCGCCTGCTCCGCCTCAGATCGGGCTCGTTCGGCTGCTGCCCGCGCTGCGTCAGCCTCGGCCTTCTCCCGCGCACTTCGGGCGAGCGCTTGTTCTGCCGCGGTCCTCTCCTGCGCGGTTCGCGCCAGGGCCTGTTCCGCTGCGGCTTTCTCCTGCGCGCTCTGAGCCAGCGCCTGTTCCGCCGCGGCTTTTTCTTGCGTCAGACGGTCTGTGGCGCTCTCCGCGCGGGCACGCGCCTCTTCAGCGGCCATCCGTTCAGCCTCGGCCGTCGCCCGTTCAGCCTCGGCCTTCCGCGCGCGTTCCGATTCGGCGCGGGCCCTTGCGAGCATCTCGAGCTCGCGTCGTGCAGCCGCATCGTTGGCCGCCGCGGTTTCCTGCTCAATCTGCCGCTGCAGCGCGATCAGCCGCGCGTCTTCCGCCGTTTGCGCCGCGGCGCGCGCCATCATGATGATCGGCTTCTTCCCGGCATCGCGCCGCTGATATTCCTCGGCCTGCCGAAGCGACTCAGAGGCTTTCTGAAATGTGTCGATCGCAAATCGATCGGCGCCGGCCAGACGGGCCAAATCGACAGCGTTCCGCGCCTCGCGCAGCTCGAGCGGCATCGCCGGATCGAAGGTGCGAGCGGCGAGTGCAGCGGCATTGCCACTCATCACATACGAGCCCCGTTTCAGCAGCTCGTACTTGGCGTCAAGCCGCTCGACGGCGCCGGTCGTCTCCGGGCGGATTTCGTTCTCCAGGACGACGACGTCGCTCGGCTGAGAGACGGCGAAGTAGGGCTCGGCGGTGCCGACCAGCGCGAAGGCCTGCATGTCGGTCGTCACATGCAGCTTGCTGTCGTCGCCATTCAAGAGCACCTCACCGAGATTGGCGGCGCGGCCGTCGGGAGTAATCGCCCACATGACGTAGGTGAGGTACTCAGGACCGAACTTCGTGGCCGGCTCGAGGGCGGCGAAGTGTGCGTCGATGTCGCTGAAGCCTCGTTTCGTCTCGACCTTGGCGTGGCCTTTGGCGCGAGGGAGAAGGGGCGTCCCTTGAAAGTCGATCGGTGTGTCGCCGCTGCGATAGCGGTAGTTGATCGCGGGCGTGGTGTGCCCGACAACGGTGACGCGATAGAGCGGTACGTCGGTCCGGGAGGACGTCACCTGTTGTTGTGTCGGATTCGGCGGCTGGCTTTGAGTCTGCGGATGCGCCAGCCCTGCGGATATGACACTGAGGGCGATAGTTATGATTGCCGTTCGCATGTAACCTCCTTCGCGCCAATCGACGCAAGGAGCCTGCCGCGTGTCGCTCAACCGTACGCATAAAGACACCGCGACCGGCGCAGATCCACCAATCCACCTCGTTCATCAGCCCGGCTTTGTGTTCAGCTCCGCTAACGTCACTCAGGAGGAATACGCCTGAGTCCGGCGCGAGACGCTTATGCGGACGTGTTGCCGCGGAACAGCGGAAAAGGGCGATGAGGCGTTGAGGCGTTCTGCGCGGGACGCCCGATCAGCCCCTCAACGCGTGAAGCGGATCCGTCCGCGTCGCGCGCCAGGCGGGCACGAAGCTGGCGATGAGATTGGCCGCGATGATCATCTGTTGCAGTGGCGTGAGCGCGATCGGATCGGGCGGGCTCGCCTGATACCAGAGGT
>Ga0105248_10004399_pt1 | contig 15594 bp, 15 predicted proteins | sample KBSS34metaG_FD_81524 | JGI IMG/M metagenome (GOLD analysis project Ga0105248, IMG submission 81524) | Switchgrass rhizosphere microbial communities from Kellogg Biological Station, Michigan, USA - KBS S3-4 metaG | ecosystem: Host-associated > Plants > Roots > Rhizosphere > Soil | place...
CCGCTGCCGCCTTGGCCGAAGGGGCCTTTGGTCCAGGAAGAGACGTAGGCGTAGAGTTTTTTGGGCGTCTGCGCGGAGGCGGCTGCGGCGGCGATCGCTAACGAGAGAAAGTCGCGGCGCTTCATGCGGCTACTCGCTTGCCGGCTAGTATTGTGGCGCTGGGGAAGAGGCGCTGGCGGCCGGATCGTTTGCCTGCGAAGTTGTCGACGAAATCAAAAGTGCCATCTTTGAGTTCGAGGACGGCGACGTCGGCGGGGGCTCCGACTTTGAGTGTGCCGCGGTCGTGGAAGACCTGGAACGACCGGGCGGCGTTGCTGGTGGCGCAGGCGATTACTTGGTCGAGGGTCATGCCCAGCATCAGGAATTTTGACATCACGTTGGGGAAATTGACTACTTGCTCGGGGCGGCCTTCGGGGGTCCAATCAGTGGAGAAGGTGTCGGGCAGGAAGCCCGCTTTGAGGATGCGTTCGGCCATATCCCAGCGCAAGTGGCCGGTGCGGCCGTTGCCGAGATCGAATTGAACGCCGCGGCGGCGGGCGGCTATGACTTCGGGGAGAATGTGGCCGTCGTCACCGATGATGCTGTTGGGCGGCGGGGCGAACATGTGGGTGACTATGTCGCCGGATTTGAGAAGCGGGAAGAGTTTGGAAAGCGGGGAGACGGTCTGGCCCATGTGGATCATGACGGGCAGACTGAAGGATGACGCTACTTCCTGGGCGCGCTTGAGGACTTCGAAATCGTTGGGGCCGGCGACGTCGCGGGAGAGGCGGGCCTTGACGCCGGCGATCATGTCGCGGTTGCGGCCGATGGCTTCGCGGGCGGCGGCGACGTCGGCGCGGTTGAGATCCATGGTGTCGCCGTCGGGGAGAATGCCGGCGCGGCCGATGTTGATCAGGACGCGGCATAGCTGCGGCGCGGCTTTGGCGACGGCAATGGTTTCGGAAATGCGGTCAGCGCCTTGTGATCCGGCATCGATCCAACCGGTGACGCCGTCGGCCAGGCACAGCACGGCGGCTTCTTTCGCGCGGGCGGCGTGGGTGTGGATGTCGATCAGACCGGGGACCACTAACTTGCCGGTGGCATCGATGGTATCGGCGGCGGTGGCATGGAGGTTGGCGCCGATCGCGGCGATACGGCCGTTGGCAATGGCGACGTCGCGCGCGGCGTCGAGTTTGCGCGAAGGATCGATTACGCGTCCACCTTTGATGATTAGGTCGTATTTGGTTGTTGCCGCTGCGAGGGTTGCAGCGCTGGCGGCTGCGGAGATAAATTGACGCCGGTTCATCACTTCAAATGTGCCTCCGGCGAGCAAGTATATCAGGTACGGTTGTGCCAGGCCCAGGCGGTTTGAATCATTTCTTCAATGTTGGTAAAGCGCGGACGCACACCGAGAACGCTGGCGGCGAGGGAACTGTTCGCTACTAGTTCTGGTGGATCGCCGGGGCGGCGGGGGGACTCTTTCACGCGAACAGGGCGGCCGGTTACGCGCTCGGCGGCGCGGACGACTTCGCGCACGGTGAAGCCGGTTCCGATTCCTAAATTCAAGGCGCGGGTTTCGCTGCCGGCTAGCAATAGGCGGAGGGCGGCTACATGGGCGTCGGCTAGATCGGAGACATGAATATAATCGCGGACGCAGGTGCCGTCGCGGGTGGGATAGTCGGTTCCGAAAATTTCTAGGGCTTCGAGATTGCCTGCGGCGGCTTGCAGCACGCGGGGGATCAAGTGCGGTTCGGGATCGTGGAGCTCGCCGATTTCTCTGGCGGGATCGGCGCCACAGGCGTTGAAGTAGCGCAGGATCATGGCTCGTAATCCGTAGGCTTCGGCATAGGAGCGCAGGATTTTTTCTACGATCAGCTTGGTGAGTCCGTAGGGATTGGTGGGGTCTTGCTCAGAAGTTTCGGTAATGGGCAGCGAACGCGGGATGCCGTAGGTCGCGCAGGTGCTGGAGAAAACGATGGGCGGCGTGCCGTGCTCGAGGAGCACTCGCAGGAGTTGGAGGCTGCCGGCGACGTTGTTGTGAAAATATTTCTGCGGGTGCTCGACGGATTCGCCTACATAGGCGAAGGCTGCGAAGTGGAGAACGCCGGCGGGTTGGTAGCGGCGGAAGACGCCGGCTAGGGTTTCGGCGTCGTGCAGGTCGCCGACTATGAGGTCTCCCCATTTGACTAGCGAGCGGTGGCCGCGCACCAGGCTGTCGTAAACCACGGGTTGAAATCCATTGGCGGCCAGGGCTTTGCAGGCGTGACTGCCGATGTAGCCGGCGCCTCCGGTGACTAGAATATTCAATGCGTTTGGTCTCCGGCGGTGAGTGTGGTGGGATCTGGGGGGGCGAGGGCGGAGGCAAACGTCGCGCGGGGGATAGCGACGATTTCGGTGGTTCCGTGCTCAGCGGCTTGCTTGAGCATCGCGAGGCTTTGGTCGAGGTCGACGGGGCCGTCGTCGAATCCTCCAAGGACTGCTTCATCAACTGGAGAGCGTCCTAGCAGACTTCCCGATTTCCAGACAACCCGGACTTTCATCAGCGGCTTTGTGATTATAGCGGATTGGCCGGGAGTGCGCGCGAATACGGAAACGGCTGTGGCGCGATAATCGAATCAGGTTTGGTTTCTGATTCCAGCAGGCGATTGTTGCCGTGGCTGGTGGCCATCGCGTTCTTCATGGAATCGCTGGACACCACCATTTTGAACACGGCGGTGCCGGCTATTGCGAAGGCGCTGAACGTGGCTCCTCTGAGCATGAAGTCGGTGCTGGCTAGCTACACGTTGAGCCTGGCGGTTTTCATTCCCATTAGCGGGTGGATGGCGGACCGGTTCGGGACGCGGCGGGTGTTTGCGTCGGCGATCGGATTGTTCACGCTGGGGTCGCTGCTTTGCGGGATTTCCAGTAACATTCGCTTTCTGGTGGCTTGCCGCATTCTGCAGGGGTGCGGCGGGGCGATGATGGTGCCGGTGGGCAGGCTCACGCTGGTGCGGACGTTTGCGAAATCCGAATTGGTGCGCACGATGAGCTTCGTGGCGATTCCGGCGTTGATCGGTCCGATGCTGGGCCCGGTGGCGGGAGGATTGATCGTCGGGTATTTTCACTGGCGTGTGATTTTTTTCGTCAACGTTCCGATTGGGCTGATGGGGCTGTACATGGTCTATGGCCATCTGCCGGATTATCGCGAGGAGCACACGCCTCCCCTGGATGTGGGCGGGTTGCTGCTGTTCGGTTCCGGCGTGGGACTGCTTTCCTATGTGCTGGAGGTTTTTGGAGAGCACACGATGAGTACGGGCGAGATTCTGGGGATGCTGGGGGTCTCAGCAGTGCTGTTGACTAGCTATGGATTTCGCGCGACTCGGACAAAGTTTCCGTTGCTGCGACTGAGTTTGTTCCGCATCCGCACGTTTCGCGCGTCAGTGAGCGGGAGTTTTTTCACGCGGTTGGGGATAGGCGGCATTCCATTTCTGTTTCCGCTGCTGTATCAGGTGGGGCTGGGATTCACTCCCATTCAATCGGGGATGCTGCTGATGCCGCAGGCGATCGCGGCGATTAGTCTGAAATTAACCATGCCGAAGATTCTGGCGCGTTTGGGTTATCGCGGCGTGCTGATTTCGAATACGGTGATCATTGGACTGCTCATTATGCTTTTCGCCACGGTCGGCGTGGGTACGCCGGTGTGGTTGATTGTTTTGCAGGCGTTTTGCTTCGGGTTCTTCACTTCGCTGCAATATACCAGCATGAACACGCTGGTTTACGCGGACGTCAACGAGGAACAGACCAGCAGCGCGAGTACGATCGCCAGCACGATGCAGCAGATGTCTATCAGTTTCGGGGTTGCTTCGGCATCGCTCGCTACGGCGTTCTTCATTCCGGATCGTTTCCATTCGAGCGCTGCGGAAATGATCCACGGGATTCATGAGGCGTTCCTGGTGCTGGGTGTGCTGACTATTGTTTCGACGCTCATCTTTACGGATTTGCAAAGTGGGGACGGCGATAACGTTAGCCAGCACAAGGTACTCCAGCACGCGGACTGAGGTTAGTAGTGATCAGCCCCGGGGCGGGTCACAGGCACGGTACCGGTGGCGATCCACTTGAGTGCGGCCTGCGGGAGGCGGATGAGAAACAACGGGTTGCTGCAGCCGAACGGAACGTTGATTCTGAAGGACAGCTCGGCGTCACCACCGGCGGTGAGCGCCGTCGCGGGCGTGTCGACCACGGCTTGCGTGGCAGTGCCGGCGTTGCACACAAACGTACCGACGACGGTGTTGATGGGGCCGGGGGTGCCGCTGGCGTTTCCACCGTTGAGCACTAATCCTTCGACTTCGAAGGAGCCTTCACCGGAAGCCAGGTTGATGCGGGCGCTGCCGCTGCGAGTGGTCCAGGGGCCGGCGCCGCTGTGGATTTGATTGGGCGCTACGCCGACCGGGTTGTCAACGCCGGGAGCGGTGATCACACCGACGACGCGAGTCCAGCGGACGACTGGATTGCTCTGAGCAAATGCTCCGACGGACATGGCCAGAGACAGAGTCAAACAAAAGATCCTCATATACGAACTTTCTTTTCCTTTTTGGTTTAATTTTGAGGCTGATTTTTTCTCGCGATTGAACCTGCCACAGCCCTAGAGTAGGGCTGGCACGGGATGTAAGTCGTGATGGAATCGCGACGTTTTTGTAAATTTTACCGCCGGGTACTAGGACTGATATAGCTCGCGACCCATTGCGCGGGGATGGAGATCGGCGCATGCTCTGCTTACTGAGCCTGGAGCCGCGAACGACTCGCTACTTAACCCAGGCGCGACGCAGTCACGTAACGCCTGCCATTTTCCGGCCTGGGCTCAGTCGAAAAGAAGATGAACCGCACGACGCATAGCTTCGAGAATGGGTCACAGGGCTTCGCGAATGGCTACCAGCAGGTTCCGTCGGACAAGCCGCTGCGCCTGGCCTGGCTGGATCAACGCGGCCAGATCCGATTCGTGGTGGGACGGTGCATCGATATCACGCGCAGCAGGATTCACGTGGAAGTGAACGAGCAGATTCCTTTGCGCGCTCGGGTGATGCTGCGGGCTGACGGGAGCAATATCGCGGGTTCAGCTTTTGTGAAGTACGTGACGCCTTACGAGAAGAAGTTTATCGTGGTGCTCGAAACCGCCTGACATCAGGGTTGACGGGCATGGCGGTCCAGCCACGCCAGGATGATGTCGGCTAGCTGCTGGTTATTCAAATCCATCATCATCATGTGGCTGTTGCCGTGGATACCGGAATCGGGCAGGTAGATATTTTCCGCGGCGCCATGCACTTCCTTGGCGCCATGCACTTCCTTGATGCGAGCGACTGTGGCTACACATTCGGCCATGCGCTCGGCCCAATCCGGGTCACCGGTTTGAAAATCTCCAAACATGGTGAGCAGCGGGACGCGTGCGAAGACCGATTGGACATCCGCTGGCGATGCGGCGCAACTTCTGGGCTCGACCGAAACTACGGCTTTGACCAGGTTGGGACGTGCGACGGCCGCGGCGATTCCGTATCCGCCGGATTGGGAGTGCACCATTATGACAGCGGGGCCGATGCGGTCCAGGAGTTTCGCGAGGGCGTCGATGGTGTTCTGGCCGGCTCCAGCGAGAGCCGTCTCCGTGTTGGGGACTAGCTGGGCGTAGTAGTCTTCTTGGGCCTTTACCGGGAATTGGGTGTTCGCGAAGGGGACGAAAGGCTTGGGTCCGACGCGGAAGCGGACCCAGGCTTGCTCGTTGGTGAACTTCGTGAAGCTGGGGACTAGCGCGGCTTTGGATTCTAGTTTGGCTTGATTGGTGAGGGAGGGGTCGAAGCCGGAGCGCGCGCGGCCGGAATGATCGACTATGTAAACGGGCACGCCGTGGCGCACGAAATATTCGGCCCAGCCCATGCGGCCGTCGGGGGTTTCCTCATAGGTCTTTCCGGTGTGCGCGGAGCCGTGAACCATGATCACGGGGTAGGCGCGGCGGTTGCGGGCTTGCGGGATTTGATACTGGACGTACATTCCTTTTACGGAGACGTGGCCGGGCTGCGGGGTTCCGGTGGCGGTGGCGTAGGAGGTGGCGATATCTTCCTGGTTGATGAAGAAGCTGCCTTGCTTGGCGAGCACCAAGGGCTTTTGGGCATGGATCACGGAGGTGAGGAAGCAGAGCGGTACGATGAGGCGTCGAATCATAATTCCCTTCTGGAAGTTGATAACATTCTACTGATCGAAAGAGGAGACGAACGATGATACTGACACGGCGTGACGTGCTGCAACGTGCTTGCGGAGTTTTGGCTGCAGCGGCGATTCCGGCTCGGGCGGCTACCGGCGCGGCGGCGGTGAGTGAAGTCACTGCGAGGCTGGGCGCTTATATGAGCGAGGCCGGGGCACGCGTGCTTCCGCGTGAGGTGATGGAGCAGGCGAAGTATCACATCCTGGATACTTTCGCGGCCATGATCTCGGGGGCGCAACTGGCGCCGGGGAAGATCGCGATTCGTTTCGCGAAGGCCCATGTGGGCGAGAAGGTGGCTACGGTGGTGGCGTCGGATGCGGTTTGCGGGGCGATTGACGCGGCGTTAACGAATGGGATGTTGGCGCATTCGGACGAGACCGACGACTATGCTCCTCTGGGAACGCATCCAGGTTCCGCGGTTGTGCCAGCGGCTTTGGCGGCGGGGGAACAATTCGGTACTGACGGTTTGCGGTTTGTGCGCGCGGTCACGCTGGGGTACGACATCGCGAATCGCGTGGCGACGACTCTGGGCGGACAGGCGTTCAACTATGACGGACACAAGAGTATTCATACGGCCTCAGGAACATTCGGGGCTGCGGGTGCGGCGGGGTGCGTGGCGGGGTTGAATGCGCAGCAGATGCGCTGGCTGTTGGACTATTCGGCGCAGCAATCTTCGGGGATCGCGGCTTGGCAGCGGGATACGGAGCATACTGAGAAGGCTTTTGTGTTTGCAGGGCTGCCGGCGCGCAATGGGGTGACAGGGGCGCTGCTGGTGCAGATTGGCGCTACGGGCGTGGATGACATTCTTTCGGGAACGGACAATTATCTGGAGGCTTATGTTCCCAAGGCGAGTCCGGCGACGCTGATCGATAAGCTGGGGGAACGCTACGAGATCACGCGGACCACGATCAAAAAATGGACGGTGGGCGGACCGATTCAGGCGGCGCTGGATGCGCTGGAGGCGCTGCTGAAGCGGCGGCCTTTCGAGGCGGATCAGGTGAAGCAATTGATCGTGAAGCTGGGGCCGCATATGGGCGGGGTGGTGAACAATCGCGAGATGCCGGATGTGAATGTGCAACACATGCTGGCGGTGATGCTGCTGGATAAGACGGCTTCCTTTGCGGCGGCGCACGATAAGCCGCGTATGAAGGATCCGGCGGTTCTCAAGCAGCGTGCGAAGGTACAACTGGTGTTCGATCCGATTGTGGAGCCGAGTCTCGAAGCGCGGCAGGCGATTGTCGAGGTCACGTTGACCGATGGGACGAAGTTGACGGAGCACATCAAGGCGGTGCGCGGGACGCCGGAGAACCCGATGACGCGGGACGAGATCATCGCAAAATCGCGCGACCTTATCACGCCGGTGTTGGGCGCGTCGACTAGCGCCAAGCTTGTCGAGCGGGTGCTCGATCTGGAAAACGTCAAGAGTGTACGGGAGCTTCGTCCTCTGCTGCAGCGGGCGTGACTTTCGTGCTGGTGCAGGTTTTGCATTAGGCTTGGCCATGCTGCGGGAAGGGTGTGGCGTGTATAAATTGCCGCTAAAGTATTGGCAGGCAAGGGCCGATTAACGTCATGCGGGAAAAGTAACAGGTTTCCAGCCGGGTTGCTGGAAGTTTTGGAACACGCTATGACAAACGCAGAGCCCACATCGACTGAATCCACCATCGAGCGCGCTGAGAAGACGGGAAGCCAACCGCCACTGATTGCGGTTAGCGAAGAGAACTTGGCTGCGCTGTTGCGGGCTACCAGTGCTACTCCCGAGCCTGAGGTTCAGGAGCCGGCGGTGGCGCCGGTAGCAGAAGTGGAAGTGACTGAGGCACCGACCATCGAAGAGCCCGTCGTGAGTGCGCCGGTTGAAGAGGTGGAGCCGCGGCCAGCACTGTTCGAGGCTGCGAAGCAGCAGGAGTATCCATCGCCGAGTCTTCCGCCGGAGGCCGCTCCGATACAAGTCACGCTTCCTCAGTCGCGACCAGTGATCGCGGTGCCGTCTGCACCGACAACGGCTGCTCCGTCGCGGACGCGCCTGGTGATTGGCTGCATTGCCGGCGCGGTGATCATGGTCGTGGGCCTTTTCTTCCTCTGGCCCAAATCACACGCGCCCAAAACGCCGACTGTGGCTGTGGCTGCGCCGAAGGACAACGCACCCGTGCAGCTGTTGGCGGAACCGCTCGGAAACAGCCTGATCAACGTGCGCTGGAATGCGCAGAGCCCATTGATCGCACAAGCGCGGGACGGCCGACTGGTGATTACAGAGCGTGACAAAGCACCGCGGATAATGGCGCTCGACGTCGCGCAATTGAAAATCGGACATTTGACGTATCAATCGGCGGCGGAGAGTATTCAGTTCGATTTAGAGGTCAACGATCGCTCCGGAGCGGTTGCCAAGGAATCGATCCTGTCACTCACGTCTCCTGCCAACGCCGTGCCGCAGACTCCGCGTGAGCCGGTTGCCACGGTGAAGCCGCAAGTCATTCCGCAAGCAGCAGCGCCGACGGTGCAAACACCTGCTCCGCCGATCGTTCAGGCGACGGCGGAAGTTCCGCAACCGACTCCAGCGAAAGCGCGGGCGTTTGTTCCGCCGCCAAAGCAGCAAAAGAGGGAGCAGGCCGCCATTATCGATGCACCACCCGCTTTAGCCAACGCGCCGGTGACACCGCTGGGAGTCACTTTGCCGGCACGGCTCGCGCCGCTGTCGCCTCCGCCGCCGCAGCAGATTCTCGTGGAAACCAATTTGCAGGCAGCGAACTTGATTAAGAAAGTGGTTCCGGTTTATCCGGGGCTGGCAAAGTCGGCAGGGATTCAAGGAATCGTGAAATTCACGGCGGTGATTGGCAAGGACGGGAAGATCCAGAATCTGAAAGTGATCTCTGGACCGACGCCGCTGGTCGAGGCTGCAAGCGATGCGGTGAAGCGATGGGTCTACCGTCCGACGCTGCTTAATGGACAGCCGGTGGAAGTGATCACGCAAATTAACGTGAACTTCACGATTAGCGGGGCCACCCAGTAGAGCGTACTCAACCGCCTTGTGTGCTGACGCCAGCAAGCGGCGGCTATTTCTGCGGCAGCGCGGGCTTGGTGGTGACCAGGTGCTGGATGTCGCGGTTATTTTCGCTGCAGGAATACTCGATCAGTTCGGGCAGCTTCGGCGATAGTTTGAGGGGTTTGTAAACGCGCTTCAGGGTCCAGGGCTGCGCGTACATTTTCGAATCGTCGACGGTGTATTCGTACTCGATGTTTTCGGGGGTCCGGCGGAAGCGCTCGATTACATGCAGGGCATCGCTGTGTTGATGGCCGGCGGTGTCGAGCCAGGTCCAGGGTGGTCCTTTTAGGCCGACGGTGTCAACAACGATTTCGTCGCCTTCCCAATGGCCGGTGGAGTCTCCGTTAAAGGCGGGCTCCATGTCAGTGGGATGCGGACGGTTGTTTAACGGGATGGAGCGGAAGGTGTGCATGTACTCGAATAAGATCACCAGGCGGTCCGGGGTCTGGACAAACTCCGCTGGATAAGGCGACTGCATGATGCGCGGGACACCGGGGAGCCAGCAATTGGAGGTGGGATCGTCCTTGGCGTCATGGTTGACGTAAGCGGCCTTGCCGGCGGGCGTGTAGGGGATCGAGTCTTCCTTGCCCATAGCCATGTTCGGCGTGTATTGAATGTCGAAGAATCCGCTGAAGTCGGGTTTGCCGTCGGGAGTGCGCGGAATTGGTTTCGTCTGGGCTTGGGCGTGCGGCGCGGCCGACCACAATATCGTTGCGGCTACGAGGCCGAGCGCGGAATGGAAAATCTTCATGGCAACCCCCACTGGCTGGTCAGAATATCATAATAAGCAGTGGTTGAACATGGTACGGGGTGAGGGCTTGACGGCACATTTGGTGGAATATATCATTCGTGTGATGCGATATTCTCGGAATAGTCTATTGGCGCCGTTGCTGTTCGCCTCCGTTATCGCCCTGGCCCATCACTCGAACGTGATGTTCGACAAGGAAAAAGAAATCTCCCTCAAGGGAACGGTAAAGGAATTCGTGTTTGCCAACCCGCATGTCAGTATCCTGATTTCCGTCGCTGACGCTAACGGAGTCACCACGGACTGGAGCTTTGAAGCGGCATCCACGCAAGGGATGGTGCGAGCCGGGTGGAGAAAATCGACGCTGAAGCCGGGAGATTCCGTGACGATTGTGGGCCGGCCGTTGCGCGACGGACGTCCCGGGGCGCAGTTGGTGCGGGCGATCCTGGCGGACGGAACGGTTCTGCAGAGCTCTGCTGGCGGCAACTATTGATCGTGATGCATGGTGAAAATTAACACTGTCCTACGCTGGACGCCGGTGCTGGTTCTTGCCAGCGCGGTTTCGCAGCTCAGCGCGCAGGGACCTGCTCCCGCAGAACAACCCGGGGCGCTCTCGAAAGAGAATCTGGCGAAGCCGCGTGCGAAGCCTCCCTTCGACCTGACGGGAAACTGGATGTTCAGCGCGCAGATGAACCGGGACAACGGAGTGTTCAATTTCCTGCCGCTGCCCAAGCTGAAGCCCGCGGCGAAAGCGCTCTACGAGGCGGGCCAAAAGGCGGAAGCTTCCGGCAAGGCGTTTCACAATGACGCGGGCGCCTGCTGGCCGGCGGGGATGCCCATGATGATGACTCGCGTTTGGCCCAACCAGACCATTCAACTGCCAACCATGATTGTGATGATGCAGATGCTGAAAAACGAGATGCGCTGGATCTATCTGGATGGACGCCCGCACGCCGATCCTGAAATCAAAGCGCCTAGCTATGCCGGAGACTCGATCGGACATTGGGAAGGCGACACGCTGGTGGTCGAGACCACGAATTTCGAAGCGAAACATCATTGGGTGCAGACGGGGATTCCGGTGAGCGATCAGTTCAAGCTGGTGGAACGCATCAAGTTGAAGGACGACGGCAAGACCATGGAAGATACCTTCATCATGACGGACCCGGTGAATTGGGAAGGCGAGTGGGTCAGCACCAAGCGGTGGTACCGGTATGACAACTCGGATATTGAAGAGGCCTATTGCTTACCTGATCTCAACGACCGTCTGCCCGCGACCGGGCCTTCGTCAAATATTCGATAAGGTCACGCCGGCCTGGGTGACGAAGGCGTGTAAGCTGGTTGTCGGAGCTGAATATGAAGACTATTACTCGACGCGATACCGTGAAGGGACTGGCAGGACTCGCGGCGTTGTCGCAGGGCGCGGGGCACGTGGGCGCCGCGCCGGAAGGTCCGATTCCGCCGCAAGGGATCGGACAGCACTTCCGTCATCTGTCCTATAGCGACATTGGCGGGCGGCCGGACAGCGTGCAGGTGATGCTCAACCGCAAGCATCTTTACGTCGGACACATGTTCAGCAACGGCGTTACTATTCTGGATGCGGCGGATCCGCGCAAGATCAAGCCGGTGGGATTTTTCACGGGCGGAGACTTTACGCGAACGCATCATTTACAGGTTTCAGACGATCTGCTGTTGCTGGCCAATGGGGCGAATATTGTGGCCATGCAGTCGTATGACAACATTCGCGGGTATTTCGAGAATGCGCTGGCCGATAGCATTACCAATCGCAAGAAGTTTCGATCGGGGTTGAGCATTCACGATATTTCGCGGCCGGGGGAGATGAAGGAGATCGCGTTTCTGGAGATGCCGGGGCTGGGCATCAATCGCCTGTGGTGGGCGGGTGGACGCTACGCAGCGATTGCCGCGCATTTGGATGGTTTCACGGATCATTTTCTTTGCATGGTGGATTTGCAGAATATCACCAAGCCGGAGATTGTGGGGCGCTGGTGGATGCCGGGGATGAATCGCGCGGCCGGTGAGCAGTCGACACTGAAGCCGGGGCGGCGCGTGGGGCTGCATCATATGATTACGGCGGGGAACCGCGGCTATGGGGCTTGGCGCGATGGCGGATTTACGGTGCACGATTTGAGCGATGCGACTAAGCCGAAACTGATTTCGCATATCAATTGGAGTCCGCCGTTTCCGGGGGGAACGCACACTCCCCTGCCCTTGCCGGGGCGAAAGATGGCGGTGGTGGCGGACGAAGCGAACGCAGAAAAATGTGCCAAGGGGATGTTTTGCACGTTCCTGGTGGATCTGCGGGCGGAGGAAAATCCGGTTACGATTTCCACTTTGCCGGCGCCGAAGGAGCGGGACTTCTGCGGGTTCGGGACTTTCGGGCCGCACAACTTGCATGAGAACCGGCCGGGGACGTTTCGTAGCGAGGAGACGATTTTCGCGACGTACAATGTGGCGGGGGTTCGGGTGTTCGACATTAAGGACGCATTCTCACCGAAGGAACTTGCTTACTGGGTGCCTCCGGCGCCTAAAAAGTTGATTGACCCGCGGCCGAACACGGCGCTGGCGGCGAAGGCTGCCGATATCCTGGTGACTACCGATGGACTGGTGTACGTTACCGACTGGAACGCTGGTTTGAACGTCTTGCAATACGAGGGGTGAGGCTACTCTCCGTTCACGTAGAAGTAGCCGACTTTATTGTTGTCGGAGCTGGCGTACCACATGCGGCCTTGCGAATCGAGGAAGAATTCGCGCATGGAAATTTCTGAATGCGGGAAGGGATATTCGGTAACTTCGCCGGTCTTGGGGTCCAGGCGATTCAAGGTATCCTGCTCGTGCGAGGAATACCAGATCATGTGGTTGCGATCGATGCCGATGGCGTAGGGGCTGGCCGAGGGCCCTGGTAAGGTGAACTCTTTGAAGGTCCCGGTTTTGGGATCCAGGCGGCCGATCTTGTTCCCTACACGTTCACTGAACCAGATCATGCCGTCGGAATCGACTTGGAGGCGCTGGGGCTTGCCTTTGGTGGGTGGATAGAATTTTGAGAGCACTCCATCCTTGGTGACTCTGGCGATGGGGCCGTCGTCGCGGAACGAAGTGAACCACTGGTCGCCGTTTTGTCCGACCACGTTCCCGTAGGTGGCGGGGACGTCGAAGTGCGAGAACTCTTTGGTGAGGGGGTCGAACATGGAGATGGCTGGGCCGCCGCTCGACCATACGCGTCCTTTGTCGTCCATGCGGACGGTGTGGGTGCCGGTGCGGCGACCATCGGGTAGCGGCGAATTTTGATACTCGACGATTTCCTTGGTTTGCGGGTTCAAGCTGCCGATCTTGCCTAGCGCGGCTTCGGTGAACCAGACGTTGCCGTCGGCCGTGGGGACCGCGGAATGGATGCCGGCTGTTTTCGTAAAAGGCAGAGGGAATCTCGTCAGTTCGGCGGTGTTCGGGTTCAGGCGAACGACTTCGTTGCCGCGGCCATAGTAAGGAATCCAGAACATTCCGTTCTTGTCTTCGACGGCGCTCCACGGACCGAGGCCTTTGGGAGCACCGAAGTCGTATTCGACATAGGCGATGTTCATGGCGCGGGGGCTGAAGGAACGCACTAGGGATTGATATTCCGGCAAATCCTGCGGCGATTGCGGTTTGGGAGAATTGGGACCGAAGGCGGTGATCATGTAGGAAACGATGTCTTCGAATTTCTCGTCGCTCATGCTGCCGCCTTCGCCGGCGATGATTACGTCGCGCATGTATTTGACGGCTGCGCGCAAGCTGTCGTCGGTCCAGGTCTTCGAGGCCATCTGGCTTTGGAATGCGTGGCAGGAGATGAAGCAGCTTACAAAGAAGGGGTCTTGATAGCGCTTGGTGAGGTCGTGGGCCTTGGTTTTGGGGAGGAGCTGGGTTCCTTGAAAGGTATTCAGGTCACTCCAGCGCACCGTGCTTTTTTGTAGAGCGAAGTCGAACGAAGTTTTTTGGTCGACGGCTAGCTGTATGCCGGTGCGGGGATCGCTTTGATAACCGATGGCTCTGGTTCGCAACGAATAGGTCGCCGGCGGGAGACTGATGTGGTAGCGGCCTTGCGGGTCTGTGAGTACGCTCACGGTCATTTTGTTCTGCGTGTTCTCGGCGATCACGAAGGCTGCCATGAAGGGCTTGCTATCGGGGCCTTTCACTGTGCCGGTTATGGTGGCTGCGAAGGTTGGTATTGCCAGTGTGAGGGAGAACAGCACCTTAATTCGACGCATGTTCCTCCTGTGGGTTTTGAGACATACAATGCCCAGGGGCACCAAAGAAAAAATAGGGACGGAGCCTCTTTTTGGGCGGGGTTTCATTTCGGTAATGGGACGGCGGGCAAAAAGAGGCTCCGTCCCTATTTTTTCTATTTTTTCGCTGGATTCTTGACGGTGGCGGGTGGGGGCTTGGCGAATATATCTGCCGGGATGGCGGCGTTGGGTTGCACCTGGTCGAGTTGAACCGTCCATTGGCCGTCGGTCCAGGTGGTGATCATCTTGAAGGGCATCTTCACGCCGGCTACATCGCGGTAATCGGAGTAGTCCACCTGCGTGGGCACCATTCCGACCGGCGTATCGGCATAGCGGACCTGCCGCACCAGCAGGCCGGTCTGCGTTTGGAAGTAGAGCTTGAAGCGGGTTTTGCCCGCACCCATACCCTGCAGGATGTTGACGTCTTTGTCGTCGATGGCGGTCACCGGGAATCCCACGCGCCAATCGGTCAGGGCTTGCTTGATACCCGCGGGGAAACTCAAAGCTGCGTCGAACTTGCCGCCGTCGAATTCGGCTCCCGGCAGCATGGGAAGGAGGCGCAAAGGGTTGGTAACCGCCGCGACCCAGCCGGAGCGCCCATCGAACACGATGGTCGAATCGCCGTTCTGCGGGTGCCAGACGATCGTGCGCTGATCGGGCGCTTTGGCGTAAAGCTCGAGTGGCACCTTTTGGTGGTAGGTATCGTAGCCCTCGATTGTGCCCTTCGCCGTAAAGCTGGTCAGGCCGGCCAGGCGCTGCGCGCCGCCCACAGCTTGCATGTATTTGTCGAGAATCTGATCCGCTGTCGGTTCCTTGGGGCCGTCCGGCACGCTCTCGATCGCGTTCGGATCCTCCGTCGGAATCGAATATTGCGCCGCCAGGCTGGGCAGGACCTCAGGAGTCTGGGCGCCGCGGTGGCAGGACCAGCATGTAAGCACGCGCCGGCCGCCGAATTGCGTCTTGTTGATGGTGTCGACCATGCGGATCATATTCCGCGCCATCCGCTTGCGCGGGACGTCTTCGGCAAACTTGGCCCAATCATCCAGGCTCTCGGCCACGTGGCAGCCGGTGCAGTTCAAGCCAATCGCGGCCGAAAAGAACCCCATGGTATCCATGAACTGATTGACGGGAATTCCCTTCATCACCTGCACGTTCTTGAATACGTCTTCGACCAGGGCCGGCTTCTCGGATTGCGAAAACCCGGGAAGCGCGGCCAGAATCAATGGGAGCAGCCTGACGCCGCAGCTAGATCGGAACATGCGAGGTTGGGTTGTCACTTCTTGCCCGCAGCGTGATCGCGGAAGGTGTTGAAGAGGGATTCATCGGAAGGCAC
>Ga0105248_10004401_pt1 | contig 15591 bp, 16 predicted proteins | sample KBSS34metaG_FD_81524 | JGI IMG/M metagenome (GOLD analysis project Ga0105248, IMG submission 81524) | Switchgrass rhizosphere microbial communities from Kellogg Biological Station, Michigan, USA - KBS S3-4 metaG | ecosystem: Host-associated > Plants > Roots > Rhizosphere > Soil | place...
TGCGTTTTCATGACCTGACTACGCAGTCGCCCTTTGAAATTTGGATGGCAATTGATGTGAAAGCGCGTGCTCCAAAAGAAGATATTATTCCACTTCGCATCGTTCGTTTCTCAGGAAAAGCCCTTACCGCCGGTGTTGAGACTCATGCGGTTGAAGGCGTCAATGTAAAGGTTTACAAACCCGCCAAAACGGTAGCGGACTGTTTCAAGTACCGAAACAAAATTGGCCTCGATGTCGCGATTGAAGCTCTCCGTGACTGCTGGCGAAAGAAGCTCGCAACTAGTGATGAGCTTTGGCGCTACGCGAAAGTGTGTCGGGTCGCTCGCGTAATGCGGCCATACCTGGAATCGGTTGTGTGACAGAATCAAAAGTCAAAAACTTGCCGGCTTCCGTGAAAGCTCGCTTGGCAAATCTGGCGCGTGAGCAGAGGGAAGATTTTCAAGAATTGCTGTCGCGTTACAGTCGAGAGCGTCTGTTATATCGATTGAGCGTCTCAGAATTTCAAGAACGTTTTGTCCTCAAAGGAGCGCTCCTGTTTGCCTACTGGACGGGTGCGCCGCACAGGCCAACCCGCGACATGGACTTGCTTGGTTACGGAGATCCTGACATCGCAGTTCTCGAAAAAGTGTTTCGTGACTTGTGTGCTCTAGAGGTCCAGCCGGACGGGTTAGTGTTTCAGACGGATTCCGTAAAGGGAGAACGTATCAAGGACGAGGAAAAGTATGAGGGAGTTCGCTTGCACATGACTGCTCTGCTTGAGAAGTCTCGAATTCGTTTGCAGATCGACGTCGGCTTCGGGGATCCGGTTGTGCCGACTCCGGAGGAGATCGATTTCCCAACATTGCTTGATTTTCCGACGCCGCACCTTAAGAGTTACACCCGTGAAAGCATGGTTGCGGAGAAGTTTGAAGCTATGGTCAAACTCGGAATGCTCAATACCAGGATGAAAGACTTCTTTGATGTGTGGACCATTAGCCAAGAATTTGCATTTGACGGTGCAACGCTCAGCAAAGCCATTAAGGCGACCTTTGAAACTCGTGGCACCGCAGTCCCGAATAAACCTCCATTGGCATTGTCTCCGGAGTTCTATGACGACCGAGACAAGAATGCTCAGTGGAAAGCGTTTCTCAATAAGGCAAAGTTGAACGCGGAAGGAAAGTCATTGGCAGAAATCACGGCAGCCCTACGCGCGTTCATAGTCCCTGTTTCCGAAGCTATGGCTCGCGATAAGATTCTTAAAGGGCATTGGGAACGGGGCGGACCGTGGGTTGTCCATGTTTTGTAGAGTGACGTTCATGGAGTGGGTCTTGATTAGATTCAAGTCTCTTAGATTACGTTGCTGCACGCCTTTGCCGGACTATCCGATGATTGCCATAGGGGTCAATCTTAATTCTATTGAGGGTAATCTCATCAGCACGAAAAACCGCACGATGTGGGAGCTTAGACACGAGCCGTAGGCGAGTGCAAGCGTCAGACAGAAGCGCCAGCCAAGATAGCTGCGAACTGTGGGAATGAAAGAATTGAATAGACGCGAACCGTATGAAAATAGCGTGGCATTCTGTTTAGGAGGGCGGCCCCCGGTGCTTTGGAAGAACAGAATCTGCTTGAAAACAGGAGAAGGAAAGCATCCGGGTAAATAGGTACTGAGCATCCCATTATCTTTGGAGTGCAGGACAGTTTCTACGCGGCACGCTGAACGACCTAACTGAATTCTAGTAGGGCCACCGCCGAGGGCGTCCAGGCAGTTATCCACAGCCAAAGACTGCATGGTATAAATGAAAGCACTGAGTGATGGCAGGCTAACATCTCTTTACCAGAGAGAAGGGTGCCTGAATGACCAAGGTGGCGTCTTGGATAGTGAGCGGCGGGCCATCTTGCCGAATTGTTGCTCGGCGACACCAGGTGCGAAAGTACCTCTCGGAGCCGCGGCGTAAAGATTCCAGGGAATATTTTTACGCGATACAATATCGTGCGAAATTTATCTCCTCTTAATGATTTTTATGAACTTAAGTGACGAAACTTTGCGGATGGCTGAATTCAAATTTCGCCACGCAAAACAAGACATCGTTGAAGAATATACGCAAAGGCGTTATCAGCTTCAGTTCCAATGGACCACGTCCTCGCGATTAGACAGTGAGACTGCCAAGATAGTTCCCTCGGTCCTGCGGAAGATGGGTGAAGCGCTCGTTAACGTCTACCTTGAAGCGTTTGATTTAGAACAGAAAGTTCCTGACCACAGTGACGAGGCTCAACTTGACCGCAAGATTGAACTTCTGTTTGCACGCGATCACGAATTAGCGCTACGCGGACTGCCCTTAGGTGGTAGCGTTCAAGAAACCGAACAAAGAATTCTTCAGTATCTTCACGCTAAAGCGCATGAGATGCGTTTGAGAGCTAAACTACCCAAACAATCAAACGTAACTTTCAGTTTTCAAGGTGATGTTACGGGTGGTGTTGCAATGGGACCTGGAACTACTCAGAACATTGAAATTAACGATGAAGTTAAGCCCCAAAGCAAAAGCTAGGGTTGATGCCCTACTCACAAGGCGGAACTATCAAGAAGCCCTTTGGTCAGAAAAAGAGCACTCTCGTGTTCGTCAAACAGTTACTCAAAGTAACCCTCGTTTCGGAGCGCTGATTGACTTTCATGTCGAGGCAACGCAACGCGGCTTCAAAATGATTATTGAATGCTACTTAGAAGGATATCGAATGGATGGCATTCTCATTGATGAAGAAGACCGAGAAGAGACAATCACCCTGATACGAGAAATGATCGAACGTCGAATACACGACATCATCAATAGAAAAGGAAACTCTGACTTTCTCCATCCCTACACGGGCGAAAGATTTCCAAACCTCGACTCAGAAATAACGATGAGACTGAAACGTGTTATTGGGGAAGGAGCTATGGAGCTAGATGTAGCGAGAACTGAACTCATGATTGAGCTCTCCAAACGATCCAATCAGTCAACATCCTACAACATGACAATTCAAAATCTTCATGGTGGAGTTCAACAGGGACCGAATAATAATCAGAATTTCGGCGGAACTCCGATTCGGAACGGAAAGCCTCACATTCGCTGGAGTCAACTGAAACCAGAATCAGGAGTCCAGCGAGTCAGCCTTGTTGGAGACGTAGAGGTTACCGAAGAGAATGTTCGTGACGCAAAAATCGTCGGCGGAGATCCTTGGGTGGAATTGTGTGATGCAACGACTTTTGGTTCGCCATTGCGAAAGTATGTAATCGGTTTGTTCATTCCTGAATAGACACTCTTAATGTTATCGAGGATCTTCGAAAAGAAGCTCTGTAAGTGAAGCCGGAGAATACCGCAAAGCGCTCACAACCGCTCAAAGGCAACCGCCGAAGCTATTAGAAAAGTAAGGCCAGTTACGTAACCGAGGATTCGAAGGTCAACGAACATTCGCTTTCAATTAGATAACCTGTCGACTGCTACGAACGCACTCACCTCGGTAGGTGCTTTTAGTCTTTTCCATGAGAGCCACAACACGACAGGACGAAAAGGATAAGGGACTTAGCCTTTTCATTTGGGCCAAGATAAAATTTGCACATGGACTTGAGACTAGAAAAGAAACGACGTGAAGACTTTCTGGTAGCTTTGTGGGAGATGCACGCCGGGAATTACGGTGGAGACCGACCAACGAGGGAAGTCTGCGAACGGATTGGGATTGACTACGACACTGACGGTTCAAAAGTTGGTCAGCATCTTCGCGGCGAAGGCTTTGTTACTTGGGGTAGTTTTGATTGGATTTCACTAACCGTTGAAGGCAGACGGGAGGCTGAACGAATTGTGGAAGAACGATACGCCGAAACCGAAATAAAAGTACTCAGAAAAATCTATGACCTAAGCCAACAGAACACGGCGAAGGCGGTTTTTCTACAGCAACTCGAAAGCGAGCTTCGAATTGGGTGGCAAGAAGTTACTGGCTTTGTGAAAGGTCTGGATGAGCGACGTCTAATCAATTGGCCTCCTGATGTTGAAGCATATCTATACATCACAAAAGAGGGTATTGATGCAATTGAGTCTTCCGGTAAGCCTAAGCAATCGGCCGGAGGCGATACTTACAACCTGAACATCCAGAGTATGACCGGAGGCGTTCAGCAAGGTTCCGGTAATAGTCAAAGTATTCAAATCAACCAAGTTAATAATCCAGAATTTGATAAGGCGATCGTCGGCTTGATTGAACTCATTCGCACTTCCGAATTACCTCACGAAGAAATTCAAGAACTGCAAGAAGAAGTAACTAGACTAAACCGTCTCGCGCTCAGTGAAGCGAAGCCGGGACTACTCGAAAAAGCGAAAGCACGAATAGAGGTTATAAAAGTAGGCCTTCAGGGAACAGAGATTTTGATTAAAGCGACTCCTCTTCTCCAAATTGCCTGGGACCACTTCTCAAAGTATTTTCAGTGAAATACTGCTTGTGCCAATGTATGGTAAAGGCAGGAGCAACTTAGTTTCCGCGAAGGTGAAAGCCTTGCGTAACTGTACGGGCTTGGCCTAATGCCTTCGTGACTAGTATATAGTCTCGTCTATCTCGGAGGTCAGTGGCATCGATCATGCTTAGATATCAACTTCCCACACGAGATGAGCAGAGCTTCCTCATCTCGCGTCTGTTTCAGCTAAAGCCGGCTACAAGATGACCTAGCCTAAGACGTCTACCTACTGTGTATGACACTGAATATGGTAAAGTACGTATACCTTAACCTTTGATTCTGAGGAGAAACCCCAAAGTGGATGAGTTAGAAACACTCGAGATTAGCGAGGTTCAGGAACGGTCCATTGAAGAACTCCATGAGATAGATTTGACTAAGATCCCTAGCCCAGTTATTGCCCGACTAATTGAGGAAGTTCGTAACGAAGAAACTCCACCAATCAACGCCTATAATCGCTACCACAATAGGCATAACCGTTCGCGTTGATTTGGTTCGGATCTAGGGAAGTAGAACGTGATCGAAATAGATACCGTTCTGATTAAAGTTGCCAGCCGCTGCAACATCAACTGTACTTACTGTTATGTCTACAACATGGGAGACAACGGCTGGAAGGGGATGCCTAACCACATCTCCCCTGAGACAACGCACGCAGTCGCTAAGACGCTTAATGAATTAACCCAAATTCAAAATCGCCCTTTTGCGGTCGTTCTCCATGGCGGCGAACCACTTCTTCTTGGCTCAAAGAAATTGGACAGAGTTCTTTCGGACCTAAGAAGCTCTGTTCCTTCACAGTGTTCTTTTGGGCTTCAGACCAATGGGATTTTGATTACCGAAGAAATCCTAGATGTATGTTTCAAAAACAAGACTACGCTTTCGGTCAGTATTGATGGACCAAAGCATGTTCATGATCGTGCACGAGTGGGCCACGACGCGGCCGGAACCTTTGAGAAAGTTATTGAAGGAATTAATCGGCTAAGAAGTCACCCTGATGCGACCTTCCTTTTTTCAGGCCTCTTAGCAGTTATCGACGCTAAATCTGATCCAGCCGAAGTATACGAATTCTTTAAGACGCTGGATCCTCCAGGCGTGGATTTTTTATATCGCGACGGCAATCACACTAGGCTGCCAGAAGGAAAAGAATCACTTCGATCTACCGAGTACGGCCATTGGTTAGCCCGTCTAGTTTATATATACCTTCACGATCAAACCCCTCTTCCGATACGCGTCATCGATGATTTGATAAAGCTGATCCTGGGTGGTAAAGGGACTAAAGACGGAGTCGGGCTAACCGATTTTGGAATTCTTGTAATTGATACCGATGGATCAATTACGAAGAACGATACGCTTAAGAGTTCCTTCAATGGCGCTGATCGATTTCTACAGAAATGGTCAGTTCACAATGGCGTTCTGAGGGACATATTAAGCTCCGACGAGTTCGCTAAGAGTCACGCTCTCCAACGCCCAACATCGAAGACATGTCTTGCGTGTTCGGAATTAAAGGTATGCGGCAGCGGGATGACACTCCATCGTTGGTCTGATACGAATGGTTACGATAACCCTTCCGTCTACTGTGCGGATCAGCTTTTGGTTATTGGACAGATTCGTGACCAAATGGCGGCCATTATAGGCAAATGCGCGTAGACTTCGATAATCTTCTCAACCTTTCTTCTGTAGAAATCTTTGCTAAACCCTTTTTCTATTTTGTCTCACCTCAGGCATTAAGTGACGATCTCAGTACAGAGCTTCTAGGTTGGTTGCAAAGAGACGCTCCGTGGAAATTGGTGGAGACGGACTTCTACGAACAATACGAAATCAGTTTTTGGGATGTAGACGTGCCTCCGCGGATTCTCGTCTTTCGAGATCCTGATTTCCTTAAGGCGTTGAAGATGAGAGTTGGGGATTTGTTTTCGGTGGAGCTTGGTACTGAGATCGATATTGCGGCGCACAAACTTATTCATGGACAGCGTATTCGTATTCACAATGACCTTGTTGCAGGCGAAACCACCTACCGTTTGCTCATTCAATTAAACCGAGGCTATAAGGACGAAAACGGAGGATTACTCCTTCTCTTCAACAGTTCAAACCCGGCAGACATACACAAAGCTTTTCGACCGATTCACAACAGTGCAATCGGCTTTGCCGTTTCGCCCACCTCAAATCATGCCGTTTCCACTATTCATCGGGGCGAGCGGTTCACACTCGTATATTCCTTTTACAGTAAGAGTGAAAATGGGTGATTTGGCAGAAAGGATCAAAGCGTCGCTTAGTAATCGCTATGGCGATCCTTGGTATCCTGAACTCACCATGGATCTTGCAGCTATAGCATGGGACGCCTTGCAGCGAGATATCGGTCTAACACCAGACAACTATGGAACCGAAAGAGTCCTATCGCACAATCTTTCGGCCCCTCGCAAAGTTATTGCATCCCTAAGCACATCGTCTTTGGCTGATACGGCAACCATCTGGATCGAGGCGCTCACACAAAAGTGGATCCTTCACTATCGGCGGAAAGATGTTAACTTTCATTCACGCGCGGAGATTTTAAATACATCAATTCTAGCTTGTGCTAAGGACGCACTGGCAATTATCAATGAAATTCCAAGCCTGACAGAAACTGTTTCTGCTTTGGTTCGGTCCTTGCACCTAATTAAGCCGCAGTATGTCGAATACGATATCAGCTTCAGCGAGCCACACGTTCCACTTTCAATATTTGTGTCTGTTCCAGAAAGGCGAACTACGAATGATGCGCTGCGTGTAGCAGAGGCGATCGTTCATGAAGCGATGCACCTTCAACTTTCGTTGATAGAAAATGTTAGCTGTCTCGTCAACTCAACAAATCCTGGATACTTCTCGCCCTGGAGAAAAGAATATAGGAGAGCAGGGGGCATTCTGCACGGACTGTACGTGTTTTATGTAATTCACAGCTTTCTTGGGCGATTCGCTTGCATTGGTGCATGTCCTAAGAATTGGTTGCGACACATTGGGCAGCGACAGCGAGAAATTCGCACACAATTAAACGAGGTGCGAGCATTTCAGGATTGCAGTGACTTAACTGCCACAGGCTCACTTCTCGTACAAGGATGCTTCAAATACTTGGACATGTCGTCATCTACAACTTATCGATAAGACACTTTCGACCTTTCGACTTTCGTCGTATCAAGGAACTGGTTACGAGCCAGCCGATATTTTAAGTTGAGTTCGACGGCTGTCGCATTAGAAACTTTTGGTCCAAGAATTATTCGTGACCCATTAAAACGAAAAAGAAAGTCAGAAGCTTCCACAAAAACCCGTGAGGGATTTCTGGCATCAAGCGTAAGAAAGTTTGCCGAAATATCAAAGTCAGCTAGCATTCTCGCCTCTTTCTCAGATTTATATTGCTCATGCTTGTATAGGTATAAGATAGGGCTGACAATGAGACGGACTATTTGATCAAGTTTTTCGACGTCGTCGCCCAGTAACGGTCTCTTTTGGACTAGCTTTTCTAATATGCCTTTCAGTCTCCCAAGTGTTTCCTTAATATCTTTGTCTTCGTACCGTATGGCATATAGAGCATCGGGTACCGGATTTGCTGCCTCCTTATTCCCTTCCGATACCATTACAACTTCGCCTCCGTGCCGTGAGCCGGTTTCGCCTGTCAACTCCTGATCAAAAGCTTCAAAGGGCGTTATGATGCAACATCCTTCGCCATCCCGACCATACGCCCGCCAAAGATCAAGATCATCACCTCTTAGCGTAAAGGAACCAATATAAACGGAAGAGTCATGCTCCTCCCACGATAGAGGGTTTTCAGTTTCACCTGCCGTAGGAAAGAAAGTGGTCAGCGGGCCTCCAGCCTCAAACAGTCGTTTCCCTTCCATTGGATCGTTCATATAGGCGAAGTTGTATAGACGAAGACGATTTGTCGCCCGGTCTGAAGTTGGAGACTCCGGGAGCATGTTCGTGAGCGCTTCGAAGGTCGTAAAATGCGCAACGCCTGTCGCCGTGTCCCAATCCTTGACGATGTGCTCGTTCTTAATTTTTATGACCTCGTCGTAGAGCTGATGCAGAAGCTTATCAAGCGCCAATAACGTCTGATTAGTTACCGTACTGTTTTCCTTAAGCTCGGCAAGTCTTGATGGAATAAAAGCGCGGGAATATCCAGCTTCAAGTGCTCGCTTGATCCAAACCGAGAATAGCTTGAAGTCCGCAGTGGTGCCCTTACCGTGCCAATACGCTAATGCCAGTTGATACATTGCAGCTGGGATATCCGCCTTCGCTGCCTTCTCCATCCATCTAAAGAAACGCCGTTTACTAGTAATCACTCCCTCGCCTTGTTGATACGCAATCGCCAAGTGAAACATCGCATCTTTCTGACCTGCATTTGCCGCCCTTTCCAACCACAAAAAGAATGAATTGATACTTCGTCTCGTTACGCCCTGTCCGTCCTTATAGGCAAATGCTAAATGGAGCATCGCATCACTCTGTTCAAGCTCAGCCGCCTTTAGGAGCCAGCGGAACCACGATTTAGGCAAACGTCTTTTAGTTCCGATGCCATCCTTATAAGCGAACGCAAGTTCAACCATTGAATCAGGATCTTTTTTCTCAGCGGCGGATTTCATTAGTCGGAAAAACTCTTGTTTATCCTCCTCTACTCCGACGCCCTCCTTGTAGGCGATTGCTAGATCATATAGCGCTGGTACGTAATCTGCCTTCGCGGCTTCTTGAAGCCATTCGGCGTAATGCGTAAGGTCAGGATTGAGAAGACCGTCAGGGTATTTTGTCACTCCAGAGCCGGTTACTCCGTCCCGGTATGCTAGTGCTAACTCGCGCATTGCTTCTGGATTTCCGGCGTTGGCAGATTTCTTAATCCATCTAAAGAATTCATCGAGATTTGGATCCGTGACTTCGCCATCTCTATTAGCTAGCGCCAACTCGATCATTGCATCCGCATTTCCCGCATTGGCCGATTTGTTAATTCATTCAAGGAACTTTCCGAGATCTCGATCAGTCCCATTGCCCTCTTTGAATGCGAGCGCAATCTCGTACATCGCGTCCGCAACGCCAGCCTCAGCTTTTGTTAATAAGCTTTTAAACTCTGCTGCGTTCATGCTTAGTTCTCGAGAAATCCTGATCATTCATAATGCAAACTGCGCACTTAATCCGATTTAGCTCAGTGTTACGAGCAGGACCCAACTAGCAAACGTTGGGAAGATAGGGCGAAACCAGTGGATGTGTCTAGAAGCCGAACGACTGCCGTCGCGAGCGCAGTTTGCTGACCGGGGGCTCGAAGGCGTCATGTTGTCATCAATGATGGTCCGCTGCGTAAAGAGCGTGCGGTCAACTTGGATCTTCCTTGGTCTTACATTGTCGAGGAAAAAGCAAATGAAAGACCGCAGATTCGGCGGGCTATTCACGTGGAAGCAGCTATAAAAACCCGAAATTTCTAGTAACTCGGCGTAATTTGCGGGTGTCTGAAGCTGCATCCACCGTACTTAGAACTTATAGCACGCTATCCATTATGACTTAGTCGCAGTAAAGGCGCCGTAGTACGCGACCTTTCTGTCGAAGAGTGCTCTTTGATATATAGGTGTAAAGTTAACACGGCCAACACGCAGCCGCGATTTAAGAATTTGGAGAGGATAGGTAACGAGCGCTCGGTAATACAATTTGTGGCTCGATCTCTTTATGTATGAAGTCATATCGTGGAACGCGATCGAGTTAAATCCAGCTTGCTCAAGCGACCATTGAAAATCGTCTTTGGTTGACAAGTTGGGTACTGCGCACCCCTCGATAGTATTCTTGTAGATCTTCATTTCCTGAGCATTCAGATCTTCTTTGGTGAGGAACAAATCAACTACAACAAGTTTTCCTCCTGGAACCATTATTCGGTATGCCTCTTTGAGGAAATCGATTTTTTTGTGAGCGTAGCAAATACTCTCAATACCAAATAGTTTCGAAAATGAGTTGTCCTTAAAATTCGTCTGGCTAAAATCCTGTTTCGAAAAGTTGAGCAAATTACGCGCCGGTGATTTGGAGGCTCTTTTTTTCGCTATCTTTAATTGCACTTCCGACACTGTAATACCGTCAACTTGAGAGCCCGTAGTCTCCGCGATATAAATGCACGTACCTCCCACGCCGCAACCTGCATCAAGAACCTTATCTGTAGAGTCAATAGCCAGACTGTCCACAATAAACCTGTCGGTATTAATAATGGCTTCTGCAAGACTTTTAGTATTCTCTAACCAGAAGCCGCAGTGTAGCGAGGTGCGAGACCAAAAGAGCGTATAAATGATTTGATGCCTGTCGAAGTATCTCGAAATTTCCGCGTTAGAACTGGACATAATAGTTTACGTTAGGTTGTGGCGAACTGGCTGCCGGAAGAGATAGGAAACTTATGAAGCTGAGTATTGAGGATGACTTTAAGCCAAAAGGTAAATGTGTCAGGATGCTGGCTAAGTTCCTCGGTTAGCGCTTTAAAGCTGCTCCGTTTCCAGTCAATGGCTTCGTGGAGATTTAGTATGGGATCTAGCTCCGAGTATCCTATTAATAAGTGATCGAGTTCGTATTCAATTAGGTTCGCACCGACGTCCGCACAATAAATAAAGCTTCCTATCTCCTTTAACTGACAATCCAAACCCATTTCGGTTTTTAGTCGCTGCTTGGCCGCAATTTTAATCTGCTCTCCTGGACGAGGATGACCACAACAAGTATTCGACCATAATCCTGCGGAATGGTACTTGGTTAGCGCGCGACGCTGTAACAGCAATTCACCATGTGAGTTGAGAACAAATATCGAAAAGGCCCGATGTAAGAGTCCTTTTCGGTGAACTAAAAGCTTCTCACCAACACCTACCATCTCGTCATTCTCATTTACAAGGACTAGCTGATCTCTCATGAACCCGCTTTGATTAACCTGACTCAAAATGTGTACATCTGATTCTAATCGCTCTGAAGTATGGCCCTCGTGAGTGAGCCGGATCACAGTTTCGATTCAACACGAATTGAGGTTTGCCGGTAGTGATAACTAGGAGTTATCGTGCTAATTATCCGCGCGGTAATAAAGCTCACACGCTTAGATTCGTCGCTCCTAGGTTTTCTCGCTATTTTTGTTCCTCTATTGGCCAGAACGGGTAACATAGCTCTGAGTCTCACGAGAGCAATCCCGCTCTTTTTCATATGTATCTGCACGTTCGTTGCAAATGACTTGGATGATGTCGACCGTGACCGCGTGAACCATCCAAGCCGACCACTACCAGCAGGTCAGATCACGCCAGCGTTTGCTATGATTATTTATTTTGCATCACTGGGCGCCGCACTCTTATCAACAAAACACTATGTTCCCCCAGGCATTGGCTTTGGGTATTACGCACTTATCGCGGTGTCGATTAGCTATGGTTACCTAGTTGAATGCTGTCCGAGCCTTAAAGCGCCCTATGTAGCAGTCGTGACCTCAGTTCCTATTCTCATCGTGGCCGCATGGTATCCCACTGAACTAAGATTACGTTTTGTCGCAGGCGCCGCTTTCCTATTTACTTTGGCGAGGGAAATATGCATGGACATAAGAGATAGAGATGGCGACACCGTTTCATTCGTGCATCAACTCAAGCCGGTGCGATTGGCAGTTGTTGCATTCGTTATTCAGTTTACCGGCTTACTTTTGCTGGCGAGCCAAATTCGTCAGGCCACAGACATGGTTGACATAGTGACGATAGCAATCATATTTGTGCTTGCTGGAGTCTGCTGGTTTGCGTTTCGAAAGTACAAAGTGGCGACAGGGCTAATGAAGCTCCAATTCTTTGTCGGTCTCTATTTTCTTATTTAGGTTACTTGCCAAGAACTGTTTGGAGGACCATAACCACTATCGTGATGCCAATCGGCAGGTCGCTTAATGCAAGTTGCAAACTGTAGCGCAACTCATCGCGAGACATTTTGTCCAACTCGATTAGGTAGGACTTCTTTTCGTAAGCGGTCAGCTTCGCACTTCGTAAGGCTCTCTTGAGTCGCTTAATTTCGAAATCGATAGACTGGCTATATAGTTTCCGCAGCACAGCGCGCGGGTAGAAGTTAAAAATCAGTAATACTGGCACCGCTAGAATTGCAGGAAGAAGGAGAAAGAGTCGAATTGTTTCGCCAAACCAACTGCTATACTTAAATGGACCAGCATAGTATCCAGTGACATGTACATAGACCCAAATGATCGTCAGGGTTGAGGCTACATGAACGTAGGGATTAATCGCATCGAGTTCACGTTTGCGAAATAGATTGCGCCTAATGGTGATTGGAAGAAGCGAATGAAGCATCATCCCCGTATACATGAGTTTGCGACCTACATACGCGGCCAACGCGAATTCAGCGCAAACAGCAGTGAGCATTAAATCCTGGCCCAAATTAAACAGGGGAAACTCGCAATAAGCAAAAACAGCGAATGACCAAACGATCATTTCACCGCAGAACCAAGCGGTAATCTTAGGACTCCAAAAGCGGTGCTTGTAGTAAAAGTAATCACTGGTGAGCCGACCTTGAAACGCGGCTTCAATTGTTTCGGGGATTACATGCTGGGAACAACAGACCACCAACGCGGTTCCGAGAATTATTCCTAAGGAAATGATCGATCTGAATGACGTGGTATAAGCAGCAAAAAACCGTTGGGCCTCATGTTGCCCATCGAAATACCAGATAATAATTACGCCGAGACCACTATAGATGAGACTTATTGCGAACCCGCAAAAGAGCAGAAGCATAAGCCGAAATGGTGAAGGTGGTCGATTGTTGCATCCAGAAGTTCCGCAAAGCTTGTGACGAATAAGTGAAGGAATAGTGCTGTGCTTTGACTGCACGATAACGCCTAGTTATCTCGACCGGCAGCCGACTCAATCGACTTCGATCTCTCTGATTAAACGCGCTAACGTTACGTTACACTTTTAGAGCGACAAATACGTTTGGTTTAGCCCAAAAACTTGCGGGTCGTGAGTCGTCGATTCTGGCGAAGTGAATCGCTCGCTTGAAAATAGTCACACTAGCAATTAGACTCGCCGGCGAGTATACCACCTCTCATACTACTCAAAATAGTTTTTACATCTTGCAGGGCAACCTCGCCTAGGTTCTGTGTGAGGTACGGGGTGATCTGTACTATGAGGCTCGACCGGGCTTGTGCTGAGTTTCTTACTGGCTATTTCTCAACACATCAGAGGCGAAGTAAAACACAGACCGCCTATCGATTGGATTTGTCGCAATTCTGTGACTTCGCGGGAGTGAGTTGCGATTTTTTGACATTGACCGGAACACTTATTGAACAATGGGCAGCATACCTTCGCGATGAAGGGTATTCCCCTGCTTCCATCAGAAGAAAAACAGTGACGCTTAGGGTCTTTTGTGGGTATTGGGTGCGCAAAGGTGTGCTGCCAGAATCACCTTTTTGGCGGGTTAAATTAAGCTTTGGGCGTGTCGAGCAACTTCCACGAAGTTTAACCGAGCGCGAGATGCGAGCATTACTGAACCAAGCTTGGCGAAACTATGGCTCCCTTGAATCCGGCGTTGCCGCCACTGCTGCAGCAAACTTAAAGGATCGGGATAAGTCTTCTTGTAGTTATCGCTGCCTAAGAGATTTGGCCCTGGTAGATCTGCTCTTTGCGACTGGAATGCGCGTGGGTGAAGTTTCAGCCTTGGATATCCATGACTTCTTTATCAAAGAAGCGATTCTTAGAGTAAAAGGTAAAGGAGGAAGAGATCGATTGGCGTTTATAGTTGATAACACAAGCGCACGAATTCAACGTGCTCACGTTGAAGCACGCTCACGGATAAAAACTGATAGTATGGCGTTGTTCATTAACCCCGTAGGGGGCAGACTTTCGGCGCAAGGGATAACAAAAACAATTGCCCGATTACGGCAAGAAGCCCGAATAAAACGTCACATAACTCCTCATATGCTGAGACATACCGTGGCAACGTTACTCCTGCGTAATGGTACTGACATTCGCGTGGTCCAAGAGTTTCTAGGACATGCATCAATCGTAACGACGCAGCGTTACACCCATGTAACTAAGGACCATATGATTCGCGTTTTACGTAAACGTCATCCTTCGATCAAACTAAATGCAGAGGTACCTGCTAGCGGTATAGAAGCTCTATCGATCGTTTCTAAATGATGAGTGAATCCAGAAGACTCGAGCCTATCGTTTCAATGGACTGCGCAGAGCCAGTACCATCCGTAACACATACCTGCTGATCCAAAATCATGATTGGGAACTGACCTGATCGAGTCTTTTTGAACGGGGGAAATGGTTCTTGAAAGGAGAACTTGATCTCGGGTTTTCGAGAGTCAACGCAAACAGTCAACCAAAGCTTTGGTGCGTGGACCTCAACTTCATGCTCAAGCCATAGAAACTCGAGAAACTCCCTACCTATCTGGATGTTGAAAGACTTGACTTCGCTGTTGACATAACGAACTAAGCTTTTCCACTGCGTTTCCGCGCCAACCTTAGTTTTAGCTAGACGTTGGATCTCAAGCTCCTCAGTTTTTCTTTCATCGCTCGATTCCTCATCGAATCTCTTTACAGCTTTATCGGCCCAGTTACCCATCATGAATTCTCCTTGGATAGAGAATGGTTGAGAATACAATACAAGTAAACGGCTTTAACTGAATATTGCCGCATTACGAGACGCGAACCAAAAGCCAAAAAAATTCAGTTAGTCTCAATCAATTCTAGCTCAATTAGCCCGAGATCGTATGTGTCACTCGAAGACTGTCTCAAGAAGGGGGTTCACCCAAAACGCTGTGTACAATTCAAACTATGGATTTGCTCAGGGCAGCGCGCTATAGCTTAGTATGTTGTTTTCAACGATTAGTGATGTGTGATAAAAGTGCGCGAGCATGTCCACAACTCAATGGATTATTACCCTAGCAGTAACCCTGATAGCCGGCGGGGCGATGGGTTCTGTGATTGCGATTGTGGCAACCAACCGTCGTAATAGGATTCAGCCAATAGGTGCTCAAAAGGAAATAATGCCGTTCATTAATCGCCAGATCGAGGGGTCTGCTTCAAAGGCAGAGATTCTGTTGACTCTAAACGGGCAGAAGAGTTCATTTAGCAATCTAACATTGGCACGCATTACGTTGGAGAATAGTGGTAATAGAGATTACGAAGAATTCAAATTTGGAA
>Ga0105248_10004407_pt1 | contig 15584 bp, 12 predicted proteins | sample KBSS34metaG_FD_81524 | JGI IMG/M metagenome (GOLD analysis project Ga0105248, IMG submission 81524) | Switchgrass rhizosphere microbial communities from Kellogg Biological Station, Michigan, USA - KBS S3-4 metaG | ecosystem: Host-associated > Plants > Roots > Rhizosphere > Soil | place...
CGCGAATACACCACGTTGTTGCGCTATCTTACGTTCCGCGATCTGCGGCTTCGTTTTCAAAACTACTTTCTCGGCGTACTTTGGGTTGTGCTACAGCCCTTGTTGCCTGCTGCGATTTTTGCCGTGATCTTCGCACGTGTGCTTCAGCCTGTAACTTCGGGCGTTTCGTACCCCTTGTTTGCTCTAGCTGGATTTGTGCCGTGGACTTTTTTTTCAATTTCCGTATCGACGGCGAGTATGACTTTTGTATGGAATGCCAATCTGATTAATAAGGTGTACTTTCCGAGGGGTGTGCTGCCCGCAAGCGCCATTCTGGCGAGCTCTGTTGATCTTGTTGTTGGTATCGTTCTGGTTTGTGGATGGACACTCCTTCAGGGCTATCCGCTGCGTTGGGAGTGGTTGCTACTACCCCTGCTCGGTTTGTATGTGGCCGCCATCGCGTTCTTTGTTTCGCTAGGCCTGGCAACAGCAAACGCGCTCAATCGTAATGTAAAGTTTGCGATTCCGTTTCTCATGCAGATTTGGATATATGCTTCTCCCATCGTGTATCCAGCGGCTCTCTTGCCTGCACATGTTCGTTGGGTCATCGGGCTCAATCCGCTCACCGGGCCTCTGGACTGCTTTCGTGCGGTGCTTTTTGGGACCTCGCTTGACCAGCGGCTTGTACTTCTCTCATCTGGCTCCGCGCTGGTGTTTGCACTCTTGTCCACATTGCTCTTCCGTCGCTTTGAGGCGATTCTTGCGGAGCGCGTATGAAGCCATCGATTCTCACTCAAAAACTAACCAAGCGGTTCTCTATCCAGCGGGGGAAAGACGGCGCAAGAGAAGGGAGTTTTCTCGCGCTCGATGCTCTCGACTTCGAGATTTCGCCTGGGCAAGCCGTGGGCATCATCGGCAGCAATGGCGCAGGCAAGTCGACCCTACTGAAGATCCTGGCGCGCATTTTGCCGCCCACTTCAGGCCGCGCGGAGTTGAATGGGCGGGTGGGTTGCCTGCTTGAGGCAGGGGCCGGTTTCCATCCTGAGCTTTCGGGCCGAGACAATATTTTTCTTGCCGGGGCGTTACTCGGTATGAAAGGAACCGAAATTCGCCACAGGCTGGACGCGATTGTTGATTTCTCAGGTGTTGAAGCATTTCTCGACAGTCCAGTGAAGCACTATTCAAGTGGCATGTATATGCGCCTTGCTTTTGCGGTTGCAGCACATATCGAACCGGAGATTCTTCTGGTGGACGAAGTGCTGGCTGTTGGCGATGCGCAGTTCCAGAAGAAATGCTTGCAGCGTATGGAGAGCCTGAGTCGAAGCGGACAGACGATTCTTTTTGTGTCGCACAGTATGGCGGCAGTCGCGAGGCTATGCCATCGCGCACTGTGGCTTGATCGCGGCAAGATCAAATTGCAAGGCTCAGTGGCGGAGGTTGCAGCCGCATATCTCAAGGAAGGAAACGCCAAGACTGGGGAACAAGTCTGGCCGGATGACGAACACGCGCCCGGTGATGAATTTGTGCGGTTGCGAAGGGTGCGAGTTGTTAACTCAGATGGAGAGACAGCGATAAGCGTCAATATTGGCAGCGCATTCACAATCGAATGCGTTTTCGATGTATTCCGCAGTGATATCGCATTGTTTCCCGTATTGCGCATATTCAACGAGTGGGGAACAGAGATTCTGTGGACTACGGATAGCCAGTCGGCGCAACACGGCAAAGTACGCACGATTGGTCGCTACCATTGCACCGTTCAGTTCCCGGCAAACCTGCTAAGTGAGGGTTTTATGACGGTGATGGTTTCGGTGACCAGCCTCTGCCCTACCCGGAACCACATTGCAGAGTCTGATGCGGTCCATTTTCAGGCCATGGAGATCATCGACGGGACTACTGCTCGCGGCGACTACACCGATCCCATTCAGAGCATGATGCGTCCCATGCTTGACTGGAGGATTTATGTCAAAGATTGATTCAAGGGGCGCGTTGGGTTTGGGGAAGTTTTCTTTCAGAGAACAATCGTGGACAACCATGCAAATCCGTATAATCAGGTCAACCCGCATCACATCTCGCCAGCCGGAAGGCTTGGTTGCGGTTCCGGCGAATATGCCGATGACGGTAGCCGATCCAGAACTGGGGGCTTTATATGAGTGAGTCCAAGAGTCTCTGCATGATTCCCTGGGTTCATCGTTTCACCAATGAGCAGGGTTACCATCAGCTTTGCTGTTCAGGAAATGGGAACGCAAATCAACTTCGCGGCAAAGATGGCAGGCCTCTGCATGTGAGTCAAGGCCTGACCGATTCAGATCTGCTGAACTCGCCCGACATGAAAGCGATCCGACTAGCCATGCTGCGTGGAGAATGGCCAGAGGCTTGTGAACGCTGCCAGCGTACCGAAGAAGCTGGTTCGATGAGCATGCGCAATCACATGGCGAAACGTTTTGAAAAGTGGACTGCAGAAGTGCTCGGTCACACCCAAGCCGACGGAACGCTCGACAATCCTCAGGTTCGCTATGCCGACATTCGCCTCGGTAACGTCTGTAATCTGATGTGTCGAATGTGTGGACCGCAAGCGTCGCGCCTCTGGGCTGACCATCACAATGCGGTGCGCCCCAGAAACTACCAGATTGGAACTGATCAACTAGCTATCTTTCGCGATGATAACTGGGTTAAGAGTCAGCCGGTAAAGTGGCTGATGGAACAGTGTCTGCCTTCGGTTGAGTCATTGCACTTTGCAGGCGGAGAACCGCTGATCATTCCTGAAATGGTAGAGCTATTGGAACACTGCGTAGCGTCAGGCCGTTCGCATGAAATAGATCTCTCTTATAACATCAATATGACGGTGCTTCCCGATAAAGTCACCCATCTTTGGCCTAATTTCCGTAGCGTCTCACTTCTAGGCAGCGTAGATGGATTTGGGCGCGTAAACGACTACATCCGCCGTCCCTCCAGATGGAAAGACATCGACAGCAACTTTCATCTTCTCGATGAGAACTTTGAAAAATGGAAGCTGCGAAGCGTGACCGCTTCGGCAACCGTGCAGATCTATAACATTCTTCAGATTGGCGAGTTGTTTGACTACCTAGGTTCGGGCTTTCGCCACGCCTCACCCGTGCCGCTGCTCACAGCTCTCTACGATCCGGTCTATCTTTCGATCCAGATACTCCCTGCGCGTGTGAAAGGTCTGGTGAGAGAACAGTTGCTTGCTCAACGCGACAAAGTCAAGCATTTACTGGGAGGAAAATTTCACGCCCAGGTCATTTCTATCGACTCGATCCTCGCATATATGGATGAGGGAGCACCGCCAGGACAGCTTATGGATTTTCTCTACTTCAGCGAAAAATCAGACCGACAGTTTGGCGAGTCCTGGCGCGAATCCTGTCCAGAACTGGCGCGATATCTGACCAAGCCTAATATCCCTCCAGTTGCAGTATCGCCAACGGCATGACAGGAACGCACAGTCCAGTATCAGGAAAGGCAGACGGCGAGACTTGTCTGGCAAGACCGCCTCGCTGATTTCTCTTACGCATGAAAAGGTTTGGCATTCAGTATTCGCCGCTCGTTTGGCTGTCATTACTGCTCTTGTTGGTTGCGTTTACATTACAGGCGCGGTCGGGAGTCTCGATGCTAGGCCGCAGCCTGGTGGCCAACGATGACGAACCGCGGCACTTCACTAGCGGTGTCATGGTCTATGACTATCTTCGCCACGGCCTATCTACGAACCCGATTCGTTTTGCCGAGTCTTTTGTGGCCCGCTATCCGGAGGTGCAGATCGGTCGTTGGCCGCCTGCGTACTATGCTGTACAGGCTGTCTTTTATTTTGTGGCAGGCGCAACCGTGCCGAGTGCACAGATTCTAAGCATGCTTACTGCTGTGGGTCTTGTGCTGCTAGTCTTTCTGCGTGTCAAGCCTGGGTGTGGTGCGGCTATAGCGATAGCAGCTGTATCGGTTTTTCTCGCTGCTCCGCTGATACAGTACGCTGCCTGGGAGGTCATGTCGGACCTGCTAACAGGCTTCTTCGTTTTCCTCGCAGTGCTGGCATTCAGCGATATGCTGGAGTGCCCAAGCTGTTGGAAACCCGCTACATGGTTTGCGCTGTGGTCGGTGCTTGCCATTTTGACTAAGGGCTCGGCGTGGGCACTGGGTCCATTTGGCATTCTGGCGCCAATTTTGGCGAGGCGCTTCCGATCCTTGCGTAGTCCATGGTACTGGGGTGCACTGTGTGTGATCGTGCTCTTCGGTGCACCTTTTTATTTGATCGCGCAGAAATACGGTATTGGCTATCGCGCACACTATGCCCACTACATCAATCCCGGTGTGATCCAACCACCTGAGAGATTCGTGCGGTTGCGCCCGCTGCTGGAGTTTGCGCCATGGCTTCTTCTTATTGCTGGATCGTTGGGGATGGTCGAATCGCTGTGGGCACGTTGGAAGCGGCGTGATAACTTCGCGTGGACGACGTTGTCGATAGTCTGTGCGACATGGATACTTGCACAACTTGTCTTTCTTTTTGTACTCCCGTTGACCCGGGAGCCACGCGTACTGATGCCATCATTGGCTCCGCTCGTGGTTCTCATGGCGAGATTCATGGCTTCAATTGCCACACTTTTAAAACGGCCTGCAACAGATGGGAGTCCAGTCGTTCGCAGCATTTTTTCTCTTATCCCGTTAATCATTGCATGTTTGCTTATATTGAGTTGTGGCATGGTTCCACTACTGCATACACAGGGATATCATCAGGCTGCACACGCGATTCCTTATCCGGCGGAGGGCGCGCTTATTTTGATGGCGCTCGATCCTGATCTCGATGCCGCATTGATCGCGGATAGGCTTAGCCATGAGCCTCGTCACCGCGACCTGATCCTTCGCGCGGACCACATTTTTGCCCAGATGGACCCAGAGCAGGGCTACTATCAGGCAGTATTTTCGCGTCCGGAAGAGATACGCAGTTATTTGCTTCAGATGCCGGTGCGCTTTGTAGTTCTTTCTCGGCCATCTCCCCGGTTTCCTTACCAGCAGTTAATGGAGGAGGCTGTTGTCGGCGATCCGCAGGACTTTCAGCTTACAGCGCAATTCTCAATCATCGATCCGCTTAACGGGAATCAGCTTTTCCGCGTGTATGAGAATCCCGCCGGTCGCGACCATCGTCCCAGCGTAGTTCACATACCTGTTGGGCCGCAGGCTGGCTTTCGAACCCTGGATTATCTTTGGCAATAGCGCTTCAGTTTCCTCAACTGAGCTGTGACCGCATCCCCTAAAAGTGCCTCATTTATGCGCAATGGTTTCGCACATTCGTAATCTTTCAGGATTGATGGTTACCATGTATATTTCATACAACAGTTGGAATCGAGTGCTTTCCCCACTCTCGAGCCGGTTGAGTAAAGTTTTCTTCCGTCAAGTCCTCCTGGCTCACAGGGAATCAGTTTATGCCCATTTCCATCTCAATCATCATCCCGGCTCACAACGCAGCGTTGCATCTCGTTCGCTGCCTTACAGCAATTTGTGAAAGCAGCCGTGTACCACATGAGATTATCGTGGTGGATGATGCGTCGAAGGATAGCACGGCTGTTGTTGCCACACGGCTCGGCGCAACCGTACTCAGCACCGGCACCAATCGCGGACCTGCATTTGCGCGCAATCTTGGTGCCAAGACGGCTACAGGCGATATCCTATTTTTCCTCGACTCAGACGTGTGTGTTCAGTCCAACACACTTGAGAAGATACTCTCCAGCTTCCATGCCGACTCTACGCTCGACGCGCTCATGGGTTCATACGACAGCAATCCATCTTCTCCCGACTTCATTTCACAATATCGCAATTTAATGCATTGCTATGTCCATCAGTCAGGAGAAGAAAACGCCTCGACTTTTTGGAGTGGCTGCGGTGCAATTCGTCGTACGCTCTTTCTTGAGCACAGTGGATTTCATGAGGGCTACGGCCGCCCAGCGATCGAGGACATCGAACTTGGCTACCGCCTAATCCGTGCCGGACGTAAGATTATCCTCGATCGGTCGATTCAGGTTACCCACATGAAGCGGTGGACTTTCTGGGGGTTGGTCAAAACAGATATCTTCGATCGCGGCATTCCATGGACAGAATTGATATTGCGTGATCGTTGCCTGCCTGACGATCTTAATCTCCAGCTCAGCCAGCGAGTCAGCGTGGCGCTGGTTTTCTTACTCGTGGGACTTTGCGGCGTCATGACGCTAATGCGAGGCAGCTATGCACTGATATCGCTGTTCGTTATCGTTTTTCTGATGCTGGCCCGCTGGTGGGGAGAGATGGGGAACTACGAGCGTCCGCGAACTGCCTTTGCCATTCTCACTAGTACCCTTGCAATTGTAGGAGTGGCGGCGTATTGGCAGAAAATGTTCGTTCTGATTCCTTTCTTGATGGTAACTCCGGTGTTGCTGTTTATGCGCCATCGCTACAACCGCCTCGGGTCGGTCAGACAATGGCATCGCAGAATCGGCATTCTGTTTATCTGCACAGCGGTTGTTGCGGCGGGTACATATCTGCCAACACACCATCTGATTGTCCCCTGCTTCGCAATTCTGGTGTTGCTGGGGCTGCTCAATAGCCAGTTCTATATCTTTCTTGCCAGCCACCGAGGTCTCGCGTTTATGCTGGCGGCGATTCCATTTCACCTGTTGTATCACTTCTACAGCGGGATATCTTTCATCGCTGGAGTGGGCCGGTACCTGCTCTTCGAAGACAAGATACGGAAGCCGGTTGAGATGCCTACAGTTCTCTCGACCTTTGCTTCTCCAGGATCTGAGACTCAAGTCTAACCAATCATGTGTGCACAGGTAACATTCTAAATATTGTAGGATGCGATATTTTACCAGTTAGACCAAGTCAGTCTTTCAGGGGAGCGCACCAGCGGATTGTTGGGTAAGCCTAATAGCTGGCTTGGAATTAGGGTATTATCTAGCAACTATCCCCACGCCTCACGGGCTAATTAGAAGGCATGCGTGGGACTGCCGTTGATTCCCGAATAATAAGTGAGGTAGGCAGCGATAACTGTTTTGCTTTGCTGTCCCATCAGAGCCGAGATAGCGAGGCGGCTCAACTCAATTCTTGGCACATCCACCGTGGTGAGTGGTGGATTGAGAAAGCAGCTAAAGTAAGTGTTGTCGAATCCAACGACGGAGATATCCCTGGGAATACGGATACGTCGTGTCTGCAGGCCTCGACAAACACCCATTGCAACCGCATCAGTTACGGCAATGACCGCTGTAAAGTGTACGTTGCTAAAGACAGATGCAGTCGCTGCTTCGCGGGCATCGGCGCCTGGCCCAGGCATATCGACCGTCGGACTCTCGAGACCGCCAGCTTTACAGGATCGCACTGCTGCTTCGAAGCTCTGATTACGTAGTTCGTGTATTGGTGCTAATCCGCAGGGCAAAATCCGAAAAATCATGCTTTGCCAGGAAAGATTGGAGAAATCCTCGTTCGCGGAAAGCTTCTGTGCCGCCGGGGCGTTGGGTGGATAGGGCGCCGGTGATGTTGCCGGCGGTGGCGCAGGCTGCTGGGTCTGCTCCTTGCAGAAAGGCATACAGGAAACCGGCGTTGAAGCTGTCGCCTGCTCCGATAGTGTCGACTGGAGTTACGGGTACGGGAGCTACATCGATTCTATTGCTGCCTTGCTGCACTGTTGTTCCATGAGCGCCGCGCTTAACGGCTATCAGGGGAACGCGCTCAGACAGAACCTGCAGGGATTCGTCGAGATTGTTGCGGTGAGCCATTCGGTTGGCTTCGGCTTCGTTGGGTAGCAGGATATCGACGTATTCGAGCAGGTCGTCCAGTACTTTGCCCCACTCATCTGCCGGGTCGTCGTTGGTATCGAGTGAGATGGTCAGTCCTGCCTGCTTGAGGTCGCGGAATAGATTGCGAAGGCTGGGTTGCAGTCCGACTTGGAGAAAGAGCGATGACAGATGGAAGTGGCGGGCGGATTTCAGGTAATCGATATCCAGATCCGCGATGGTCATCTCTGCCATGGTGCCGGGGTAGGTGAGGATATGGCGACCTTCGTTGTGTGGCAGCAGAACCGTTACGCCGGTTGACAGGCCGTCGCGATGCACGATCCGCTCCAGGTTCACAGAGGTTTCGTGGAGGCGGTCCAGGGCGACGGTGCCGAGAGCGTCAGAACCTACGGCGGTGATGAATCCGACGGATGCTCCTAGGACAGCGAGATTGTGAACCAGAATGCTGGAGGAGCCACCGAGGGTTACGCGAAAATCGTTGGCTAGAATCTCGCGCTCCACGGGCATATTTCCGGGTAGGCCATAGAGGATGAGATCGAGATTGATTTCTCCGGCGATCGTTATATCAAAACGAGACATATGGACAATCCTCTCAGAGGAGACCGGGTGTGGAATCGAAATCCGCGTACCGCTCTCATTCAAAATCGATAAATAAAAATAAAACATAGTTAACGAAACTATACACTACTAAAAAGAGCTATATTGATTACATAAAGAAGGCTGAAAGATTTTCTTTTGACAACGTTTTGCTCTAGGAATTGGCACTTGTCGAAAGCAGCTGCCTCATGGCGGCTGACCATGCGGTGGGAGTTGCAAGCCTTCAAAGGAACAAGGAGAGGTCGATGTCGGAATACCTGAGTCAGCTAGCAAAGCAGTACTCCCCGGAGCACTCCAGAGGCATTTATTCGGTGTGCTCGGCGCACCCGTGGGTACTCGAGGCGGCGCTGCGCCATGCACTGGATCAGGAAGGACCTCTGCTTATTGAAGCGACCTGCAACCAGGTCAACCAGTTCGGCGGCTACACGGGGCTGACGCCTAGGGATTTTCGCAGGTATGTCGAGGCGATTGCCGGGCAGGTAGGATTTCCGGTCGAGCGTATCATCCTGGGAGGCGATCATCTCGGTCCTCATCCCTGGACTCATCTCGGTTCGGATGAGGCGATGCAAAACGCTATCGAAATGGTGAGGTTGTATGTGCGCGAGGGCTTCACCAAGATTCATCTGGATACAAGCATGGCATGCGCCGGGGAGTCTTCTCCGCTGCAGGATGCTGTCATTGCGCAGCGGGCGACTGAGTTGTGTCTGGCAGCAGAATCCGTAGCTGGGGAGAGCAAGCCCGTCTACGTCATTGGCACTGAAGTGCCGACGCCCGGCGGGGCGACCGAGACCCTCACTTCCGTCGCGGTTACCACTACGGAGTCGACCGAGTTGGCGTTGGCTTCGCATCGTGAGGCTTTTCTCGCAGCAGGGCTGGAAGTGGCCTGGGAGCGGGTGATCGCTCTGGTTGTTCAGCCTGGAGTTGAGTTCGGCAACGATAGCGTGGTCGACTACGAACCGGAGAAGGCACGACATCTTTCGAAGTTTTTGCAGCAGCATCCTGGAATTGTCTTCGAGGCGCATTCGACGGACTATCAGCGCGCTGAGGCTTATCGAGAACTGATCCAGGACGGTTTTGCGATTTTGAAGGTTGGACCGGAACTTACATTTGCCATGCGCCAGGCACTCTTCGCGCTTGCTCGTATCGAAGAAGAATGTGTGCCTCCGGAGGAGAGGTCGTATCTGCCTGAAGTTCTGGAGAGGGTCATGCTCCACGCTCCGTCGCAGTGGCAGAAGCACTATCACGGTAATCCGTGCGAACAGGAATATTTGCGCCTGCATAGCTACAGCGACCGCATACGCTACTACTGGCACTATCCAGAGGTTCAGGGCGCTATCCGAAAACTGATGGACAATCTGAACCGGCACACCATCTCTGAGAGTATGTTGAGCGACTATTTGCCCGAGCAATACCGGAAGGTGCGCGCGGGACGGTTGTCGAAAGAGCCACTACCGCTTGTCCTGGATAAGATTGGGGAAGTGCTGCAGGGGTATTCTGGGGCTTGTGTCTCTCACTGACAGGGCGCGGCGGGCTCGAGCTATTCCGCAGCTTCTGGAAGTTGACTCCGTTTCGAGAGGCGCATTAGGCCTGCCACTGCGATTCCGACACAGACCCATGTCGCGCCTAGCAACAGCGCGCTATGGGTCAGGTGGAACCATATAAATCCGCATACGACTATGCCGAGTGCAGGGATGACAATGGGGAGGGCTACCTTCTCTTTTGTGCGAAAGCCGTAGTAGAGGAGCGCTGCGGCATTGACTCCAATGAAGGCGATGAACGCGCCAAAGTTCAACAGCTCTGCGCCTTGCTCATACGACAGCAGAAGAGCTCCAACCAACGCGATGGCTCCCACTATCAGCACGTTGTTGCGCGGCACCTGGTAGCGCGGCTCGATTGCGCCGAAGACTCCACGCGGCAGCGAGTGGTCGCGCCCCATGCTGTACATCAGCCGCGACGCGCCAAACTGCGCTGCGATTGCCGAGCCCATATTTGCAACCAGCAGAGTTCCGTTGAGTAACTGGAAGAGAAATCTTCCGCCGACTCGCGATGCGACGTGGACGAAGGCGGTATCTACCATCGAGGCGGGAAACTGCCCATTGTAGGGCCATGCCAATTGTGCAACGTACACCTCGATCGTGGACAGCAGCCCAATAATCAGGCACGTGAACACCGTTGCCAGCATGATATTGCGTCGCGGATTCTCAACCTCTTCTGCCATTGTCGAGATGCCGTCAAAGCCAATGTAGGTAAGGACGGCAACCGAAGTTCCCTGAAATAGCGTTTGCGTAGAAAATGTCGTGGGATCGTAGAAGGGACGCAGCAGATCAGCCGCTGTTGTATGGCCACCTGCAAGAATGTTACGCAAGCCTTCTCCGAGAAAGAGAACCACGACGACGCTCATGGCGATTGAGAGGATGGCGTTGACCCGGCTGGAGGTCTGAATCCCGCGTGTATTCAGAAATGTGAATAGGCAGACGAACGATATAACCCAGAATATATAAGGTACGCCGGGAACAATATTTCTTGCCGCCTGACTGCACCAGATGACGCAGATGATTGGGTTGAGCAGGTAATCCATCAACATCGCCCAACCGACTATGTATCCCAATTGCGGATTCAGTTCCTTGGAGACGTAGGTGAAGGCAGAGCCGGCCTGGGGGTGTACGCGAGCCATGCGGCCATAGCTGATTGCGGTAAGCAGCATCGCCGCCATGGCGATCAGAATGGTGGTTACAACATGGCCACCGGCGATGTTACTGACGACTCCATAGATGCCCATTGGAGCTGTTGGCTGGATGATGATGATTCCGTAGACGATCAGGTGCCATAGCTTCAGCGACCGCTTCAGGTGAGGCAACTCGGCGACGGGCATGGGCGATCAAGCCTCTTCTTTGAGCTATGCGATCCAAACCGACTCTAAAGCTAATTGATCTAGTCACTTTGCAGGTTTCGAATCGACTTCATGCATGTGAAGCGCGAATTCTTCGACAACACGATTGATCACGCCGCTTTCTGATGGGCTATCCGGCGTGAGGCCTTCTTTGATGCAGCGGAAGAAGCCGAGCAACTGCCCAATCAGAATATCGAGTACCGGGGCGTTGTCGTCGCCAATCGTAGCGAGGGCTGCACATTCAATCGCCAGGTCACCGGCTGATATCAAGTCCGCGGGAATTCCAGCACCGAAGATGATGGTGCTGCTTCCCAATTGCTTCCGCTGGAGCTCGCGGATGACGTCGCACTCGTATTCCCTGCGCGGGGAAGCGGAGGAGAGGAAGCATACAATGAGCGTGTCCGAGTGTACGGCACTCATAGGTCCGTGCCGTAGCCCCAGGTAGGTTTCACAGGTGGCCATTACGTGTCCTGCTGTCATTTCCAGCATTTTGAGAGCCGCCTCGCGCGCTGCTCCGATGCGTGGCCCGGTGGCAAGGAAGAGAACTCTCTCGAAGGCTCCTCGCGCAACCTCTGCAATGGCATTTACCTGCGTATGAAGCAGGGACTCTCCAGCCTCTCGTAGCGAATGGACGAGCTGCCGATATGCTGCCGGCTTCTCCAACAATCCGAGGGACCGGGCAGCGAGGACCATGTTGGTGAAGCTGCTCGTCATGACGAGGCTGCGATCGTTGGTCTTGTCATCCAGTACAACTACCTTGACGCGGGGGTCGGTTTTGTAAGACTCCGAAAGCCGTCCTTCCTGGTTGCAGGTGATGATCAAGTGTTTGACGTTTGGCTCGGCCTGCAGAATCAGAGAGAGGGCTCCTGCGCTCTCGGGACTATCTCCGGAACGTGCGAGAGAGATCATTAGGCGCTTCTGCCCCGGCGCAATAGTGCGGCCGCCGTCGGTCAACAAAACGCCGCCGCCAATCGTCTGGGCGGCTACGGTCAACTCGTCCTGAAGTACGAGACGCACGCACTCGCCTGCATACTCGGAACTGCCTGAACCAGTGAGCGCGATCACCTGTATGCCTTCGATGAACTCGAGCAGAGAGGTTGAGTTCGCAAGCATCTGCTCCGCTGTTACGAGCCATGTCGCCGGCTGCTGCAGGATCTCTCTCAAGGTGTCGGAATAGCCTTGTTCCCGCTGGTCACCGACCGGCTTGTCAAGCCGATCAAGCAGCTCCGACACCTCAGACTCATATCCGAACATCGTTTGCACCTCGGAACTCATTTTCAACACAACCTCTAAGAAAATATGCGGTGTGACTTTTATATTAGAACACAAAACGCAATAAAAGTAATAATTCGATTGAACTCGAAGCGCAAAAAACGAAACAATGCGAAATCTTCATAACGTGCGTTCTTACCCAAGGTTCGACATATCGTCCGAGGGGTCATTCTTTTGTTACACTTCGTTCGGGCGAGTGATACTGAAAAACGCTATCGCGAACAGAAGACCTCGTTCATAAGTTTTATCCCGGTAGCCTTGAATCGATGACAGGAACAAGAAAAACGAAATCGCAAGCGCCTATGCTGATCGAAGAACGACGGCAGCATATCCTGGCGTTGATCCAAAAACAGGGCAGAGTCCTGGTAGACGAGCTGTCGGAGCAACTGGATCTTTCGAAGATTACGATCCGCAAGGATCTGGATTATCTTCAGTCGAAAGAGCTGCTGGTCAGGACTCATGGCGGGGCGCTCCCTGCACAGGCCGGAGCTTTGTCTGACCCTCACATCGAGGACAAAGAAGAGCTGCGCCATGAAGACAAGTTGAAGATTGCAAGGGCCGCCGCGGCTACCGTATCCGAAGGCCAGTGCATCATCCTCGATTCAGGCACGACGACAACGGCGATCGCTCGTGAACTGCTGGCATTCAAGCGCCTTACGGTCATCACCAATGCTTTGAATATCGCGGCAGACCTGGCGCGAAGTGATTTTGAGGTGATTCTTATCGGCGGCACTCTTCGCAAAAATTCCATGTCGCTAGTTGGACCGCTTGCTGAAGATGTATTGCGAGAGATGCATGCAGATATCCTGTTCATCGGTGTCGATGGCTTCGACACCAAGATTGGGCTTACCACCCCGAACGTGCTTGAGGCGCGAGTCAATCGCGCCATGGTCAACGCGGCTGAGAGAGTGGTAGCTGTTTGCGACTCCAGTAAGTTCAATCGCCGCAGCCTGTCATTGATCGTAGAGGCTACAGCCATCCACCATGTCATCACCGACGGGGGCTTGTCTGCCGAACAGGCGCGTGCAATCAAAGACGCTGGGATCGAACTTACGCTTGTCTAGTCTTTAACTTTAGGCTGCAGAACTCATCGGACGAGTACTACTGAATTCTCGGCAAGAGCTCTCGAGCATTGTCGTAGTAGACCTTCTTCAAAACATCGTCGGGCAAATACATTCCGTAGATATTCCATCGGCCCTGGCGCGATGCATGCGACGGGTATTCGAAATATTCATCAGCTGTTTCCAGGAATCGATAGTGAAGCCGGTACATTGAAATCTCAGGTAGCAGATCGGTGCCGAAGAGGATTCGGTCGGCATATTTGAGGAAGAATGCCCTCGCCGTGTAGGGCTGCCGTCCTAACTCGGGAGTTCTGGCGCTGATATCGACCAACAAATTTGGATGCTTGTCGAGCAGATTTGATAGATAGCCCATATTCTCGCCACTCTCGGCGAGATGAGCGCCGATGAAGGTTGTCCTGGGGTGCCGCGCAAAGACGCGGTTTCTCTGTTCGAGTAAGGTAGTCTTGGCAATCCCGCAATCATGAAAGCCCCAGTCCGGGTGTGCAGCAAGCTCCTCGTAGCGTTCGTTGCGCGCGTCCAGTGGTTGAAAGAAGGCATCGGGATCGGCGGTGTGAAACATCACTGGAATACCCAGATCAGCAGCCTTTTCAAAGATCGGAGCCAGCCGCTCATCGTCGATTCTCATTAGCTTCGAATCAGCGCCCCTAACGCTCAGTCCCAGGTCTTTCCAAAACTTCAGTCCGCAGGCACCATGCTCTACCAGACGCTCCAGACGTTGGCAGCTTACCGCTGCGAAATCGTCTCGCTCCACACCGTTCCAGTCCATCCAGGCAATTGTGGCGAAACGGTCCGGAGCAGCTGCATGAAGGACTCTCATTCGATCAAGCGCCTGCTGGCCGGTCTGCATCGTGATATTGACCAGCAGTTCTACGCCGCACGCGTCCATGATTTCCAGCAGATCATCGGGACACATCGAGTCAACATGGTTGTGATAATCGATGACTGGAAAGCGTGGAGCACAGACCTCATGGACAGGGGTACGGAGCGCGGAACGCGGGTGAAACAGGCCAAGCGGAAGCTCGATCTCAGCCGTTGCGCTGACCATGGAAACAAACTTGTCTTCACGGTTCATATCGCCTGGATCTGAATCCGCAACCGCACGGTCATGCTTGACTGCCTCGCTCAATTGACCCTCGCCCATCGAAGAGTTACGATAAAATTCTTCGCATTATTTCCTTTTATAATCTATTGCTTCGAAATCTGAGAGTCAAGAGTAAAGAGAAAGAAAGAATTCGTACGAGTGTCGCGAAAACTGCTTACGGAGTGATACCTGCGGCAATCAGAGCATTTGCCCAAAGCTGATAACCTTCATCGCTGGGATGAGTTCCGTCCGGCATCCACCGCACTGGAATCGACCCATCCGACTGCAGAAATTTCGTTCCGTAGTCTATAAATTTGGCTTCTCCTGTCTTTGCCAATCGCTCCAAGAGCAGATGATTTGTCTCAAGAATTTGCGGTCGCAGAGGTGCATTTGCGTTGTTGCCGCGTGGAAGGATGCCCATCACGAGGATTTGGCTGCCGGGTGTTTTCTGGTGAATCTCTTTGCAGATCGCATCGATTCCGTCGACGATCTCTGCAGGAGAATTGGCTCGTGCCTGCTTGGAACTGATCAGGTTGTTGGTGCCAATTGCGACCACGATCCACCGCGGGTTCAGCCCACGCAACTCGCCCTGCCTTAGCCTCCAGAGCACATTCTGCGTACGATCCCAGCCAAAGCCCATATTTTGGACTGCAATCGACCCGAAGACACGCTCCCAGGATTTGAGCCCATTTATCGGATTGCTGAGTGGCAATCCACCCCAGAAATGGGTGATCGAGTCGCCGATCAAGACCACCTTTGGATTGAGCGTCTTTGCCAGTTCCAACTCTGCCTGATGCCGCGCATACCAATCGTAGGAGTCCTGCTCCAGTCTTTCTACCGGGATGGTTGCCGTATTGATGTCTGTCATCTGGGCGAGGGGCACACGGGGTTCCTCGCCCATCAGTCTGGCTAGTGTA
>Ga0105248_10004408_pt1 | contig 15582 bp, 11 predicted proteins | sample KBSS34metaG_FD_81524 | JGI IMG/M metagenome (GOLD analysis project Ga0105248, IMG submission 81524) | Switchgrass rhizosphere microbial communities from Kellogg Biological Station, Michigan, USA - KBS S3-4 metaG | ecosystem: Host-associated > Plants > Roots > Rhizosphere > Soil | place...
GCCGTCGGGATCGGGCGGCAGGCCGAGATCGAGTGTCACCACGGGCGGCTCCTCGGCGCGCAGGAGCGCGATGGCGGTCTCCCGGTCGCCCGCCGAGAAGATCTCATAGCCTTCATACGCCCAGCGCAGCTGGCGCTGCAGACCAGCGTCGTCCTCGACGATGAGCAGCTTGGGTTTGCCGGAAATCGAGAGCCCTTCGGTCACGCCGCCCTCCCCAGGCTGCCCTTTGCGGTGCGCGGCGCGGGCTTGAGGATCACGCGGAAACGGCTGCCCTGGCCCTCGCAACTGGTCACTTCGATACGTCCTTCCATGGCGTTGGCGAGCTGTTGGGCCTCGAATGCGCCGATGCCGAACCCGCCTTCCTTCGACGAAACGAACGGTTTGAACAGCTTGTCGCGCACGAATGCCGGCGACATGCCGCGGCCGCGGTCGATAACGTCGATCGTGATTTCCTCATCGTGGCTCCCGACCACCAGCGACACCGGCACGCCCGCCGGACTCGCCTCCACGGCGTTCTGGACGAGATGTCCGAGCAATTGCTCGAGCCGAAGCGGATCGACGAGCGCGGCGGCGTCGGGTGCGCCGGCGCTCGTCACCGGATGCGTTCCCCTGCGCGCGGCGGCGATGCGCTCGACCAGCGGCAGGACTTCGACTGCCCGCACCGGATCCGGGCGCGCGCCGTGGTGCTGCGAGAGCCGCGCGAGCAGTCCGTTCATGCGCTCGACCGAAAGCTTGAGCGTCGCGACCATGTCGGCGCGGAACTCTGGATTGTCCGCGTGGCGTTCGGCGTTGCGCGCGACCAGCGTCAGCTGACTCACGAGATTCTTGATGTCGTGGAGGATGAACGCGAAACGGCGATTGAATTCGTCGAACCGCTGCGCCTCGGCGAGCGCCGATTGCGCCTGCGCTTCGGCAAGATAGCTCGCGCCCTGCCGCCCGGCGACCTTGAGCAGGTCGAAGTCTTCCCAGTCGAGCCGCCGCAACACCGGCGGGCGTCTGAGCAGGATGACGCCGGCGAGGCAGCCCTGATGGGGGAGCGGGACCAGAGCCCAGGCGGCGGGCACGTCGATCATCCATTGCGGCACCGCCGGCGCGTCGCCGGGAGCGGCGTCACAGCGCACGGCGTCGAGTTCGATGATGCGTCCGGTCGTGGCGAGATGTCGCGCGAGTGCTTCGCCTCCCGCCGCAGGCGGGACCTCCGCCCGGTCCCAATTCCAGCTCGCACCAAGGCCAAAACCGCTGCCTTCGGGCACGAGCAGCAGCCCCGCCGGCGAATCGATGAGGTCGGCAATGGCCTTGACCACGCGCGTATCGAGCGGCGCGGCGCCGTCGGGCGCGGCGAGCGTGTCTGTGAAGCGAATCCACTCACCGCGATAGTCGTAGCGGTGGCGGAAGAAGTGCTTGGCGAGCTTCACCTTGGCCCAGGCGCGCAACCAGGGGCTCGACACGATCGTGAGGATCGCGGCGGTCGACCCGAACACGAACGCGGTCTGGTAGACGCGGGCATTGGCGCCGCCGATTGTCGCGAGCGCACCGGTCGCCAGCGCCAGCAGTCCGAAATAGAGTCCGATCGCCGCGAGCGACAGCGATTGATAGGCGATGGTGCGCGACACCACGATGTTCCACTCGCCCTTGCGCTGGATCGCCAGCGCCATGACGAGCGCTACGAGCGCATCGCCAACGCCGCGCACGCCGGCAAGACCCGACGGGACGGCACCCATCAGATAGGCGCCCGCATAGAAATTGAGGTCGATCAGCCAGAGCGCGCCGAGTGCGAGCACCAGCGCGCGCGGTCCCGCGCCGCGATGGGGCGCGATGCTCGAATGCAGCGCCTGGACGAGCACCAGCACGGCGACCGAGACGAGCATGTGAAACAGGAGCGCGGCGCTTTCGAACCGCGTCGCGGCATCGGGTGGCGTGGTGTTGGCGGCGATTTGCAGCATCAGGCTGAGCAGGATCACCAGCGCGATGACACCATAGACGGTGCCGAGCGCGAGCGGTGGACGTACCTGGCCGTCGCGCCGATGGACGAAGATCATGAAGCCGAGCCACGCGAGATCGCGCACCGCCTCGGCGAGCTGCGTGACGCCATCGCTCGCGCCGATCCCCGCGACCGCGAGCGACCAAAGGGTCGTCATGCCGAGCGCCGCAGCGAGCGGCCAGCGTGGCATGCTGCCGGCATTGCGCTGGAGCACCCACAAAGCGAGCGCTCCGAAGAGCAGTGCCGCGAGGGCATTCGCCCACAAGGTGAGCGCAAGAGTCATCGCGCGCCCAGGAGCACGGTGTCTAGCAGGGCGAGCAGCAGCACGGTGTTAGGCACATAGTGGTGGAACGGGCGGATCATCGCCACTCGCTCTTAACGGTGAAGTGTAAACGAATCCGACACGGGGGTGTCCTGCGCAAATGGTCGCAATCAGCGAAACCCTGGTCCCCAGGATACGTTTGACCGAGCCGGGCAATCCACTAGAGCGAGCCCGTCAACGGAGGTCCTTTCGCATGTCGTCATCTGCGCCGATCGTTCCCGTTATTCTGTCGGGTGGGTCTGGCACGCGTTTGTGGCCGATGTCGCGGCCCGAAAAGCCCAAGCAGTTGCTCGCGTTGACCGCGACCGAGACGATGCTCCAGCTGACTGCTCAGCGCACGCCGGTGAGCGAACGATTCGCGGCGCCGATCGTCGTCGCCAATGCGCTGCATGCCGATGAAGTCGAAGCGCAGCTGCTCGCGGTCGAGGCCGGCGCGCAGGCGCTGATCCTAGAGCCGATGGGACGCAACACCGCACCAGCGATCGCGCTCGCTGCCGTCGCCGCTGGAGGCGGTGCGACGCCGTTGCTGGTGATGCCCTCGGATCATGTCATCGCCGACGTGCCGGCGTTCCACGCCGCGATCGCCGCGGCGCTGCCGCTGGTCGAGGCCGGCTGGCTCGCGACGTTCGGCATCACGCCGGACGCGCCCGAGACCGGCTATGGCTGGATTCAGGTCGGCGAGGAGATCGGCGCGGGCGTACATCGCGTCGTGCGATTCGTCGAGAAGCCGCCGCGTGCCGACGCCGAAGCAATGTTCGCCGATGGCGGCTATGCCTGGAACGGGGGCATCTTCCTGTTCCGCGCCGACATGTATCTCGCGGCGCTCACGGCGCACGCGCCCGATATGTTGATCGCTGCCGAAGCGGCGATGGACAAGGCACGGCGCGACGGCAGCCGCATCTACCCGGACGCCGATGCGTTTGCGCGCTCGCCGGCGGACTCGATCGATTACGCCGTGATGGAAAAGGCGGCGCGCGTCGCCGTGGTGCCGGTCGCGATGGGCTGGAGCGACGTCGGCAGCTGGGATGCGCTGCATGCGATCAGCGACTGCGATGGTCATGGCAATGTCTGCCGCGGCGACGTCGTCACGATCGATACCGCGGACTGCCTGATCCGTGCCGATGCCGGCAAGCGCGTCGCGCTGGTCGGCGTGTCAGATCTCATCGTCGTCGCGAGCGGTAATGACGTGCTGGTGCTGCCCCGCGGGCGCAGCCAGGACGTCAAAAAGATCATCGAGGCGATGAAGAAATGATGCGCGGGGCGGCGATCGCGACCTTCCTCGCCGAAGTCGCGACCAAACTGCCCGATTTCGACTTGCCGACCCGAGTGAGGGTGGGGCTGCAACAAAAATCTCGTCATCCCCGCTTTCGAGGGGACAACGGTTCTCGCGTCAAAGCAGCGCCTCGGCCTGGTCGAGCGTATCCTTGAACAGCGAAACGATCGCCTGGTATGGCGCCGGTGACGCCATATCGAGCCCGGCGCGCTTCAATATGTCGACCGGATAGTCCGACCCTCCTGCCTTGAGCACGCCGAGGTAATTGTCGCGCTCCTTGGGCCCGCCTTTCAATATCTGGTGGCTGAAGTAGCTCGCAGCGGCGATGCACGTGGCATATTGGTAGACGTAGAAGTTGCGGTAGAAGTGCGGGATATAGGCCCATTCGACCGCATAATGCGGATCGACCGTCACGCCTGGGCCGTGATAGCGCTTGAGCAGGTCGAGATAGACCGCAGTGAAGCGTTCGCCCGACAGGCCTTCGCCGGCTTCGGCCATGTCATGCGCCTTCAGCTCGAATTCGGCGAACATCGTCTGGCGGTAGTAGGTGCCCCGCATGGCTTCCATCTGCTGGCCGAGGTAGAACAGCTTTTCCTGCTTGGTCTTCGCCTGCGCGACCATATAGGCGCCGAGCAGCTGCTCGTTGCAGGTCGAGGCGATCTCGGCGAGGAAGATCGGGTAGTCGGCCATGTCATAGGGCTGCGCGGCATTCGCCAGCAGGCTGTGCATCGCGTGCCCCCATTCGTGCGCGAAGGTCGTCAACCCGTCGTAATTCTCGCCGAGGTTGAGCAGCAGATAGGGGTGCACGTCATAGGCGCCCGGATTCATATAGGCGCCGGACGCCTTGCCCTGGCGGGGCAGCGGGTCCATCCAGCGCTTCGCGGTCGCGTCACCCAGCCGTTTGACATAGTCCGGCCCAAGCGGAGCGACTGCGGCGAGCGTGAGCGTGCGCATCTCGGGCAGCGTGAACTTGCGGTCGAGCCGCACCAGCGGCGGATAGATGTCGTAATAGTGCAGGTCGGGGAGGGCGAGCAGGCGCTGGCGCAGCGCGAAATAGCGATGGAGCTGCGGCAGGCCCTTGTTGGTCTCCTCGACCAGCGTGCGATAGACTGCCTCGGGTATGTTGGTCGCCGCGAGCGAGGCTGCCACCGAAGTGGGATATTTGCGCGCCTTGGCGCGGAACACGTCGCCGCGGACCTGGGCCGCATAGGTCGCGCCGAAGCTGTTCTTGAAGGCGCCATATTCGGCCCAGAAGGCATCGAACACCGCCTTGCGGTCGGCGCGGTTCGGCGCGTCGCGATTGAGCGAATAGCCTTGGTCGTCGAGCCGCACCTGCTTTCCGGTCGACAGCGTGATCGTCGGCCAGGGGATGTCCGATGCGCGCAGCTGGCCGCTGATCGCGGTCGGGCCCTGGAGCGGCGTTGCCGCCGAGGCGAGCAGCGCTTCACCTTCGGGCGAGAGCGTGTGCGGCGCACGGCGCAGCACATCGGCGAGCGCATGCGCGAAGCGCGTCTTGAGCGTCGCGTTGGCGGTGACGAAGCCGTTGACCTTGTCGACGCCGACCGCGAGCAGCTCGGGCGCGAACCAGGCAGTGGCTTCGTCCGCGGCCGTTGCCAGGTCACGGGCCTGCGACAGCATCTCCTGATATTTGCTGACGCGCACGTCCTCGTCCGACTTGAGGTTGGCATAGGCATAGATGCGCCCGATCAGCCGCCCGAGATCCGAGCTGGCAACGAGATAGGCAGCGAGCGTGTCGGCACTGCTGCCGAGTTTGCCCTTATACTGCGCAAGGCTGGGAATCTTGGCGAGCGCATCCTTGCGCGCTGCATCCCAGGCGCCATCGCTCGGATAGATTTCGCTCAGATCCCAGCCGGCAACCGCGACGCTGTCCTGCGCCCAGGCGGGCAGCGCGGTGGCGAGCGTGGCGAGAGCGGAAGCGGCAAGCGCGTCGCGACGGGTCAGATCGGGCACAATGGTCCTCGCAAGAGATGGAATGCCCCAACCTGCCCGCGATCCGCGCCAAAGGAAAGCCGCTCAGCGGTTGTTTGAAAATGCGCTTTTCCGCGCATTTCCAACTGGGCTCTCAACGGCCGTGGCGCTCCATCACGGCCTGAAGCAGCAGTTTGTCCGAAGCGGCATCGCGGTGGCACGCGCCGTCACGCGTCGCGAGGCACAGGCGCTCGCTGCCGTCGCCGCGGCAGTCGACGACGCGGAAGCTGGCGGGGAGTGCGGTGTCGGCCGGAGGGCCGATGACGGCGTCATAGCCATGCGCAGTCGCGGCAAAGCTTTGCACCGCACTTCGCCGCGGGATGAAATAGAGCGGAGTCGCGGCGTGCAGGAACGCCTGGCCGCCGGTCGCCCAATAATTGTCGACCGCGATTGCCACCCCGCATGCATGCTGGTGCGCCGCTTCGCGCGCGAGTTCGAAGCCACCCTCGAATCGGCGCCAGCGCAGATAGGAGGCGTCGCTGAACGCGAGCGTCGCCGAAATCACGGCCCAAAGTCCGATCAGCACCGCGAAGAGCGGGAACGCCGGCAGTCTCGGGCGCCATTCGAGTAAACGCGCGACCAGATCCGCTGAGCCGATTGCGGCGAGGAACAGCAGGATCTGCGTCGTGAGCAGGACGAAGCGATATTCCTTATGGCCGATCAGCAAATGGACCACGAGATTGATCGCCGCCGCGGCGAACAGCGCGGGAAAGCGCCGCGCGCCGAACAGCGCGAGTGCGACGATCGGCACGAACGCGAATTGCCACTGGGCATAGCTCATCTCGGCATAGGCGAGCGGGCCGAAGCTGCCGAAGCCCGACGCCTTGTCGGCGACGACATTCTGGCGGATATTCTCGACCACCCAGCCGAACGGCGATTGCCCCATCGCCAGGTCGATAAGGGCGGAAGCCGCCAGCGTGAGCGCCGCGCCGAGCGCGAGCCACCTCCATTCGCGCGACCGCCTGCCCAACAGCAGGAGCGCAAAAACGGCGACGGCTGGCGCATAGTGAAAGCGGAACACGATGGTCAATGCGAGCAGCGCGCCGCCGGAGATCACCCGGGGCCGGCTCGCACCAGGTGCGAGGGCCGCTGCGGCGGAGAAGAAGGTCGCGACCGCCAGCGGTTCGGTCAGCACATGCACCGAGAAATAGACGTTCTCGTACCACACCGCCGCTACCGCCAAGACGACCAGTCCGTGGGCGGGCGAGATGCGCCGCCCGAGCCACCATGCCGAGGGTACCGCCGCGAACGCGATCGCCGCAGCAGCGAGGCGCGCCAGCACGATATAGAGGATCGAGCCCGGCGCCAGCACATCGCCGAGCCGCATCGGCCCCGCGAGCATCAGCGGCACGAGCCAGCTGCGCATGCCGTGTCGCACTTCCCACGGCACAATCCCGGATCCGAAGGCGAGCCGGTGTGCCTGCTCGAGATATTGGAATACTTCGTCGGGATGGTGGACCGCATAGGGTGAAAACGCGAGCCCGCGCAGCACGATCGCGAGCAACAGTACCGCCGCGACCAACCACCGATGAGTCAGGGAGCGCGCGCGCGCTCTGACTTCCGAGATATCCGATCCGTCATGCCGGACTTGTTCCGGCGTCCACTCGCCCTCACCGGAATCCATAGAGGCTCTAGCGATTCCGCTGTCTCCCGGTGGACCCGGACTAAATCCGGGGTGACGATGGGTTTGAACTCTCGCGCCATTCTAGCGCCGCGCGGTAAAGAGCGCATTAGCGCGCCAAACAAAAAGGGCCGCGGATCGCTCCGCGGCCCTTCCTGGTTCGATTGAACGTAGGACTTAGAAGTCCATCCCGCCCATGCCGCCCGGCATCGCCGGCGCGGCCGGCTTGTCGTCGGGCAGTTCGGCGACGGTGGCTTCGGTCGTGATCAGCAGGCCGGCGACCGAGGCCGCGTCCTGCAGCGCCGTGCGCACCACCTTGGTCGGATCGATCACGCCGGCGGTGACGAGGTTCTCGTACACGTCGGTCGCGGCGTTGAAGCCGAGGTTCGGATCGTTGGCGTCGATCAGCTTGCCCGCGACGACCGCGCCATCATGGCCGGCGTTCTGGGCGATCTGGCGGACCGGCGACTGCAGCGCCTTGCGGATGATGTCGACGCCGCGGGTCTGGTCGTCGTTGGCACCCTTGAGGCCTTCGAGCGCCTTGATCGCATAGAGCAGCGCAGTGCCGCCGCCGGGGACGATGCCCTCTTCGACTGCTGCGCGGGTCGCGTGCAGCGCGTCGTCGACGCGGTCCTTGCGTTCCTTGACTTCGACTTCGGTCGCGCCGCCGACCTTGATCACGGCCACGCCGCCGGCGAGCTTGGCAAGGCGCTCCTGGAGCTTCTCGCGGTCATAGTCGCTGGTGGTGACTTCGATCTGCTTGCGGATCGCTTCGATGCGGCCCTTGATCGCGTTTTCGTCACCGGCACCGTCGACGATCGTGGTGTTGTCCTTGTCGATCGAGACGCGCTTGGCAGTGCCGAGCATGCCCAGCGTGACGCTCTCGAGCTTGATGCCGAGATCCTCGCTGATCACTTCGCCCTTGGTCAGGATCGCGATGTCTTCGAGCATCGCCTTGCGGCGATCGCCGAAGCCAGGCGCCTTGACCGCCGCGACCTTCAGGCCGCCGCGCAGCTTGTTCACGACCAGCGTGGCATTGGCTTCGCCTTCGACGTCCTCGGCGATGATCAGCAGCGGACGGCCCGACTGCACGACCGCCTCGAGAATCGGCAGCAGCGACTGGAGGTTCGAGAGCTTCTTCTCGTGGATCAGGATGTACGGATCGGTGAGCTCGACCGTCATCTTCTCGGGGTTGGTGATGTAATAGGCCGAAAGATAACCGCGGTCGAACTGCATGCCTTCGACGACTTCGAGCTCGAACTCGAGGCCCTTGGCTTCCTCGACGGTGATCACGCCTTCCTTGCCGACCTTCTCCATCGCCTCGGCGATCTTCTGGCCGACTTCGATGTCGCCATTGGCCGAGATGATGCCGACCTGCGCGATTTCCTGCGTGCCGGAGACCGGCTTCGAGCGGCTCTTGAGGTCCTCGACGACCTTGGTGACCGCGAGGTCGACGCCGCGCTTGAGATCCATCGGGTTCATGCCGGCGGCAACCGACTTCATACCCTCGCGTACGATCGCCTGGGCGAGCACGGTGGCGGTGGTGGTGCCGTCACCCGCGATGTCGTTGGTCTTGGACGCGACTTCGCGGACCATCTGCGCGCCCATGTTCTCGAACTTGTCCTTGAGTTCGATTTCCTTGGCGACGGTCACGCCGTCCTTGGTGATACGCGGTGCGCCGAACGACTTGTCGATCACGACATTGCGGCCCTTGGGGCCCAGCGTGACCTTTACGGCGTCGGCGAGAATGTCGACACCGCGGAGGATGCGCTCGCGCGCGTCACGCGAAAACTTGACGTCTTTCGCTGCCATTGTTCCTGTTCCTCTTGTTTCGTCATCCCGGCGAGGCCGGGATCCTAAATGGATGTGGTTCGAATTCCTGGACGGGCGTCAGCAGACGATGCCGAGCCCGCTGGCGTCAGCCAACGATGCCCAGAATGTCCGATTCCTTCATGATCAGCAGGTCTTCGCCGTTCAGCTTGACCTCGGTGCCCGACCATTTGCCGAACAGGATGCGATCCCCGGCCTTGACGTCGAGCGGCGAAATTTCGCCCTTGTCGTTCTTGACGCCGCCGCCGACGGCGACGACTTCGCCTTCTTGCGGCTTTTCCTTGGCGGTGTCGGGGATGATGATGCCGCCGGCGGTCTTCTCTTCCGCCTCAACGCGGCGGACGAGAACGCGGTCATGCAACGGACGAAAGCTCATTGCGCCTGATCCTTCCTGGGTGTTGAACCTGTTTAGCACTCAAGAGTCGAGAGTGCTAACGGCCCGCCATATGCGGTCGGGCTCGTCGTTCGTCAACGGGCAGCGCGAAGGTCCGGTACAATTTTGTGACGAGGCGCGTTTTGGTGCGCCTAACGGCGCCGCGCTGGAAACGCGCTCTTCCGCGCGTTTCCCAAGACAACGTCCCGGGGCTGTATTGTCCCGATAATACGGGACGTTTACTCGCGCAGTGCCTTGCTCTAGTTCGTCGGGCCGGACCACGGATGTTGAAGGAATTGCCGTGAAGCTGGTGATAGGCGCCTGGAAGGTGCTGGTTGCGATCAAGGACGGCCTGGTCCTGGTCGCAATGCTGCTGTTCTTCGTGCTGATGTTCGCCGCGCTGTCGATGGGCCCCAAGCCCGCGATGGTGCGCGACGGCGCGCTGGTGCTCGATCTCAAGGGCTCGGTGGTCGAACAACCCGAGGAAATCGATCCGATCGACCAGGTCGGCGGCGGCGGACGCGCGCGGCAATATCGCCTGCGCGACGTGCTGCGTGCGCTCGATGCTGCGAAGGACGACAGCCGCGTCAAGGCGCTGGTGCTCGATCTCGACCATTTCAACGGCGGCTATCCGGCGGCGATGTCGGAGATCGCGGCGGCGATCGGTCGCGTCCGCGCCGGTGGTAAGCCGGTGCTCGCCTATGCCACGTCTTACACCGACGATGCCTATCTGCTCGCCGCAAATGCCAGTGAGATCTGGGTCGATCCGCTTGGCGGGGCACTGTTCACCGGTCCGGGCGGCACGCGTCTCTATTACAAGGGGTTGTTCGACAAGATCGGCGTCACGGCGCACATCTATCGCGTCGGAACCTACAAGTCGGCGGTCGAGCCCTATTTCCGCAACGACATGTCGCCCGAGGCACGCGAGAATTACGTCGAGCTCTACGGTTCGATCCTGTCGCAGTGGCGCGAAGCGATCGAAAAGGCGCGGCCGCGCGCCAAGATCGCCGATTTCCTGACCAAGCCGGACCAGATGATGGCGGCGGCGGGAGGCGATATCGCCAAGGCCAATCTCGCCGGGGGCATCGTCGACAAGCTCGGCGACCGTGTCGCGTTCGGCAAGCATGTTGCCGAGCTCGTCGGCGGCGACGCCAGCAAGCCGGCGGGCTATTACAATGCGACCAAGCTCACGACATTCCTCGCGGCGCATCCCGCGCCGACCGGCGGCGATGCGATCGGCGTGCTCACCATCGCCGGCGACATCGTCGACGGCAAGGCCAAGGCCGGCTCCGCGGGCGGAGACACCATCTCCAAGCTATTGCTCGACGGGCTCGCACAGAAGAACCTCAAGGCGTTGGTAGTGCGTGTCGATTCGCCGGGTGGCTCGGCGCTCGCGGCCGAGACGATTCGCCGCGCGATCCTCGAAGCCAAGGCGCGCAAGCTGCCGGTGGTAGTGTCGATGGGCAGCCTCGCTGCGAGTGGCGGCTATTGGGTGTCGACGCCCGGCGACGTGATCTTCGCCGAGCCGAACACGATTACGGGCTCGATCGGCATCTTCGGCGTGATTCCCACCTTCGAGAAGACGCTCGCGAAGCTCGGGCTCGGTGCCGATGGCGTGACCACGACGCCGCTCACTGCGCAGCCCGATGTGCTGCGCGGTACCAACGAGGCGGTCGATCATGTCATCCAGTCGACGATCGAAGCCGGCTACGGCCGCTTCACCGGCCTGGTGGCGCAGTCGCGGCACATGACCGTCGCCAAGGTCGACTCGATCGGCCAGGGCCGTGTGTGGATCGGCGGGCTTGCGCATCAGGTCGGGCTGGTCGATCGCTTTGGCGGCATCGACGACGCGATCGCCGAGGCGGCCAGGCGCGCCAAGCTCGACCCCAAGAGCGTCCATCCGGTCTATCTCGAAAAACAGCCGAGCACGCTGTCGAAGCTGATCACGAGCCTGTTGCAGAACGACGAGGACGCTGCCGCGGCCGATGCCGAGGGCAAGGACGTGTTCAGCCGCATCGCCGCAGGCCGGCGCGCGATCTTCGCCCAGGCGCTCGGCGATGCGCGGCGGCTGGCGTTCGGCTCGGCGGTGCAAGCAAGGTGCCTTGAATGCGCCGGGCTCGGGCCGGCGCAGGCATCGGCGCGCGACGAAGTGCTGATGCGCCAGCTACTGCTCCGCGCCGGACAATGATCGCGATCCGTCCAGCGGAACCGCGCGATGCCGGTGAGATTGCGGCGATCTACGCGCCGCATGTCGAAAAAGGCGTGGTGTCGTTCGAAACCGAAGTGCCTGGCGCCGAGACGATCCGCGCGCGCATGGAATCGAGCGCGGGCCTCTATCCCTGGATCGTCGCCACCAGCGGTGTCGATGAAGGCGAGGAGGTGCTCGGCTATGCCTATGCCGCGCGCTTCCGCGAGCGCGAGGCCTATCGCTTTGTCGTCGAGACGACGATCTACATGGCACCTGCAGCACAACGCCAGGGCGCTGGCCGGCTGCTCTACGAAGCACTGATCGACACGCTGCGCGCGCAGAAATTCACCCAGGCGATCGGCGTGATCGCTCTGCCCAACGACGCCTCGATCCGCATTCACGAGGCGGTGGGATTTCGCCGCGCGGGCGTGTTCCGCGAAGTCGGCTACAAGCACGGGCGCTGGATCGACGTCGGCTATTGGCAATGCCAGCTCGCGCACGCGGGCGCCGAGCCGGCCGAGCCGCGCAAGTTCAGCGACATCGGCGTGGTGCGGGGCTAATCGACTTTGGTGTAGCGGCGCGGCGCGCCCCTGCCGGCATCGACCTCATTGTCGATCGCCTCATAACCATTGTCGCCGATCCGCCTCCATCGCGCGGTGATCGGCAGCCGCTTGCCGTCGTTCTACACGAAGTCGGCGGTGCCGAAATCGAGTCCGTCGGCGAGCGCGCGGACGTTGGCTGGAATCAGCGACCGTGGCGGTATGTCGGCAGCCCAAGTCTCCAATGGATCGCGGCCGCGCGGAGCGCGAAGCCGCAGACGCATGCGATCAGACCGGCGCCGAGCGGTGTCAGGCCGGCGAGCGTCAGCCCGACCTGCAGCGATGCCGCAAGCGCGGCGGCAGTGACATAGAGTTCGGGGCGCATCAGGATCGAAGGCTCGCCTGCCATCATGTCGCGGATGATCCCGCCGGCGCAGGCGGTGATCACCCCCATAACCATTGCCGGGACAGGCGGGATGCCGAAGCTGAGCGCCTTGGCGGCGCCAAACGCGGAATAGGCCGCAAGCCCGACCGCATCGAGCCAGTCGAACCCCGCGCCGTCCCACCAGCGCGACGGCGTCACCCAGATCACTGCCGCCACGACGAGACCCAGCGCGGCGACCAAGGGGTCGTGCACCCAGAACACCGGGGCGCCGATCAAGAGGTCGCGGATCGCACCGCCGCCGAACCCGGTGACCAGCGCGAAGAAGGCCGCGGTGACGAATGTCTGCTCGCGCCGCGCCGCCGCGAGCGCCCCGGTCGCGGCGAATACCGCGATGCCGAACAAGTCGAGCCATGGCAGGACCGGCCCGAGTTGCAGCGCCAGTGGAACAGAGACCATGGGTCTACCTAGGCGCGATCGTCGCGCGCCGCAAAACGCGCGCTTGAGAGTCGCGCGCTCCGGCCCCATGTGCCGAGCATGGCACGCGTTTCCCCGGTTTTCGCGCCCGCGCTCGCGCTGGCACTGTTCCTCGGTTTCATCGACGCCCAAGCGTTCCTCGCGACAGGCGGTTTCTTTGCAGCATTCATGAGCGGCAATACCACCCGGCTCGCAACCGGATTCGCCGGGCACGATTGGAACGAGTTAAAGTTCGGCCTCGCGATTGTGCTGAGCTTTCTCGTCGGCTGCATCCTCGCCGAAGTCGCCGCGCGCGCACAGCCGCGCGGGCGTGAGTGGCCGGGATTGGCCGTAAGTGCGGTGCTGCTCGCAGTGGCGGCACTGCTGGCCAGCTACGCGCCGCCGCGCTTCGGACCGCTGCCGCTCGTCGCGGCGATGGGGGCGTTGCACACCGCTGCCCGGAGCGGCGCGGCGGGATCGGTGCATCCGGGCTATCCCAGCGAGGCGCTCGTTCGCCTGGGGCAGGGATTGGCGGATGCGCTGATGGGAGTTGCGCCTCGCACTGCCTGGCTTCCGCACTTGCTGATCTGGGCCGGATTTGCGCTCGGCGCGGCGCTCGGTGCCATGGCGTATATGCGCGAGGCGCGCGACGCTCTTTGGTTCGCCGCGCTGGCGGTCGTCGCTTTCGCGCTTTGGGCAAGGTTGAGGCGTGACAGCCGGCCGAACGGCTAACATTGCCGCTATTGACATCATTAATGATGTAAAATACATCATTAATGGAGTATCGTGCATTAGGTGAGGACAACTCGATGATTTCTGCGGCACAGATGCGCGCCGCACGCGCGCTGCTGGGCATTGACCAGCGCCAGCTCGCCGAACTGTCAGGAGTCTCGCTGCCGACGATCCAGCGCATGGAAGCGAGCGAGGGCAACGTGCGCGGCGTCATCGATACGTTGACCAAAGTGGTCGAGGCATTCGATCGCGCCGGCGTGGAATTGATCGGCGAAGGCACTGCGAGCCGCGAAGGCGGGCGTGGCGTGCGCCTCAAGACGCCGCGGCCATCATGAGCAGCGTGGCGCGGTTGCCGACGGCACGTTTTGCCGATCTCTTCACGCCCAAGCTCATCACGGTGCTGCGCGAGCGCTATGGCTTTGCCGACTTCAAGGCGGACGCCGTCGCCGGTCTGACCGTGGCGATCGTCGCGCTGCCGCTGTCGATGGCGATCGCGATCGCCTCCGGCGTCGGGCCGGAACGCGGCCTCTATGCTGCGATCGTCGGCGGCTTGCTCGTTTCGGCGCTCGGCGGCAGCCGGTTCCAGATCGGCGGCCCTGCGGGCGCCTTCATCGTGCTCGTGGCGGCGACGGTTGCGAAGCATGGTGTCGACGGATTGCTGCTCGCGACATTCCTGTCGGGCCTGATCCTGCTCGCGATCGGGTTCCTGCGGCTTGGGACCTTCATCAAATATATTCCCTATCCGGTCACCGTCGGCTTCACCGCCGGGATCGCGGTTATCATCTTCGCGAGCCAGCTCAAGGATCTGCTCGGCCTGCGCCTTGCCGCGGTCGAGCCTGGGCCGTTCGTGCCCAAGCTGCTTGCCCTGGCGCACGCGCTGCCGACGATGAGCGGCGCCGCAGTTGTGGTCGCGGTCGCGACCATTAGCATTATCTTGCTCGTTCGCCGCTATCGTCCGCACTGGCCGGCCATGCTGATCGCGGTCGCGTTCGTAGCGGTCGCCGCGACGCTGCTGGGTCTTCCCGTCGAGACGATCGGTTCGCGCTTCGGCGGCATTCCGCGCGCGCTTCCTGCGCCGCATCTGCCCGATCTATCGCCTACGCGCATCGCGGAGCTGCTGCCTTCGGCGCTGTCGTTTGCGCTGCTCGGTGGGATCGAGAGCCTGTTGTCGGCGGTGGTTGCCGATTCGATGACCGGTCGTCGGCACCGCTCGAACTGCGAACTGGTGGCACAAGGCGCGGCGAACGTCGCGTCAGCCCTGTTCGGCGGCATTTGCGTGACCGGAACGATCGCGCGCACCGCAACCAACGTTCGCGCCGGCGCCCGCGGACCCGTCGCGGGTATGTTGCATTCCGTGTTCCTGCTTGGCTTCATGATGCTTGCAGCACCGCTGGCGCGCTACATTCCGCTCGCGGCGCTTGCCGGCGTGCTCGCCGTCGTCGCCTGGAACATGGCCGAAAAACACGAGTTCGCCGTGTTGTTGCGGGTGTCGCGCGGCGACGCGGTGGTGCTGCTCGCGACCTTTCTCCTAGTCGTGTTCCGCGACCTGACCGAAGGCATTCTGGCGGGCTTCGGGCTGGGTGCGCTGCTGTTCCTCCATCGCATGGCGCAGGCGGTCGAAGTCGAGCGGCCGGTCCCGCATATCGATGAGGACGCCGCCGACGACGCCGGCGGACGACTGCACTACGACGCGACGCTTTCCGCCGATCGCGATATCGTCGTCTATCGCATTTCAGGTGCGTTCTTCTTCGGGGCGGCGGGCGCGGTAGGTGCCGCGCTCGACGAGATCGGCGAGCATCCGCGCGCCTATGTCGTCGACCTCAGCGGCGTTCCCTTGCTCGATTCGAGCGCCGCGGCGACGCTCGCCAATTTCGCACGCCGCGCGCAGCGCCACGC
>Ga0105248_10004409_pt1 | contig 15579 bp, 15 predicted proteins | sample KBSS34metaG_FD_81524 | JGI IMG/M metagenome (GOLD analysis project Ga0105248, IMG submission 81524) | Switchgrass rhizosphere microbial communities from Kellogg Biological Station, Michigan, USA - KBS S3-4 metaG | ecosystem: Host-associated > Plants > Roots > Rhizosphere > Soil | place...
CCTCGACGATCCCTGAGAATGCGCTTGATAAAGCCGACCATCGGTTCCGATCCCTGTCACGCGGTTTGGATGTGGCTCTACCTTCGGCACGGTAAGCGAAGCGTTCAGGGCTGTGGTTAACGAACTTAAACCTTCGTCCGCATTGTCCATTCTTGAAACAACGTGTCTTACATCTATAATACAGCCTGATGCCCTCTCGGCGTTGACCGCTCTTGCGCAGCGCCGCACAAGGACGAGGAAAGGATTGAACAATGGCGACCGAACCTGGAACGGAGAGCGCGACGGCCGCAGGAACGGCAACGAAGCTCAAGCTCGATCCACCGGATGTGCTCCAGCCAGTCGCCCCCGCGGAGGCTTCCGGCCTGGTCCCCCTGAAGACCGAAGAAACGACCGAGCTCGACAAGCGTGTCGCCCAGTTCGTGGATGAACTTGCCGGTCTCGACGCGAACAGTCCGGAGTTTGGTAAGAAAGTCGATCAGCTGACGGCGATGGGCCGCAAGGAGATTGGCGAGGCTGCAGGCGCATCAAACAGGTTCCTCGACCGCCCGGTAAAGGCGATCGACAAGGATACGGGCATCGGCGCGGATCTCACGGAGCTTCGGCGGACCGTCGAAGCCCTGGATCCGAAGGAAGCCACGAAGACAAAGAAGTTTCTGGGGATCATCCCCTTCGGGAACAGGGTCGACCGGTATTTCGACAAATATCGGAGCTCGCAGACCCATATCCAGAAGATCCTGGGCAGCCTTGCCAATGGCAAGGACGAGCTGCTGATGGACAACGCCGCCATCGATACCGAGCGAGCGAATTTGTGGAAGACGATGCACAAGCTCGAGCAGATGGTGCATATCTCGAAGAGCCTCGACCAGCGCCTCGAGGACAAGGCCAATGAGCTCGATGCGACCGATCCAGCGAAGGCCAAGGCAATTCGTGAAACAGCGCTCTTCTACACGCGGCAGCGTACAACCGATTTGCTTACGCAGATGGCCGTTACGGTTCAGGGCTATCTCGCGCTCGACCTGGTCAAGAAGAACAACGTCGAGCTTGTGAAGGGCGTCGATCGCGCATCGACCACCACCGTCGCGGCGCTCAGGACAGCCGTGACCGTCGCCCAGGCAATGACCAACCAGAAGCTGGTCCTGGAGCAAATCGGGGCCCTCAATACGACGACTGCCGGAATGATCGATTCCACCGGCGAAATGCTTCGAACGCAGACTGGCGCGATCCACGAGCAGGCGGCAAGCTCGACCATTCCTCTCGAAACGCTCCAGCGCGCGTTCCAGAATATCTACGATACGATGGACCAGATCGACCGCTTCAAGCTCGAAGCGCTCGGCAACATGAAGCAGACCGTCGACACGCTCGGCAAGGAGGTCGAGAAGTCGAAAGGCTATATCGCGCGTGCCGAAGGCGTGAACCAGGGCAAGCTGGAGAACGTCGCCTCGCCTTTGACACCAATCGAGGCAAAGTGACTTAAGTGACCGAAGTTACAGAGAAGGTCGAACGAGCCATTGCCCGTTTCGAACGGGTCACAAGGCAGCTGGACGAGAGAGACGGCCCGTCCCGGGCGGCTGCGCAGCGCGAAAGACACCGTCTCAACAGCGGTATCGGCAGAACAGCGGTACGCGTGGCAGTCACTGTCGCGGTCATCTGGCTCGCAACCGTTGCAATCGGCCTGGTCAAGCCCATCGGGATGTTCGGCTTCCTGGGCGCCTTGCTGATCAGCGGAATCGTCGCCGCCCTCGTCATTGCGCGCGGGGGGCGTCAGGCAGTGTCCGCTCCCGCGCCTTCTGCGGACCTTCCAAACGGCGCGATGGTCGAGCGCTTCGACTCCTATGTCTATAAAGTGCGCAGGGCCCTTCCCGCGCCGGCGCAGGCCGAGCTCGATGCAATCTCGCAGATTCTGCCGTCGCTCAAGCAGACCCTGGAGCGGGTCGAGACCCTGGATCCGGCGGCTCAGGACGCCCGGCGGCTGATGTCTATTCACCTGCCGGGCCTGATCGAGCGCTACGAACGCGTCCCTCCCGCATACCGCCAGGAGCGCGATGGCGAAGGGAAAACGGTGGATCAGCGCCTGACGGAAGGCCTTGTGGCCGGGCGCGCAGCGTTGGCGGAAGTCGCGGAACAGCTTGCGCGCGCCGACGTGGCTGCACTGGAAACCCAGGGTCGCTTCATCCAGTCACGCTACGGACAGAGCGGCCCCGAGCCGGTTTCGGACGCCGACGGCGCGCCTGAAACCAAGACGGACAGCCAAGGCGCTCCAACGACTTAGGCGTTGCGTGGGGCTTTCGCCCCGCTCATGATATTGTCAGCTAAACGGCGTGGGGCTGACAGGAATGCAGCTTGCCTTGTCGATTGCTGGCCAAACCCGGGAAGGCGGTTTCCGCCTGCCCCCAGTCGTGCCTCCGTTCAACACCCTCACCCACCGCCTTTTCACCTTGTTGTGGATGATCGTGTTCGCGCTCGCGGTCGTTGGGCCGGTTGCAGGATTTTACCTGCGTTACACCGCTCCCGAGAATAATAGTCAGCTGCTGCTTGGAAGCCGGGCAGGTTTCGCCGTCTCACCACGGGATGGAACGCTGGTGCGTTTCACGGTCGGACCTCAGGCCCAGACGGCCGGAATACTTCCTGGCGACAAGATCACCGCGATTTACGGTATTCCGCTCCCGGATGTGATGCCGGTCAACGAGGAAGCGCTTGCGGCGCACGCCAACGATCCCGGCTATATCGCGCTCGGTAATCTGTTGTTCGGAACAGATGAGGCTGAAGTCCCGCTGACCGTTCGCGGACTAAATGGCCGCGTTCGCGACATTACGGTCACCACCGGCGAGCAGCATATCGATGCCGGTGCGAAGGCGCTCGGCGTATCGCCCAAGCTTTTGGGCTTCATCGACCTGATGCACGTCCTCGCCTACCCGTTCCTGCTCTGGGCGGCATGGCTTCTGCACCACCGCAATTCGCGCGATGCGATCAGCTCGATCCTTTCCCTGGCGGTCCTGCTGACGATCGCCGCGGAGCAGCCGTCGTCGGCCTTCCTCGCCCAGGTGGGCGTTCCACGCTGGCTCAACGTGACGATGTTCGACCTCGGCAATGTGTTCCTGCTTGCCGGTATTTTGCTGTTTCCGCACGGAAATCTCACGTGGCGGAGGCTGGTGCTGATTGGATCGTTGCCGGTCCTGATGCTGCTTCACGGCACGCTCTATCAGACCTTCTTCATCTCCTTCATGATCATCGCCGTCCTGTCGCTGCTGCGTTATCTGCGGAACACCGAATCCGGCGAGCAGAAGCAGCAAATCCGTTGGGCGCTGCTCGGGATCACCGGCTATGCCATGCTTCGCTGCATCTCGATCGTCAGCGACTATCTGAAATGGTCTGTCGGCAGTTTCGGTCATCAGCTGCTCGTGGAAATGGGGGCCGGCATCAGCTTTGCGCTGGCCGTCCTCGTACTGCAGCTGGGGTTGTTGATCGCGCTGGTGAAATATCGGCTCTACGATGCCGAATTCGTCATCAGCAAGTCGGCCAATGTCGCCTTGATCACGATCGCGGTTGCAGGCGTCTTCGCCGGTACCGCTGATGGTCTGAAGCAGATCATCTACAACTACTATGGCAACACCAACAGCGAGGGACCGGTAATCTTTGCCGCGGCCCTTTCGACCGTGCTCATCAATCCGATCCAGGAGCGGGTCCAACGCTGGTCGGAGCGTCGGTTCCAGAAGAACCTTTTCCTGCTGAGGGATGACTTGCCGGAGGTCGCTCGCGACATGCGCGAGACCGCTTCCCTTGGCGAAATGCTCGACGAAATCCTGGCTCGGGTGGATCGCGGCGTTCGAGCGATCCGTAGCGCAGCGATCGTCAACGGTTGCGTGCTTCGGTCGCGTGGGTTTTCGATCGAGGATGTTGAATCGTGGCGGACCGGCACGTCGGCGCGAGACTATAAGAGCGACCTCTGCGAACCCAGGGACCGGTCGTTTCCGATCCGGGTGCCATTGGTCCCGAGCTCCGACGATGAAGAACCGATCGGCTATCTCCTGGTCGGGCCGCGTCCTGACGGCTCCATTCCCAGCCGCGATGAGCAAAAGGCCCTGAAGGAGGTATCGGAGTCGATCGCACGCGCGATCCGAACCGTCATCAAACGTGAGGCTCGCGAGCTCCAAGTCGCCGAAATGATCGCCGATAACGCCCGTCGGATCGATGCGTTGGAAGCATTGCTGACGGGCCGCGCTCCGGCTGCAGACCGCCCTCGCCCGCGCAGCATTTGACTGTGCCCGCCGCGCATTAAACGAAGGTTATTTGACCCCGTTCAAATACAAGCATAATTTGCAGCCAAAGCGACACTCTAGTCCGACTCGGGCCGCAGGCTTCGAAGCCAACGCGGCCATTTTTGGCGAATTACAAACGAGGAGCTTGGATAATGCGGAAGCTAATGCTGTGGGGCGCAGCAGTCGCGATCGCCATAGGATCGACGGCGAGCCTAGCGAGTGTCGTGGTTGTGAGGTCGCTTGGGCCGTCTTCAAAAAGCTATCCGCCTGGAAAGACTCTGCCGGAGGATGCCAAGATTACCCTGCAGGGCGGTGACGTCCTGACCGTACTCGGGCCGTCGAGCGCGCAGACGTTGCGCGGTCCCGGCAATTTCGATGCAAAGCAGGTTGCACTTGCGTCCGCGGCTGGCCAGCGCGGCCGGTTCGGGGCACTTCGGGCTGCCGAAGTCGCGCACAATCCCAGCATCTGGGATCTCGATGCCAGCCAGGGCGGCAAGGTATGCGTCGCCGACACGTCGAAGGTTCAGCTTTGGCGGCCCGACAGCGAGACCGAAGCCACCGTCCAGATCCGTACAGCCGACGGCAAGAGTCAGAGCCTCAGCTGGGCCGCCGGAAAGGCGCTGACCGCATGGCCTGCAGGAATGCCGATCAAGAACGGCGCGACCTACCAGATCGAATGGCCGGATACGGGCGAGAAGAGCAGTCTCGACGTAGTTACCGTTCCCGGCGCGCCGGCCGACCTAGTCGGTGCGGCTCAGGTACTCATCGAACATGGCTGCCAGAAGCAGCTCGACCTGCTCGTCGACAGCGCAAGCAAGTATAGCGCGGCGCAGAAGTAGACAGAAAGATCGCGTCGGTGCCCCTAAGGGGGCGCCGAAGCGGGTTAGTGCCGCCGGCTCCAGAACCGCCGATCAGATAGAACGGCATGGGCGGCATTGTGACCGGGAGCTCCGGTGACGCCGCCGCCCGGGTGCGCCCCTGAGCCGCAGAGATACAGTCCCTTTAATGGCATTCGATAGTCCGCCGCGCCGATCATCGGTCGTGCGCTGAACAGCTGGTCGAGGCCCATCTTGCCGTGGAAAATGTCGCCGCCGATGAGGCCGAAGCGGCGCTCCAGGTCCAGCGGCGAGTGGATTTGCCGTCCCAGGACCGACCTGGCAAAGCCCGGAGCGTGAGCGTCGACGGTCGCAACGACCTGGTCGGCTGCCTTCTCGCGCTCCTTGTCCCAGCTGCGTCCAGGTCCAAGATCGTAACGGAAATGCTGGCAGAACAGGCTCGCGACATGCTGCCCCCTGGGTGCAAGCGTCGTGTCCAGGGTCGACGGGATCAGCATCTCGATGATCGGCTGTTTCGACCACCCGCTCACCGCCGCGTCGAGATAGGCCCGGTGCATGTAATCGAGGCTTGGTGCCATGATGATGCCGGCGGTCAGGTGATTTCCCTTTTTCGGAAGCACCGTGAATTTCGGCAATTCGGACAGGGCCACATTCATCCGGAACGTGGCACTCTCGCATTTCCAGCCATGCATCCGTGATGCGACGTCTTCATCGACCGCGCCCCGTGGGACCAACCGATCGAACAGGAGGCGCGGATTGACGCCCGCCACCACGGTCCTTGCACGCCAGGCCTTCCCGCCGGCCACCACTCCGGCCGCCCGTCTACCGGAAACGATCACTTCCTCGACAGGAGTGTTGAGCAAGATGTCCACGCCCGCTTCACGGCAGGCCCGCGCCATCGCCTGCGTGATCGACCCCATTCCACCGATGGCATGGCCCCAGGCTCCTGGAACCCCTGCCGCCTCGCCGAAGAGGTGATGGAGCAGGACGTATGCTGTTCCGGGCGCCTCCGGCGAAGCGAAATTGCCCACGACACCGTCGAACCCGAACAGCGCCTTGGTGAGATCGCCCTCGAAGTGACGATCGAGGATGTCGGCGGCGCTTCGTACGGCGAAATCGTGGACGATCCGGGTTTCGCCTAGCGACAGGCCGGCCATGTCGCGGCCGAGGCTCAGCAGCTTCGGGATGGCGCTGATCCTGGCGCCAACATTGGGCGGAGCGCGCAGCAGCCATTTCTTCAGCAATCGGACGACCGTCTCGAGCTCGTCATGATATCGGTCATAGGCTTCGGCGTCCGTCTTCACGTGCCGGCCGATCTCCTTTCGCGTCAGGCCGCCGCGCCCCGAGAGCAAATAATCGCCGTCGCCGGGAAGGAAATTGTCGATCTTGCGGAGGACGACCTTTAGCCCGTGACGTTCGAGCTCCATGTCGCGAATGACCTTGGGCTGGAGAAGGCTGACAGTGTAGCTCGCAGCCGAGTTGCGAAAGCCGGGGAGGAATTCGTCCGTGACGGCGGCGCCGCCGACGTTTTCGGATGCCTCGAGGATCGCGACCCTTAAGCCCTTCTTGGCAAGATAATATGCGCAGGTCAGGCCGTTGTGGCCCGCACCGATGATGATCGCGTCGTGCAAGTTTGCCCCTTCAAGAAATCCGTATCAGCGCATCAGCACGAGCTCTTCGGCCATGGTTGGGTGAAGAGCAACCGTGGCGTCGAAATCCGCCTTCTTCAGCTTTCCCCTGACCGCGATCGCCGCCGCCTGAAGGATCTCCGGAGCGTCCGGGCCAATCATGTGAATGCCGACGATGCGCTCGTTCGATCCATCGACTACCAGCTTGTAAAGTGACCGCTCGTTGCGCCCGGCAAGAACGTTCTTCATCGCCCGGAAGTCTGACGTGTAGGTTTTCACCTGCCCCAGCCTGTTTCGCGCCTCTCCCTCGGTCATTCCGACTCCGGCAAGGGGTGGGTGGCTGAACACGGCGCTTGGAATGCAATCGTAATCGACCTGATGCGGCTCGTTCCCGAAGAAGGTGTCCGCGAACGCCTGCCCTTCGCGGATCGCGACCGGAGTCAGCTGGATCCGATCCGTAACGTCGCCGACCGCAAATATCGACGGAACGCTGCTGCGATTGTCTGCGTCGACCTTGATCTTGCCGTTATCGCCAATTTCGACGCCGGCGGCCTCAAGTCCCAGTCCGTCGGTGTTTGGCTTTCGTCCAACCGCGAAGAGCACCAGGTCCGTCTCGATATTGTCACAGCCGGTCATGGTGACGTGGAATGACCCGTCCCGCTTTTCGATCTTTTCGATCGTCGCATGGAATTTGAAATCGATTCCCTTGCGCAGCGAAATCTGGATCAGGCGATCCACGATCTGCTGGTCGTACTGGCGCAGGATTACATCGCTGCGGTTCACCAGCGTAACGTGGCAACCGAATTGATGGAAGATTCCAGCGAATTCGTTGGCGATATAGCCGCCGCCGGCGATCACGATCCGCTTGGGGATCGCCCCAAGGTTGAAGACTTCATTGGAGCTGATCGCATGCTCGATGCCGTCGATCTTGGGCATGACCGGCGCTGCGCCTGTTGCGATCAGGATCTTGTCCGCCGTCACCTCCTTGCCGCTCGCCAGCCTGACCGAATTGGGTCCGGTAAGCTCTGCCCGCTCATGGAAGATGGTGACGTCGTGATTAGTGAGCGTCTCGGTATAGGCGCCTTCGATACGCGTGACTTCCGCCAGCACGTTGTCGCGTAGCACGGGCCAGTCGAAGCGCTTGCTCGGCACGTCCCAGCCGAACATCGCGGCGTCGTCGAGGTCCTCGGCGAAATGGGCGCCGTAGACAAGCAGCTTCTTGGGAACGCAGCCGCGAATGACGCACGTACCGCCGACCCGGAATTCCTCCGCGACGGCAACGCGGGCGCCGTAGGCAGCCGAAACGCGCGACGCGCGTACGCCCCCTGATCCTGCTCCGATCACGAAAAGGTCGAAGTCAGCCATTATAGTCCGGTCCTTTCGATGAGCGCGCGCGTCGATGCGTCGAGTCTTTCCTCATCGGAAGCTTCGGCGATCTGCCGGGCGATATCCTTGCCCAGTTCCACTCCGAACTGATCGAAAGGGTTGATGCCCAACAGGACCGCGTTGGCGAAAGTTCGATGTTCGTAGAAGGCAATCAGAGCGCCGAGCGAACGGGCGTCGAGGCGATCGAGCAGGACGGTCGCGCTCGGCCGATTGCCGGGATAGGAGCGCTGCGGATCGCTTGCTTGCCGGCCCTTCATCAGCGCCGCTCCCTGGGCGAATGCGTTGAGCAGCAGCAAGCGATGATGCTCCGGATCCTGGGTGTCGTCTGCTTCGCGAACGGCAATGAATTCCACCGGAACCAGCACGGTGCCCTGATGGAGCAGCTGGAAAACGGCGTGTTGCGCGTCCGTTCCTACGCCTCCCCACACGACAGGAGCTGTCGGATTCGACACGGGAGCGCCGTCAATCGTGACCGATTTTCCGTTCGACTCCATCTCGAGCTGCTGAAGGTAAAAGGCCAGTAGCCGAAGGCGCTCGTCATAGGCGAACAGTCCCCGCGTCTGGCACCCGATCTGCTCCACGTAAAAGCGATCGGCGAAGGCCGCGATCAGCGGTACGCTCGAGGCTGGCTCCGCAAAACGGAAGTGGCGGTCCATTTCCGCGGCGCCTTCGAGCATTTGCTCGAATGCGTCCCAGCCAAGGGCGAGCGCAATCGTAAGTCCAACCGAGCTCCAAAGCGAGTATCGTCCGCCAACACTCTCCGCGAACTGCAGAATGCGCGTCTCGTCGATGCCCTGGTCTAAAGCGGCATCCGGCTTTGCCGTGATCGCGATCACTCGTCCTTCGGGGTCTTCGACATCTGCTTCGCGCAGCCATGCTCGTGCGGCTTCGAGATTGGTAATCGTCTCGAGCGTGGTGAAACTCTTCGATGCGACCACGATCAGCGTTGTCGCCGGATCCAGCGATTTCACCGCCTCGTCGAACGCGGCGCCGTCGATATTCGACAGGAAGCTGACTTTGAATTCGGACGAGCGCCGTCCGAGTGAATCCACAGCCAACGCGGGGCCCAGCACGGAGCCGCCGATTCCGATGTGCAATATCCCCGTTACATCGCCGAACGCGCCCGCCTCGATTGCATCGACCAGCGCGCGCATCCGCTGGCGCCGCGCCGTAGCGAGCTCGACATCGTCAGGCGATCCGCTGCCCCGCTCTGCGATATGCGTCGCGGGTCTGTTTTCGCTCGGGTTGACGATCTTGCCGGCAAACAGGGCATCGCGGGCGGCAGCAAAGCCCATTCGATCGGCCCGCGCCTCAAGCTCGACGATGAGATCCTGGTCCAAATGGGTTTTCGACCAGTCGAAATAGATTCCCGCCGCCTCGAAGCTGAGGCGGCTGAGGCGGTCCGGCTCTGCGGCGAACAGCTCATCCAGCCGCTTGATCGACTTTTGCTCCATTGTGCCCGCACATAATGCCAGGCTCGCGTTTTGCTACCCCGGGTTGACGCGCCGCCCCACCTTGGAAACAAGCGAGGTGATGCCCCCCCGATCCTCCCGCCTTACTCGCCCGCGAACATCCTCAAGGAAACGGGAGAAGGAGAGCGCCGGATCGCTGGCGCGCTTCCTTCTGACCGTCGCGATCCTCGCCTGGGTCTTCCGAAGCCTTGTCGGCGCACCGTTCAACATCCCTTCGGGGTCGATGCTCCCAACCCTCTACATCGGCGACTATGTCGCCGTGTCCAAATGGCCCTATGGCTATTCGCGCTACAGCTTCCCGTTCGGCTTTCCCTCCTTCAGCGGACGCCTGCTCGGCCACTTGCCAAAGCGCGGCGACGTTGTGGTTTTCCGTCATCCGAACGAGAATAGCGACCTCATCAAGCGCGTGATCGGTTTGCCGGGCGATACGATCGAACTGCGCGATGGAAGACTCTTCTTGAATGGCCAGCCGGTCCAGCGCGAAGCACTTCCGCCTTCAAGGATCGCCGTCAGTCCGAACAGTCCTTGCCGCACGGTCCCTCCCTCAGTCCCAACGGTCATTGCGGCAGACGGCCATAACTCGTGCATCTACCATGCGTATCTCGAGACATTGCCTGGCGGACCGAGCTACACCGTCTTGGACCAGGTTGACCGAGGCGTTGCCGACGATGTGCCAATCACAAGGGTTCCGCAGGGCCACCTCTTCATGATGGGCGACAATCGCGATGACAGCCTCGACAGCCGGTTCCCGACCTATGAGGGCGGCATCGGAATGGTTCCGATCGAAAACCTGATCGGTCGCGCAGGGGTGACCTTCTGGTCGACCGATGGAGGTGCATCCTATTTGAAGCCATGGACCTGGTTCAGCGCGCTGCGCGGCAGCCGCATCGGGAATGGCTATGTGGGGAAGGCGGAATGATGACGGAAATCACTGCCTTCGTTCGTGACAAGCTTGGTTACGAACCCAAGGACGCCGGTCTGTTCGACCTCGCTTTCACCCACTCGAGCGTCGGTGGCGGCGGCAGCTACGAGCGGCTTGAGTTCCTTGGCGACCGGATACTCGGGATGGTGGTCGCCCATGCGCTCTACGAGCGCTATCCCAACGAGCCGGAAGGCAATCTTTCGAAGCGCTATAATGCCCTCGTCGACCGGGAAACCTGCGCAGAAAATGGACGTGAAATCGGTGTTCCTGCGCTCATCCGCCTCGGCAAGCAGGCGCGCGAAGACAATGCGAGCCAAAGTGAAAATGTCGTCGGAGATGTCGTTGAGGCGTTGATCGGAGCGCTCTTCCTGGACGGCGGGATCGAGCCTGCGAGGCAATTCATCCTGAAGCTTTGGGAGCCGGATCTCGCCAGCCAGCGCCGGGCTCCCCAGCATCCCAAGTCCGCCCTCCAGGAACTCGCCGCCGCAAAGGGAATGAAAGCGCCCGTCTATGAGGTCGTTTCCCGAACCGGCGTCCATCATGCGCCGAAATTCACGGTGCGCGTCTCGGTATCGAAGCTCGGCGAGTCGACGGCCGAAGGAACGAGCAAGCAGGAAGCCGAAACCGCCGCCGCGGATGCGCTATTGAAGCAGCTGCAATGAATGAGCACCCCACCCGCGCGGGCTTTGTCGCTGTCATCGGCGCTCCCAACGCGGGCAAGTCGACCCTCGTGAATGCCCTGGTGGGCCAGAAAGTCGCGATCGTCAGCCCCAAGGCGCAAACGACGCGCGCCCGGCTGATGGGAATTGCCATTCACGACTCGGCCCAGGTCCTCCTTGTCGACACGCCGGGAATCTTCGAACCGCGACGGCGCCTCGACCGTGCAATGGTGGCTGCCGCATGGACGGGCGCCGAGGACGCCGACCTCATCCTCCTTGTGATCGATGCTGCGGCCAAGATCTCCGGAGAGGTGAGCCAGATGATTGCTTCACTGGAGTCACGCAAACACTCGCTCTTCCTCGCATTGAACAAGGTCGACCTCGTAAAGAAGCCGGCTCTGCTCGCGCAGTCGCTCGATCTCACTGGCCGTCTCAAGCCCGAAAAGGTCTTCATGATTAGCGCCACCGAGGGCGACGGGGTCGATGACCTGAAAAGGGCACTTGCGGATTCCATGCCTGAGGGTCCGTGGCTCTACCCCGAGGACGAAGTGTCCGACGCGACCGATCGGATGATCGCTGCCGAGCTAACGCGCGAACAAATCGTCAACCAGCTTCATCAGGAGCTCCCCTACGCAACCGCGGTCGAGACGGAGACCTGGGAAGATCGTGCCGACGGATCGACGGCGATCCGCCAGCAGATCCTGGTCGAACGCGACAGCCAGAAGGCGATCGTCATCGGCAAGGGCGGACGACGCCTGAAGGCGATCGGCGCCGCCGCACGAATGGAAATCACGCAGCATCTGGGACGGCCAGTGCACCTCTTCCTGCACGTAAAGGTCAATCCGCGCTGGGACGAAGACCGCGGCCTGTACCGCGATATTGGACTGGAATGGGCGGACTGACGGCCTAACGGGAGGCGGAGACCGGCCAGCTGTTCGTTCCGCTGCGGCACAGGCCGCCCATTTGCCGTGCGTCCCCCGACAATTGGGCGTTGCAAACCCCCTGCATTGGGGCGCCGGTGTTTGGATCGGTCGCCGTGAAATTGTGGGTCAGGGACTTCCCGTCGACATGGCCGTCGCCGGTGCCCACCTCGGCCCCGCTCTTATATTGCGTGAAATGATACCGGTCGCCGCGTTGCTCGATGACGTAGCTGTAGCCGTCGTCGTCGCGCCAGGTGCCCGATATGTCGATGGGAGTGGCCGCCGCCGCGGCGGCAGCAGGGGTCGTGGCGCCGCCTGGCGCGGCCGCCGGCGGCACGCCTTCTTGATGCACTTGCTCGGAGTGAACCGACGCGGCTGACCGATTGCCGGACAATTTATCCCAATTGGCGATCAGCGCCGTTGAGATGGTGCCGACGACACCGATCACGGCCACGATGATTGGCACGGTCCAGGATGATTTTTCAGCCATAGGCCCCGCAGCGAACATAACCCGAAGCGCAACGAGGTCCAAGGATGCTGGAACTAGGAAGCGCCGAGAAGCTCTTCCACGAATTCAGGCAACAAATCCCCCGCCCTGCCCGTCCTGCTCTCGTCGAACATGTAGCTTCCGAGGCTGGGCTCGAGATTGATTTCCAGCGTCTTCGCTCCGCAATAGCGTGCAGTCTGGACGAAACCCGCTGCTGGATAGACGGCGCCGGACGTCCCCACGGAGACGAAAAGATCGCACCTGCGCAGCGCTTCGTCGATGCGATCCATGTCATACGGCATCTCGCCGAACCAGACGATGTCGGGCCGGACATGGCCCTCGGCTCCGCAGCCCGGGCATAACGCCTGCTCTCCCATCGGCCCTTCCCAGCCGAAGCGAGCATCGCAGGCGAGGCACCAGCCGCTGGCGAACTCCCCATGCATGTGAAGCAGCCGCTTCGAACCGGCGCGCTCGTGCAAGTCATCGACGTTTTGCGTGATCAGCAGCAGATCGCCCGGCCATCCGTCGTCGAGGCGCGCCAGTGCCTTGTGCGCAGCATTTGGCTCGACCGTGCGAAGCTTTGCTCGACGAGCATCGTAGAAGGCGTGGACAAGCCCCGGGTCGCGGCGAAAGGCTTCCGGGGTGCAGACATCTTCGACTCGATGTCCTTCCCACAGACCGTCTGGGCCACGAAACGTCGCAAGGCCGCTTTCCGCGGAGACACCAGCGCCGGTCAAAACGACGATGTTGCGAATTCCTGCGAAATCCATTGCCGACGCCTAGAGCTTCGGCAGCGTTCAAGGAAGAATCCTTGTGCGACTCGCCGGTGCATGGTTGTTTCTCGCCCGGACCGATCCCCAGCGGCCCCGAACAAGGAGGGCTAAGCATGCACAAGGCAGTATCGCTGGCGATCGCAATGGTCGCCGTACTTGGGGTGAGCGGCTGTACCAAGAAGGCTGAAGCCGCAGCCGATACCGCGCAGATTTCGGGCGCGATCAAGGCTCAGGAGGCTCAGTGGGAGAAGGATTACGCGGCCAAGGACATCAACGCGCTTGCCTCCCATTATGCGGACGATTCCGAGCTTGGCGGACCGGGCGATGCGCTCGCGACCAACGATATCGACCGCCGCAAGGCGCTGCAGGCAATGGTCACCGATCCAAATTTCAAGCTGAGCTTCGCCACCGACCGTGTTCTGGTCGCGCAGTCGGGCGACTATGCTTACAGCCGCGGCCATTATTCGTTGACCCTGACGGACAAGGCGACCAGCAAGGCCGCCGACAGTCAGGGATCCTACCTGACGGTTTACAAAAAGCAGGACGATGGCAGCTGGAAGGCAGTCGAGGATTTCATCACGCCCGGGCCTGGTTCGGCAGCGGCGACAAAGTGAACTGAACGCTTTGGTGCGGACATGAGCGAAGCGCGTGTCCGCATCGGCATCGGCGGCTGGACCTACGCGCCATGGCGCGGCGTCTTCTACCCGGACAAGCTGCCGCAGGCGAAGGAGCTTGAATATGCATCGCGCCAGCTCGGCGCGATCGAGATCAACGCGACCTTCTACGGCCGGCAGAAACCGAAGAGCTGGGAATCGTGGGAGAAGGTCGTTCCCGACGGATTCCAGTTCGCGATCAAGGGTTCGCGGTTCTGCATCATGCGCTCGAAGCTGTCCGAGGGCGCCGAAGGGATCGGCAATTTCTTTGCGCAGGGATTTGCCTGCCTCGGCCCGAAGCTCGGCCCGATCCTGTGGCAATTCACGCACTACCGCCGGTTCGACCGCGACGACATCGCCGGATTCATCGACCTGCTTCCGGACGAGCTCGACGGAATCAAGCTTCGACACGCAATCGAGCCGCGGCACGCCAGCTTCAACGACGAGAAATTCTTCGACCTTTGCAGGGCCCGAAACATTGCAATCGTGTTTGAGGATTCAGACGATTATCCCTGCATCGAGGCCCAGACCGCGGATTTCTCCTACGCTCGGCTGCAGCGCATGAACGAGGACATTGCGAGCGGCTATGACGATGACGCTCTCGATGGTTTCGCGAAGCGAGTTTGCGAATGGGTGAAAGGGGATCGCGACGCCTACATCTTCATGATCAATGGCGCGAAGGTTCGGGCACCTGCGGCGGCGCTTGCACTGCAACAGCGCCTCGGCGTTTAATTTGCGTTAATCATGATTTGCTGCTCTACGGCCGTTCCGGAACGACGCCGCAGTTGCTGGCGTCACGCCTGCATTGGCGACGCCGTTCCCCTGAAGCGGAAGCGGGGGCTATCCGCATAGAGTGGGGTGGATAAAGATGCGAAGACCGATGCTTGGCGCGCTCGGCGCGGGCCTATTGATATTGTCGGTTCCGGCCACGGCACAGGACCTGCCGCTCGTCGGCGGCGACTATTGGGACGTAACTTCGGTGAAGATCGATGACGGCCATTTCGGCGACTATGCCGATTTCCTCGCCGGGCAGTTCCGCAAGGACAATGAATTTGCGAAATCGAAGGGCTGGATCAAAGCCTATTACATCTTCAGCAACGTCAATAATCGCGCGGACGAGCCGGATCTCTATCTTGTGACGGTATCCGATCACGTGGCGACTCCGGCCGAGCAGATCGCGCGGACCAAGGAGATCAATGCCGCCATGCAGACCAATGACCGAAAGGAAATTGCGGGAAGCGGCCAGCGGGCTACCTATCGGCACATCACAGCGGACATGTTGCTCCAGCAGATGGTTTTCCGGCCTTGATGATTGCGGGAGCGTCGCGCGATTGCGCGGCGCTCCGCCTTTCGCCATGAATTGGCGATGCGAACTGCCGAACAGCCAATCCGCATCAGCCTGATCGCGCCCGATGGGCGGATGGGAAAAGCGATCGCAAAGGCCGTTGCCGATAATCCTGAATTCGCGATCGATCAGGATCATGCGGACGTTCTGGTCGATTTTTCCGCGCCGGCCGCGCTCGAGGGCAGCCTTGACCGTGCAATCTCCGCAAGCCTTCCAATCCTTGTCGGAACGACGGGGCTGCA
>Ga0105248_10004413_pt1 | contig 15571 bp, 16 predicted proteins | sample KBSS34metaG_FD_81524 | JGI IMG/M metagenome (GOLD analysis project Ga0105248, IMG submission 81524) | Switchgrass rhizosphere microbial communities from Kellogg Biological Station, Michigan, USA - KBS S3-4 metaG | ecosystem: Host-associated > Plants > Roots > Rhizosphere > Soil | place...
CTACGCCGTCGAACACGAGGTACAGATGGATCCCGCCCATCACCAGCAGCATGATCGCACTAAGTAGTCGCCAGGCCATCAGTGTGCGGTGGCTGACACCGACCCATCGGAGTGAACCGGTTGCCCGAGTATGCGATGACATGTCCTGACCTGCCTTTAACGTGTGGCTCGGTGCGAGCCGTGGCCCTCTTTACACGCACAATCCGCCCGAACAGTTCAGCCTGGTGACGCGAGCGGAATCCACCTGTGTCGGAGAACCCGGACTTGTGCCGTGAACGCTTAGAACTAGAAGCGCGGGCGCTACCCCCTTCGAGTCGTTCGCTATTCGGGGGCCCGTTTCCGGGTGCTGGTCCTGTCGCTGTGTACTCGGACTCGGCCAGAGAGTCCGGCGTGAAGCAAGCCTTGCGCTGGGATACACCAGCCAGCGGCCAGCGAAGCTGTTGTCGTCGCGCGCCCACCCGTCGCACCATGGCCGCCTGGTTCCGATTCGGGGCTATTCACAGTGGTGTCGAGAGTTCAGGTCTCCTGATGAGCCCGGGATGAAGTTGAGCGGCGCACCGAACGGGATGAGTGGCTCGCGCTTCAGGCTGGCCTGGAACTCGGCGATGAGCCGGGTGAAGTGAGCCACGACCCAGGTATGCAGGTGGGGGGAGTCGACGGGTTCGCGTTCTTTTGGGTCGGTTAGCAGGTTGATGATGCGGGGTTGGCGACTGGTGGTGCCGGGTCGAAGAATTGGCGTTGCTCGACGAAGACCGTTTTGAAGTTTTGCCACTTGACTCCATAGAGCTTGTCGCCGTTCCAGAACAGGAATCCCTGCCGGTTGGACCGGTCCTGCTCGCCGCAGAAGAACGCTCCCTGATCCACCCCATCGATCACCCGATCGCCGGGCACCTGACAGCCGGCCCAGCTGATCAGGGTGGTGGACATGTCGGTGACGGCTGCTGTCGGTCAACATGACGCCAGGCAATCTCGACGCTCTGGCCTACGAAGAGCTCGAGTTCGACGACATATCACGCTGGCTGGATGAGAACGTGCCGCAGATCCGGGTGCCCGCGGTGATCATCGGGGCACTCGGAGGCCCCCGCCCCCGACATCAACGAGTTGGCTCAGGCGTGTTTCGACAGCTTGCCGTGATGCCATTGGCATTGAGCGGTATATACCGACGCGTGCCAGTTGCTGTGCAGCGGCCCGACCCAATCGTCGCAAGCGCCGCAGGACGTCTGCCAAACAGCCAGTCCGAACCATGAACACTTTCGGACCTCGGGTAGGTGTCGCCGATCGGCAGGTGCCGACCCGATTGGTGTCGCTATTGGCGGAATCTGTGCCCGTGCGTAGAACCTGCGCGCCAATCGGAGGCCAGATAGGTGTTGCACTGATGCTCGGGAAAGTCAGCGAACCCCCGCACCTCAATGACTTCTCGTCGCCGGCTGGGCGAGCGGGAGCCGATAACTCCGGACAGCGGAAGCATGACGCCCATGCAGTGAGCGCACGCTACACGCCTGCCTACCCGTTTCTCGGGGTGCAGCGAATCGCCGACGTAGCCTAGCGTGCGAATCGGCTGTCTAACAGTCGAATTGACCCAAGCCGTGGGCGACGGTCGGGTCGGCGGCGCGACATCCCCGCGTGAAACGCATGAAATAGCCGACTCCGTCAAAAAGGAGAACTACGCTGTAAGCATGTCGGAGGGGCGGCCGACGGGGCTGACGGTCATCAAGCTGGCATGGTGCTGCCTATTAGCCGGGGTCGTGGCGGCGGCCCTGATTTTCCCGCTAGCGGGCGGCCTCGGGCTGTTGTCCAACCGCGCCTCCGACGTCGTCGCCAACGGCTCGGCGCAGCTTCTCACCGGTGACGTCCCGCAGGTGTCGACGATGGTCGACGCGGCCGGGAATCCGATCGCGTGGTTGTATTCGCAGCGCCGGTTCGAGGTGCCAGGCGACAAGATCGCCAACACGATGAAGCTGGCGATCGTGTCGATCGAGGACAAGCGGTTCGCCGACCACAACGGCGTGGACTGGCAGGGGTCGCTGACCGGCCTGTCGGGCTACCTCTCCGGCGACCCCACCACTCGCGGCGGCTCGACGATCGAGCAGCAGTACGTCAAGAACTATCAGCTGCTGGTGACAGCACAGACCGACGCCGAGCGGCGGGCGGCCGTCGAAATCGCCCCGGCACGCAAACTGCGCGAGATGCGGATGGCGCTGACGCTCGACAAGACGTTCACCAAGGCCGAGATTCTGACCCGCTACCTGAACTTGTTGTCGTTCGGCAACAACGCCTTCGGTATCCAGGACGCCGCCCAGACCTACTTCGGTATCAACGCGTCGCAGCTCAACTGGCAGCAGGCCGCCCTGTTGGCCGGGTTGGTGCAGTCCGAGAGCTCGTTGAACCCGTACACCAACCCCGAGGGTGCGGTGCAACGCCGAAACCTGGTGCTGGACACCATGATCGAGAACCTGCCGCAGCAAGCAGACGAGCTTCGGGCCGCGAAGGCTGCCCCGCTCGGGGTCCTGCCGCAGCCCAACGGGCTGCCGGACGGCTGCATCGCCGCCGGCGATCGCGCGTTCTTCTGTGACTATGTGCTGGACTTCCTCGCACGGGCGGGCATCAACAAGGATCAAGTTGCCCGCGGCGGTTATCTGATCCGCACGACGCTGGACCCGATGGTGCAGGCTTCGGTCAAGCAGGCGATCGACAAGGTCGCCAGCCCGACCTTGGACGGGGTCGCCAGCGTGATGAGCGTGATCAGGCCCGGTAAGGACGCGCATCGGGTGATGGCGATGGGCAGCAACCGCACGTATGGGTTCAACAGTGACGCCAACGAGACGGTGGAGCCGCAGCCGTTTTCGCTCGTCGGCGACGGGGCGGGCTCCATCTTCAAGATCTTCACCACGGCTGCGGCGCTGGACATGGGCATGGGAATCGACGCCCAGCTGGTAGTTCCTGGCTCGTTCCAGGCCAAGGGGCTGGGCAGCAGCGATACGCCAGGCTGTCCCAAGGAGACCTGGTGCGTGAGAAACGCGGGCGGCGGTTACCGCGGCTCGATGAACGTGACCGACGCGCTGGCCACCTCACCGAACACCGCGTTCGCCAAGTTGATTCAGCAGGTCGGCGTTCCCCGGGCGGTCGACATGGCGGTCCGGCTGGGGCTGCGCTCCTATGCGACTCCGGCGACGGCGCGGGCCTATGACCCGGAAAGCAACGAGAGCCTGGCCGACTTCATCAAACGTCAGAACATCGGCTCGTTCACCCTGGGCCCGTTCCAGCTCAACGCGCTCGAACTCTCCAATGTGGCGGCGACGCTGGCCTCCGGTGGGACGTGGTGTCCGCCGAACCCGATCGACAAGATCTACGACCGCCACGGCAACGAGGTGTCGTACACCATCGAGCCGTGCGACCAGGCGGTGCCGGAGGGACTGGCGAACACCCTCGCGAACGCGCTGAGCAAGGACGACCAGAGCGGCGGCACCGCGTCGGGTGCGGCCGGCTCGGTGGGGTGGACGCTGCCCCTGTCGGGCAAGACCGGCACCACCGAGTCGCATCGATCGTCGGGCTTTGTGGGCTTCACCAACCGCTATGCCGCGGCGAACTACATCTTCGCCGACTCCAGCTCGCCGTCCGGCATCTGCTCTTTCCCGCTGCGTGCGTGCGGCAGCGGGGACCTGTACGGCGGCAACGAGCCTGCGCGTACCTGGTTCGAGGCGATGAAGCCGATCGCCACCAATTTCGGCGAGGTGCAACTGCCGCCGACCGATCCGCGTTACGTCGAGGGCGCGCCGGGCGGCCGGGTGCCCAGTGTGTCCGGCCTGGACCTGGACGCGGCGCGTCAGAGCCTCAAGGACGCCGGATTCCAGGTCGCCGACCAGCCGACATCGGTAAACAGCTCAGCCCGTTATGGCACCGTGGTGGGGACCTCGCCGAGCGGTCAAACCTTCCCGGGATCGATCATCACGATCAACACCAGCAATGGGATTGCTCCGGCACCGCCGCCACCTCCGGTCGAGCGCCCGCCGGACATCCCAGGCCCTCCGGAGGGGGGCGTGACGGTCGTAGAGATTCCGGGGCTGCCGCCGATCACCGTGCCATTTCTCGAACCGCCACCGCCACCGCCACCGGAACCACCACCGCCGCCGCCACCGCCGCCGCCGGCTTGATCGTCGCGCGGGTCGGATGCCCAGGCGGGCGCTGCACGCACCCGCGATCTCAATCGCTTGGCGGCGCCAACACGATGTCGAACTGCACCCTCGACCATCCCGAACCGGACAGATCGCCTCCATTCGGAGCCGGGGTACGCGGCGGCTGCGCGACGAAGTCCTTGACCAGGGAGTCCTTCACCCCGAACACGGTGTCGGAATCCAGCGGTTCGTCGCCGCGCACGAAGATGTGCGTCACCAACGTGCGATATCCGGTGCGGTGACCATGAAGTGCAGATGCGATGCCCGCATCGGTGAGCGCCCCGTCGCCGCCAGCATCCGGCCCACCGGGCCGTCGTGTGGGATCGGGTATGGCGTGGGAGTAAGTCCCCAGAACGCATACCGGCCGTCGTCGCCGGCGAACAGATGTGCTCGGCCACCGGTCCTTTTGTCGTCGTACTGCACGTCGTAGAAGCCGTCTTCGTCGGCCTCCCAGACGTCGATCCGAGCGCCGGGCACAGGATTGCCGTCGACGTCGGTGACGGTGCCCTCCACCCCGGCGGCGCCTAAGCTGATATCGCCGCCGATGTCGACGCGGGGGCTGTCCTCGACGAAGAATGGGCCGAAGACGGTCGCTTCGGTGGCGTCGCCATGGGCGGCATTGTTGATCGTGATGGTCTGTACGGCATCTCCACGACTTCCTGCGGGAGGTGCGGTTGACCGAGCAGGAATGGGCGACCGGTATCGCGTTTCTGACCGACGCAGCGAGTCGGCCCGTTCGTCGACTACCGTGAGATCCCGTCCCATGAGGCCGCCTTCCCCGACGATGTAATGGTCTATCTGCGGTCACTGTCTGTCATTCAAACCGACGGCAACGCCAGTTCTCATCCCAGATTTAACGACGGTGAGCGCCGCTGATGCGCGCAACGTAGTCGAGTCCGCCGCACTGATCAGTGGTCAGATAGTCTTCGGGGACTGGGCATCGATCCGGTTCAAGGACGACGCGTCCTCGCCAACAGCAGGACCAGACCTGGCGCAACGTGAGGTCGGTCTTGGCGACCACTATGAGGTCCAGATCATTGAACCGTTGATCGTGAAGGTCGGTGACCAAGAGTTGACGCTCGGTGCTCTCGAAAGGCGCCTGCTGTCAGTCGGTTACGAGCTCCAAGACGGTGCGATAATCGGCCGCCCGCTCGCCCATGACACCTTCGACACCCAGATGGACCCTATTGTTTCGCGTGGATTTCGGCTCGGCGATGAACCGATCGCTCGGTTCCTCGACGGTGAGCGACTGAAACGCGGGTTCCCTGCGCAGTTGGCGCACGGTGGATGCGACTCGGAGGACAGCGAAGGGATAGCGCCGCGATGATGACTTTGAATTCCACGGAGCGCCGGACCCGCTCGTCGAGACCGACCTCAGCGATTACCCGCAGGCGTTCGGGTTCCGCCGCCTCCCGCGGTCGAACGCGTTAATCAACCGAAAAGTGGTCATGAAAGTGAGAAAAGCCAGCGTGGACAGCAAGTGAGACAGCCAGCATCTGCGCAGTTCAAGGCGCCGCATCTGGACATGAAACTTGAGAAGCCACAGCACTTGTAGATTCTCAAGTTAGATGTCCATTTCTCAACTGACTTGGCCACTGTTTGGCCAATTGGACATTTCAGATGAGAATCGCTGGTTCCTCCCCATCGGTGGATCTAAGCACCCGCCCGTGCGGATGCATTTCACCCCGACCTCCGGATCGTGGCTGAACCTGGTCGAAGTGTTCTTCGGAATCATCACCCGCCAAGCGATCTGGCGCGGCACGTTCACCTCGGTCAAGGACCTCATCGGCGCCATCGAAACCTTCATCGACGCCTGGAACGACCGATGCCAACCGTTCGGGTGGACCAAGACCGCCGACGAAATCCTCACCAAAGCTAACCGTAAAGTCACTTCAAACACACGACACCAGGCGGACCAGGTCCTCGTGAATAGCCCGTATAGCGGCGCCGGTGCGCGATCGTTCATCGAGCTTGTTCAAGATCCGTTCGACATGTGTCGTCGTAGTGCGGAAGGAGATGGCATGGCTTGATGCGATCTGTTGGTTGGACAAGCCTTCGGCGATGCCGGTGAGTACGTCGACTTCACGCTCCGTGAGTCCATACGGCAGAAGCATGTCCGTCTCGGTGACCAAGGCGACCGCGCGCGAATCCAGCAGGGGCTCGTTCACTCGGTCCAGGCGTACTCGCAGCCAGGTCTTTGCGCACAGCCATAGTCCGACGACGGATTCTTTGCCGCTGTCAAGGAAGGCCGTGATCGTAGCGGTGAGTCTCGGATCGGTGGCTACGGTGAGCGTGGTGGTGTGGTTGATGAGCTGAATGCAACCCGTTCTATCGATGAAGGCCGAACGGGATTCATCTGCAGCAGGGAATCCGCGAGGTCGAGCAAGGGTGCAGAGTTTTCCGATGCTCGGGGCGATGGCGTTGAGGAGCGTTGGATGCCTGGGTTCGAACGATCCGCGCGTCGCCGACGACATGTGCACCATGCCGACGTAATGGCCATCCGCGGCGAACAGGCACGTCGTCATGCCGTCGCGAAAACCCATGGGCGCGATGACATTTTGGTACATCTCGGTATCGCGATAGTCATAAGGTAGGTCCGCGATGCGAAGCGGCTGGTGGGTGGACAGCATCCGCTGGTGCGGATCGGTATCCGCATAGGGGTCGCTGAGGCCATTCAACGTCGGTTGGGTGTAGTCCAGGTTACTGACGAGTACGTGGCGGTGGGCGGCCGGATTCCACGCGAAGATTGCCGCGGCGTCCGCATGGAGAATGTCTCGCAGGCGCTCCAAGATGTAGGAGCCAGCCTGCCCTCTGTCACCACTGCCAGCGCTGAAGGCGCAGTCGGCCAAGACGCGTGCCTCGGAGACGGTGACTTCGGCGTCACCGTCTGCGAGGTGTGTTTGGTGTGCGATGGACAATGGCTGCCTTCGGCAGGGCGGGCATTGTCGTCCAGCCTAACGCCGAGGTCAGCAGCGGCGCACCTCGCCTCGTCAGTGCCTATTTCCACGGCCTATTTCAACGGCTCGGGGTCCCGGAACCGGCGAAGCACATTGGTGGTGAGCCTGGCGACGTTGTTGTCGTAGTCGTTGTGGGACAGTGATCCGGTCCAGGCGATGGAGCCCACCGAGAAGAACCCGCCCCCGCCGTGAACGGAGCCGTATACGAGGTCCGAGCGCACTGACGGGTGTTCGGAGCCGCCAATGCCTGGGAGCGTCTCGTAGAGTTCTTCCATCACCAGTTGATAGACGTCGGTGAGGGGCCCCGAGGTTGCCAGGACCAACGTGTTGGGCGGAGTTCCGAGGGTCGGGTTGTAGAAGTCGATTTCCGACCCCGCCGCACCGCCGCCGATGATGCCGAAGTCGCCGACGAGTTCGGTGTCGCCGATTCGGTCGAAGATGAACTCTGCACGGGGGTCGAAGCTGTCCTGCAGCCGTTCGTAGTGCGTCGACCGGTCGAATCCCTGTGCCGACATCCCCACGCCGACCAGCCGTTCAGGAGCCTTGCCCTTGTCGCGCCACAGCCCGGCCTGTTCTCCCGAGGTGGCGTGCCGCTGCTCGGCGAAGGGAGTTTGGTGTGGGCGGGTACCTCCGGAAGCACGTCGGACTTCCACCACATGGGGGTTCTCGGGATCATACGATGTGGTCGCGTAGAAGCCGTTGCCCCCGAGGTACATCAATCGGCCACCGTTGGCCGTGAATTCTTCGAGGGCGTCGAGTTCGGTGCGCGTGACGTACTCGGGGTGGCTCCCGGTGATGACGACACGGTAGTCCGCGATCAGCTCGTAGCCCTCGCGGTCGAGATCTTCGTCGGTGATCGCATCGAACTCACAGCCGACGGTCTCCAACCAGTGCGTGATGCACAGATCAGCGGCGAGTGCCCACGGCCCTTCGCTGGCGAACGAGTAGCAGTAGCGCGGTTGCATCGTGATCAACGGCCGCCGGCAGCTGCTGAAGACTACTCCGGATCCGTCGTTGTGCGCTTCGTAGCAGGACCGCCCGAACTCGGGGTTGTTCTGCAGGACAAGGTCTTCGGCATGCACTACCGGCGTGTGGCCGAGGAGCACTTCCATGCTGTCGGCTTCGAAGGCGATGCGATCGTTGGCGTACGCAAGGTACGTTCCGGTCGGGAACAGGACGGCGACGTCGCGGCGTCGTGCCTTGGCGGGACCGACGAAGAACGGTACGTGGTGATCCATGCCGTCGACGGTGAGCCGGAATGCGTAGACACCACTTTCCATCGTGTCCGGCACGGTCAAGGTGAGCGCAGCGGGCCAGTCGGTGTCGGTGATGTCGTCGTCGTGGAAGAAGATGGCGTCGTATTCGTCTGGCGCCAACCGGAAATCTCTTGCCAAGCCTCCGAATCGTGGCCCGGTCACGGCGCGCATGGGTCCGTTCCTGCATTCGCCGTTCAAGCGGTTGGGCGACTCGTCGATCACGCGTGAGAGCAGTAACCCGTCACTCCGCTCGCTGCGACCGAAGTGCCAGCGGGCGACGGGAACGAGCACCCCATCGATGTGACGGTCCACCGTCACGCCGCCGATCTTTCCGTTGAAGCCGGAAGACGGAGTGAGTCGGTGGCCGTCGCGTGCAGTCAGCGCGCCAATGCGAAACGGCAACGCCGACGGCCTGCATTCGCCATCGACGTTCGTTCTGGCCACCTCCGGCGCAAGGTTGGACGCAGCGGGGACGTGTAGATCAGAAAGATGACCGAGCGGGGTGCATTGCAGGACGATGTTCGTTCCATCAGGGGAGACCGTCACGGAGAGCTGGTACCAGTGTTGCGCCACCAACTCGTGTTCTAGTCGCGTGGCGTGCAAGACGCCGTTCGCTGCGACGGTGAATGTCGGCCTTCCCTCGTCGAGGGTTAGCGCCCAGCCTCCGCACAGTTCAGTGTCGAGGTTGCCCAAGATCGCCTGCCGAGAGCCCGTGAGCATGTTCGATGCGTTGCTGATCCGGTAAGCGCCTACCGTACCGGTGTGCGCTTTGCTTGGCAGGGTGGGAAATACGGCGACGGACAATGACAGTCCAATGGGCTCGGCGAGCCTCGACTCCGGGTCGGATACCTCCACGTACGAGCCGGGTACGCAGGCGTAGTGGTGCCCCGGGTAGCGCCCGTCGATGTCGCTGGGTACCAGCGTCTCGATGAACCCGGGCCCGGCGGCACCGTCCCAGCCGTGGTGCAGCCGGACGATGCTCATGTCGAAGGCGTCGTCTTCCGGGCAGCTGACATGCAGGGACAGCGACTCGCCGGCCCGTGCTGAGAGTCGATCCGTGTAGCCAAATGCCTTCTGCAGTAGGGGCTTTGTGCTGATGTCTGTCATTTCGAGCCGCCTTCATCGGTGGTCTGGACGCTTGCCAAGGGTGCATGTCCAACGGTGCGGAATGCTTCGCGGCGTGCGGCGAATACCGCTCTCATCGCATCGTCCAGACGATCGAAGGTAGCGGGTTCGAGTGTGAAGTTTCCAAAGGTCCCTGGGGTGACCCTTCCGAGTTGCCAAGGACCGTCGGGGCCAGCCGAGTAGATGAGGTGCTTGCCCACGATGGGCTGACCACGCAGGAAGCGCAGGACTCTGTTGGCGGCGTCGTCGAGGACTCGGGTCGGGTCACTGTCGTGGAGTTGAGCGACGTGATCGGTGAACTCCGAACCAATTCGTTCGTTGTAACGCTTGTCGAAGACGTCGCGAAGTTCTGCGAGTCTGTCGGCGACTGTCCGTGTCATCGGGATCTGCTCCTGTTCGGTGTCGATGATCATGTGTCGGACTGCACGAGTGAGCGCCCGCTCAATTTGAGGTAGAGGGCGACGGCGGCTCCGAGCGCAAGCCACGTCAAGCCCAATATCTGCGCATGTGTGTTGGCGTTCACCAGCGCCAGCAGCAGAATGACCGAGCCGATCGCCGGCGATGCGTAGTGCACGAGGTACCGACGGCTCTTCTGCCGGAGTCCGAAGTAATTCATGACGGCGACGTTCAGCAACACGTACGCCGTCAAGGCGCCGAAGGTGACCAGCGTGGTGAGCAGGTCAGCCTGTTCCACTCCCAGGATTCCGATCGCCACGGAGACCGCGGCGATGAAGATCATCGAGTTGCGCGGCACCTTGCGCTTGCTGACGCGACCGAGAATGGACGGCAGTTGGCCATCGCGCGCCATGCTGAACACCAGACGCGAGGACGTGGCGTTGGAGGCAATGGCGTTGGCGAACAGTGCGATGAGCGCATTGGTGAGCAGCACGACCGTCCCGAACCACGACGTCATCGCGTGCCTCACCACGTCGTAGAACGCGTTGGTGGTGTCGTCGCCTTCTGCGAACGTCGTCCCCTTGGGGATGAGGACTGCGGCGAGACACACCTGTACCACGAACAGCACGGCGATCAGCCACATCACGCGCATCGTGGCCTTGGCCACGGTTGCGCCGCCGTGTTCGGCTTCTTCGTTGAGCGTTGAAATCGCGTCGAACCCGATGAAACTGAGCGCAGCTATGGGCACCGCGCTGATGACGAGCGCCAACGACGCTCCGCTAGAGGGTACGAGGACGTCGAACGACAGGTATGCGTCGCCCCGAACGATGAGAAACGTCGCCCAACCAACGAACACTGCGAGGACCGCCAACTGAATGTAGAGAAACACTTTATTCATTGCCGCCGTGACGGTGACGCCCATGATGTTGATGAGGGCTGTTGCCACGACGAAGACGATGACCCATCCCCACCCCGGTATGAGGGGAACCAGCGACGCCATTGCGACGGATGCGAATACGCACAGGAGTGCCGGCAGGAGCAGGTAGTCGAGCAGGATCATCCAGCCGGAGATGAAGCCCAGGAAGGCGTTGGTGCCGAGCCTGACATAGGAGTACACCGATCCGGCCACGGGGAATTGCAACGCCATTTCCCGGTAGCTGAGAGCGCTAAGCGCCATGACGATCGCCGTGATGACGTAGACGGCGCCGATCGTGCCGCCTGACAACGAGTACACGACGCCGAACACCGAGATCGGTGCGATCGGAACCATGTAGATCAGACCGTGAATGACGACGTCGCTGAGGCTGAGGGAGCGGGACAGCTCGGGTTTGTACCCCAGTTGCGAGAGCCTGACGTCCTCCTCGGCGGTGCTGGTTTCGGTGGGCACCCCTTCAGGGCCGACTGATCCGGTCACGTCAATTCCTCCCGCACGGCTGGGTCACGCCCCGCGCCTGACGGCGCAGATGCTGAAAGCCAAGTATTCGACCGCCGTTCACCAAGGTTCAATACGTACTTCTACCGAGGAACCTGAGATGTCTTGTGCCGGTGACTGCGTTCACTCAGGAGATCCATAGTGATCAGCGATGTGTTTCGCGAGTCGTCGGGCCATCGCGGCGAGGGTGAGGTGTGCGGGATGGCCTGGGTCCCATCCGGCGTGCAGATGGATGTTCACGAGGTGACCGCTTGCAAGGACCCTCGATCGGGAGAGATCGAACCGCGGATCGTCGGTGACCACTGCTACTCCGCGCCCGGCGGCGGCGAGCGCCTGCGCGACGGCGCCGCTACTTGCTTCAATGTCGACGCGGACTGTCTGTTGCGTCCGTATCGCGGCGGCGTCGAGCGCCTGGCGTCCGCTGGATGTCGTTGGCAGGGTGAGAAACGGTCTCGGCGGTGAGTTCGGTGAGGTCGATGGCTTCTCGGGTGGCCCACTGATGCGCGCCGGGCACATACGCCCACACCGGGAGCACGCCGATTTCGAGTGAACGAACTAGGTCAGCTGGGCGGCCATTGGTGATAACCAGATCCGCGCCAGCGCGCAATGCCGCTTGAGGTCTTGCCCATCAGATGCGAAGGCCGACGGCGTAGGGTCGCCGGGTCCAAGAGTCGCGATGAACGGAGCGATCACTTCGGCTAGCGTGGTCGCCGGCGCGGCGACGGTGATCCGACTGAGCCGACCCGTCGACAGAACCCGTGCGCCAAGAGCCAAACGTTCGGCGTCGGTGAGCAATTCGCGAACGCGGGGGAGAAGTGGCAAGTCCGCGTCACCTTCGACGCGCGTGAAGGCGTCATCCTGCACCAGCTCGGATTCACCGACCACGATGGCCTACGCCCGATCGTCTTCCGTGCCTCGGTAGCAGAGATGGTGGTGCCCTACGCGGATCCCTCGCCAATTCGCGACTGGCAGAACTACTTCGACACCGGTGAATACCTCATCGGGCAGATGGCCAACAGCCTGCAGCTCGGCTGCGACTGTCTCGGCGACATCACCTACCTCGACACCGTCATCGCCGACCAGCTCGGCAACCCCCGCACCATCACCAACGCAATCTGCATCCACGAGGAGGATTACGGAATCCTCTGGAAGCACCGCGACGACTGGGCGGGTTCAGCGAACACGAGACGTCAACGCCGACTGGTCATTTCGTTTTCACCACACTGGGCAACTACGATTACGGGTTCTACTGGTACCTCTACCTCGATGGCACCATCGAACTGGAGGCCAAGGCGACCGGCGTCGTCTTCACCTCGGCCTACCCGGGGCCCGGACGCACGGAGAACCCGTACGCCAGCGAGATCGCACCCGGGCTGGGCGCCCCGTTCCATCAGCATCTATTCTGCGCTCGACTGCACATGCACGTCGACGGTGACGCCAACACCGTCGTGGAGAAGAACGCGGTGCGCATGCCGATCGGGGAAGGCAATCCGCGGGGCAACGCCTGGACGACCTCGGAGACCCCGCTGCGCACCGAAGCCGAAGCGCAACGCGTCGCCGACCGGTCGACCGGCCGGGTGTGGAACATCGTCAATGAGAACCAGCTCAACGCTGTTGGCAAGCCCGTCGCGTACAGCCTGCACCCCGAGGGCAACCCGCTCCTGCTCGCAGCCGACGACTCATCGATCGCACGGCGAGCCGCCTTCGCCACTAAACACCTCTGGGTGACCCCGTTCGACCAGTCCGAGCGCTATCCCACCGGTGACTACGTCAATCAACACTCCGGCGGCGCCGGAATGCCCGCCTTCACCGCAGCCGACCGGTCGGTCGAGAACACCGACATCGTCGCCTGGCACACCTTTGGTCTCACCCACACTCCGCGTCCCGAGGACTGGCCAATCATGCCGGTCGACTACACCGGCTTCAAGCTGAAGCCGGACGGGTTCTTTGATCGCAACCCAACTTTGGACGTGCCGGCGTCCGGAGGACACTGCCACGGCGCTAACTACTGAGCGACAGTGGCGTCTGCCCACGCCGGCCAAAGCCGACATGTCAACGCGGGTGCCGGACCGATGGACTACCAGTGTTCGAGACGGTCATCGACTTCGGCCTTCAAGGCCTGACGCTGTGTGTGGCCCAAGATCGTCGTCGGGTGAAGCACTGCAGCCACCCCGGCGCGGTGAGGGTGATGGTGGTGCGATGTAGCGATCTGATTTTGGACACGACAGTGAGAAATTATCAGTGGACAGCAGATGAGAATGTCGCGATAAGTCCAGCTCAGGGACCACGCTGTGGACCCAGGGTGTGAGAACCTACAGCGGGCAAGCGGAGCGCTGATGACGAGCAGCACGTCGAGGAAGATCGACTGCGACGCGGTCGCAATCGTCAGCGACAACGCGTAGGGCATACGTTTGGGGCCGAATATCCGCAGCAGCGTTTCGACCAGTCGCTGAATCGCGCCGGTCTGTTGCAGGATCGCTCCCATCAGCACGCCGAAGGCTATGAGCAATCCGACCTCGGCCATGATCTCCCCGAAGCCCCCGGTGATCGCGTCGATAGTGCCTTCAACGCCGAGGCCGACAGCCAAGTCGAGATAGGCGGATCCGACGACCAGCGAGACGACTGGGTTGAGCTTGAATCTGACGATCATCACCACCACGCGAGGATCGCGACCGCGGTATTGACGACGACTGCCTCTTGACATAGTCGTTTGGCTCCGTACGATCTAATATCGTTCGGACCGAAACGACACCCGGAAGGCGGAGCCTATGACGACCGCGGGCGACGAGGTTGAGGTCGAGGGACTCGGCGTGCTGCGCGATCGCATCGTCGGAGATTTCAAGCCGGACCCCGTCAACACGCGCTGACCACGATGCCCGCACCCCGAATGCTGATGATCCTCAGCGAGAACTGGACCCTAACCGACGGCCGCGAGCTCACCGAGCTGGTGGAATGGGCACGAATCGCCGAGGACGCCGGTTTCGACTCGGTGATGATCTCCGAGCACATCGTGCTTGGGCCCGACGCCAGCGACAAGGGCGTGATGGCGAACCCGCGCGCATATGCGTTGCCGGGCAACCAGGATCCGTTGACGCCGTGGCCCAACTCGCTGATGCTGCTGTCCGCGATGGCGTCGGTGACCAACCGCATCCGCCTGGTGGCCTCGGCAGTGCTGGCGCCGCTGCGCCATCCGCTGTTGCTGGCCCGTGAACTCGGCACGCTCGACCTGATCTCCGGTGGCCGGCTGGTCGTGCAGCCCAGCGTCAGCTGGAGTCGCGACGAGTACGTCGCCATGGGCGTGCCATTCACCGAGCGCGGACGCATCCTCGACGAGCAGCTGGCCGTCATGGACTTGGTGTTCCGAGAGTCGCCCGCCAGCCACCACGGCCGCTACTTCGACTTCGACGACATCTATCTAGAACCCAAGGCGCACCGGCCCGGCGGTCCGCGGATGTGGTTTGGCGGGCAGACCGCACACGGTGCGGTGGTGCAGCGACTGGTGCGCTACGGGCATGGCTTCCACCCGTTAGGTGTGCCGACGGCCGACGACATGCGGGTCATTGGTGAGGCGATGACGGCGGCCGGCCGCAACGTGGCCGACCTGGAGTTGATCGGCGGGGTGCGGGTGGAGTTCCCCGACGACCACTCCTGCGCCGACATCGACAAGGCCATGGACACCATTCCGGCGCAGCTGCAGAAGGGATTCACCACAATCTGCGTAAAGCCGTCGATGTTCATCGACGACGCCGGCGACCTCCCGGCGTTCTGCGACGACGTGATGCGCCGGGCTGACGCGATGGGGATGCGCTGATGGCGCGGCTGTTGCAGATCGCCCACGACCATCTCTCGCCGGCGGGCGCGGTCGCCGACCAGTTCGTCCAGCGGGGATACGACATCACCGAGCTACTGGTGGTGCCGGAAGAACGGTTCGCCGACCCCGGTGTCGATGTCGTCTTCCCCGATCCGACGTGCTACGACGCGGTGATGCTGTTGGGCGCACCGTGGTCGGCGTACGCCGCCGACGTAGCCTGCTGGGTCGAGCTGGAGGTCGAGATGCTGCGCAGCGCCGATCGGGCCGGCGTGCCGGTGCTCGGCATCTGCTTCGGCGGCCAGCTGCTGGCCGCCGCCCACGGCGCCGGCGTCCACGCTGCGCCGGTCCCCGAAATCGGCTGGCATCTCGTCCACTCGGACGATCCGGTTCTGGACGGTGCGTGGTTTCAGTGGCATTACGAC
>Ga0105248_10004415_pt1 | contig 15568 bp, 11 predicted proteins | sample KBSS34metaG_FD_81524 | JGI IMG/M metagenome (GOLD analysis project Ga0105248, IMG submission 81524) | Switchgrass rhizosphere microbial communities from Kellogg Biological Station, Michigan, USA - KBS S3-4 metaG | ecosystem: Host-associated > Plants > Roots > Rhizosphere > Soil | place...
GGCCAAATCCGCGGGTAAGTTAACCAAGGAGCCACTTGTCAGCAAAGTCCCGCCTGCGGCTACTTCGTAACCGCCTTCGCCGGGATGACCGGGTTCGTGAACTCACCCGGTCACATTTCAATACGCGGATCCTAATTCCGTTTTCACCGACGCATGCAACGTTCCACGTTAAATCTCTAGAATCCCGCTCGATCCATCGAATCGAGGACTCGCGTGAACACTGCCGCCCCTTTGCACGAGCGCGTGCGCTCAGTCACCGAACGCATCCGCGCCCGCAGCGCCGGCTCGCGCACGGAATATGTCGAGCGCGCGGCAGACTCCCGTCGCTCGCAAGCCAACCGCAGCACACTGTCGTGCGGGAATCTGGCGCACGGCTTCGCCGCGATGGAGACCTCGGAGAAGGACCGGCTGCGCAGCGCGCGCTGGGCGAACCTGGCGATCGTCTCGTCGTACAACGACATGCTTTCGGCACATCGCCCGTTCGAGCGGTTTCCCGAGCTCATCAAGCTGGCCGCACGCGAGGCCGGAGCCGTCGCGCAGTTCGCCGGCGGCGTGCCCGCGATGTGCGACGGAGTCACGCAGGGTCAGCCGGGCATGGAGCTGTCGCTGTTCAGCCGCGACGTCATCGCGATGGCAACCGCGGTCGCGCTCACCCACAACATGTTCGACAGCGCTCTGTATCTCGGCATCTGCGACAAAATCGTGCCCGGCCTGCTGATGGGCGCGCTCGCGTTCGGCCATCTGCCCGGCATCTTCGTGCCCGGCGGTCCGATGCCCTCGGGTATCCCGAACAAGGAGAAGGCGCGCGTGCGCCAGCTCTTCGCCGAAGGCAAAGTCGGCCGCGACGCGCTGCTCGAATCCGAAGCGCAGAGTTATCACTCGCCCGGCACCTGCACGTTCTACGGAACCGCGAACAGCAACCAGGTGCTGATGGAAGTGATGGGACTGCACCTGCCAGGCTCGGCATTCGTTCCGCCGAATACTTCGCTGCGCGATGCGTTGACCAGTGCCGCCGCCATGCGCGCCGTCGCCATCACCGCCCTCGGCGACGAATACCTGCCGATTGCGAGCGTCGTCGACGAGCGCGCCATCGTGAATGCGATCGTCGCGCTGCTCGCGACAGGCGGTTCTACCAATCACACGCTGCATCTCGTCGCGATTGCGCGGGCTGCGGGCCTGCGTGTCGACTGGGACGACTTCTCCGACCTGTCGGAAATCGTGCCGCTGCTGGCGCGCATTTACCCGAACGGCGGCGCCGATGTGAATCACTTCCATGCGGCCGGCGGCATCGGCTTCCTTATTCGCGAGCTGATCGGCTCAGGGCTGCTGCATGGGGACGCGACAACGGTGATGGGTCATGGCCTCCACGCATACACGCGCGAGCCCTGGCTATCGGAGAACGGCCTCGCCTGGCGCGCAGCGCCCGAAACCAGCGGCGATCGCGACGTGCTGCGCCCGATGCACGATCCATTCGGCGCCGACGGCGGACTCAAGGTCCTGCGCGGCAATCTCGGTCGAGCGGTGATCAAGACGTCGGCGGTCCAGCCGCAGCACCGCGTCGTCGAGGCGCCTGCCGCGGTGTTCGACGATCAGGAGTCGGTCATTGCCGCCTTCAAGTCGGGCGCACTGTCACGCGACTGCGTCGTCGTCGTGCGCTACCAGGGACCGCGCGCCAACGGCATGCCCGAGCTGCACCAGCTCACGCCCACGCTCAGCTCGCTGCAGAGCAAAGGCCACAAAGTGGCGCTGGTCACCGATGGACGCATGTCCGGCGCTTCCGGCGCCGTGCCGGCAGCCATTCATTTCACACCCGAATGTCTCGCCGGCGGATTGCTTGGCAAAGTGCAGGATGGCGATATCGTGCGACTCGACAGCTATGCAGGAACGCTCGAAGTGCAAGTCGCGGAGTCGACGCTGCGCGCGCGCCCCGTGCCGCGACCGAGCCTCGAACGCAACGAGCACGGTTTCGGACGCGAGTTGTTCGCGACGTTCCGGCAGGTCGCCAGCGATGCCGAAACCGGTGCAGTCTCGCTGTTCGGTGTCGGATAATGGCCCCCATGAACATCCGCTCGCTGCTGGCCCTCGCGCCCGTGATTCCGGTTCTGACGATCGACAAAGTCGACGATGCCGTGCCGCTCGGCCGTGCGCTGTGCGCCGGCGGGCTGCGGGCGCTGGAAATCACGCTGCGCACGCCGGCGTGCTTGCCTGCGATCGAAGCGCTGCGCAAGGCGCTGCCCGAGGCACTCGTCGGCGTCGGCACACTGACGCGGCCGCGCGATTTCGTCGACGCCAGCAGCGCTGGAGCGCAGTTCGGCGTGAGTCCCGGTTTGACTGCGGAGCTGGCGGCAGCAGCGGCCGAAGTGCAGTTCCCGCTGCTACCCGGCGTGATGACGCCGACTGAGCTGCTCGCTGGCCTGGGCTGGGGCTACGACACGTTCAAGCTGTTCCCCGCGCAGCAGGCGGGTGGCGTGAACATGCTGAAGGCTTTCGCCGGGCCGTTCCCGCTGGTGATGTTCTGCCCGACGGGCGGCATCACGCGCGCGACGGCGCCTGACTATCTGGCGTTGAAGAATGTCGCGTGCGTCGGTGGGTCGTGGGTCGCGCCGCCGGAACGAGTTCGTGCGGGCGATTGGCAAGCGATCGAAGAGTTGGCGCGCGACGCGAGCTCGCTGAGGAGAGTGTCAGGCTGAAGCCTGACCCACAACGACTCTCGTGAGTCAGGCTTCAGCCTGACATCGTCTTCCGATCATCAGCCAGCAACTCGAGCTGCGGCGAAATCTGCGCAGCCGGCGTCGTCGGCGCGTCATCAGCCAGGAGTCCAAGCTGTTGCGGCTGTTCGACGGGCGTTTCGAGTAGCGAAAGTGCCGCGAGCGGCTGCGTCACCGACGCGGGCTCCGGTGTCGCGACTGGTGCGGGGGCAGGCTGCGGTGCTTTTGCTGCTGCTGGTGCTGGTGCCGGCGTCGCCTTCGCAACCGGTTCAGGTGCCAGCTCCAGCGTCGGTGTCGGCTTGGGTGTTGGTGCAACCGGCGCCGGTGCCGGTGTAGCTGTAAGAGTCGGCGCGGCTGCCGGCGTCGTGCGAGCGGCAGCAGGCGTCGTCGGCGCGGCTGCCGGCGTCGTGCGAGCGGCAGCAGGCGTCGTCGGCGCTGCGATCGCATCCATCGACAACAGCTCTTCCGATTCATCCGCCACACCGCGCGCGCGTTCGTTGAACGCCCGATCGTTGTTCTGCGGCTTGGCCATCTCGGCCTGGAACACTTCCAGCACGTCGCCGTTCGACTGCGAGCTGGAAATCTTCTCCGACAGTTCCTGCTCGCGCTTGCTGCGTTCCTGCTCCTGCTCGCGTCGCCACTTGGGCAACGACTCGGCCGAGGCCTCCGCAACCTTCGTTTCCAGCGAATCCGGATCCGCGAGCTCGGCCATCGTGACCACGGGCTTGCGCTTGTCGGCAGTGGCGCCGACCTTGGCCGGCACTGGCACACTGGCGTCGATCTCCGGCGTCGGCATCTCCTGCGCCACGAGCGACTGACGACCGATGAGGTCGTAGTACACCTGCAGATATCGCTGCAGCGAGCGCACGTAAACGTAGTTCTGCAACGCGTGCTTGCGAGCGCCTTGCGCCATCGCCGCCCGCTTCTCGGGCGTGAGCTGCAGGACGCGCTGAATGCCTTTGACGAAGGCGGCCGGGCTGCCGGCTTCGATCGCCACGCCGTAATGTCCGATCACTTCGCCTTGCGCGCCCATGCCCGTCGCGACGCAGGGCACGCCGCACAGCATCGCGGCGACGAGTGTCATGCGCGAGCCATCGTTCAGCGCGCTGGAGCACACGACGTCGCACGCATTGAACAGCGTCGCGAGGTCGGACCATTCGCCGAGCAATTGCACGCGCTGCGCCAGCGTGCCGCCGCCGACCATGGCCATGAGCGGCGCATTGCCCTTCTGCACGCCGTGACCGGCGAGCACGACGGCAACGTGCGGGTTCGTCTTGATCAGCTCGCCGACGCCTTTGATGAACGTCGCATGGTCGTACTCCGACTGGAACGGCGCGACCATGCCGATGACGAACGCGTCCGGCGCAAGATGCAGCTGCTCGCGGATCTTGCGGCGGGCGGCGGCATCGGGCTTGAAGCGCGTGGCGTCGATGCCCGGCGGAATCGTCAGGCTGTCGCCTTCCGGGAAGCCGACGCGGCGATGCTGCGCACCGCCTGCATCCGACGCGTACACGATGCGGTCCGCGGTAGCCGCGGCCTTGGCAACGTGCTTGATCTTCTGGCGATCGATCATTCCCGCGCCGCGCGGCAGCGGACTGGTGGCACCGACCGTCCATACGACCTTGATCTTGCGATCGACCTTCTTGCGCACGGCGTTGGCGAAAATCTGCGCCGTGTAGCCCCACGCATGAATGACGTCGGGGCGGAAGGCCTTGGCGGCTTTGACCAGCTCGCCGAAGCCGCCGAGCGAGAACTTGGTGCGCGACAGCGCCACGTCGTGAACCGGCACCCCGCTCTGCCGCAACACAGCGCCCGGCACCGCACCCGGCGCGAGGCAGACCACCTGCGTTTTCACGCGCTCCTTGGGCATGCGTGTGAGCACCGGCATGAGCAATGACTGTTGCAGCCCTGCGGCCACAGCAGCCGAGCTCACAACGTGCAGAATGCGTATTTGTCGAAGATTTGCTTCGGACACGATCAATGTGCAGTCGAAGGTTTAACTGGTCGCAAATGCTAGCAGTAGTGCAATTGAGCACGTCCCTGCAGACGCAGGAATTGTTAAACCAAGCACAATTCTCGGGTGACAGAAATTGGCAGGTCGAGACGCGGATCACACCCGCGTTCTGTTTTCGCTGACCGCCCAGAGATAAGTGGCCGCGTAGGCTCGGTAAGGCCGCCAGGCCTCGGCCAGCTTCAATAGCTGCACTGGCGAATCCACCTGCGCCGCGCGGATCAACCCCAGGTCGGTTTCCGGAAAGGCATCCGGGTCGCGTCCGAGGCGAATCGCCAGATACGCGCGCGTCCAGGGGCCGAATCCAGGCAGCGCCTTGAGCGATGTCTCGACCTCGGCCCACGGTTGCTCGAAATCCACGCGACCTTCCGCGACCGCACGGGCGAACGTGCGAATCGTTTCCACGCGCTTGCCGGGCATCCCGAAGTTGACGAAGTCAGCGTCTGCGACACACTCCGGCGTCACCGAGCCGCAGCGCTCGACCAGACGACGCATCAGCGTGCCTGCCGCGGCGACTGTGACCTGTTGACCAAGGATCGTGCGCACGCACAACTCGAACGGCGACCACGCGCCTAGCGGCCGCATGCCCGGCACGTTCGCGATCCGTCGCTTGAGCACCGGCGAGCGGCGCAAATGCTTGTGAATTCGCTCGGCGTCATGGCTCACGTCGAGCAGCCGGGACACGTTCTGCAGTACCGGGGCCGCCTTGACTCGACCATTCGCCGCAACCCGCAGCTGCGATGTCGCCGGGTCGTAGCCGACCGAGATCGTGCGGGCTCCAACGCGCCGCAGGTAGCAATCATTCTCGATGCGCTCGAACTCCGGGATGAGCCGGTGCGCGAAGTAGTCGAGCATCTCGCGCCAGGGAAACGGCGCGCGCACCGCTACGTGACCGATGAGCATGCGAGGTAGACCTACTTGGCCGTCGCCGGCTCGGCGCTGTGACTCGTAACACCGCCGATCAGCACCATGCGCATCGCTTCCTGCACCGACAGATCCGTCTCGATGAGCTGTGCTACGGGCAGATACAGCGTATAGCCGCCGATCTGGTAGCTCATGGGGAAGTACACGGCCACGAGGCCTTCCGCGTTATCGCCGAACAGACGCGGGCTGACGTTCTCCTCGGTCACGAAGCCGATCAGCTGCGCGCCGCCGAACCGCCACAGCACGACCCGCTTGAGATCGCGAGCCTTGCCGCCCGCCGGCAGGAACTGCGTGATGTCCTTGAAGGCGCCGAAAATCGTCTTGACGATGGGAATGCGCGCGAGGAACGCCTCGCCGACGCGCAACAGGTAGCGCACGACGTATGCATTCACCAGCACGCCCGCGAGCAAGACCAGCAGGAAGCCCATCACCAGCCCGAGCCCGGGCCAGTAGCGATCCTCCGGCAGCAGCGCACGCAGCGGCCCGCTGAGAATCCGCTCGGCCGTGCTGCCGAGCCACCAGACCAGATAAACAGTGAGGGTGACTGGCAGCAAGGCGACCAGGCCCTTGAGGAAGGTATTCCACAACCGACGCATTGCGGCTCCGCTGCGCGCCAACGTAACGAGGTGGCGCAGTATAAACTTCCGCTCGCATCGCTTCTGATCAAACGTCTTCGGTCAATGCTCAACCGTCTCACCGCGCTGGCTGCGCTCCTGGCGCTCGGCACACAGGGTCTCGCTCAAGGCGCTCAGCTGCCGCCCGCCGTGTCGCGCGCGATGGCAAGCGCCGGCGTCCCGGCATCGCACGTCAGCATCTATGTGCGCGACGCCGGCACGAACGAGGTCGTCGTCGATCTCGCCAGCGAGACGCCGCGCAGTCCAGCGTCGACGCTCAAGGTGCTGACGACCTTCGCAGCGCTCGACTCGCTCGGGCCGGCATACACCTGGAAGACGCGCGCCTACGCCGCCGGCCGCCTCGATCACGGCGTGCTCTACGGCGATCTCTATCTGGTCGGCGGCGGCGATCCGTACATGACGGACGAACGCTGGTGGAGCTTCGTTCAGGGGTTGCGCGAGCGCGGGCTGGCGAAGATCACCGGCGACGTGGTGATCGACAACAACTTCTTCGCGCCGATCACCGATAGTCGAGCGGACTTCGATGCGCAGCCGTTCCGCAGCTACAACGTACTGCCCGACGCGCTGCTCGTGAACTTCCAGAGCTCGCGCTTCACGGTGAATCCGTTCGGTCAGCGTGCTCGACCGCAGATCGTGGTCAGCCCGCTGCCCGCGAACCTGCTGCTGAAGAACGAGGTGCAGCTCGGAACGGGCCGCTGCAATCCCGTCGATGGCGGCATCGTGTTCGACATGCCCGATCGCACCGACCCGAACACGCTGGTCGTGCGCGGTGTGTTTCCAGTTTCGTGCGGGGTCTATTCGGTGTCGCGCGCGATCATGACTGCGCCCGACTATGCGTACGGCACCTTTCGCACGATGTGGACGCAGTCGGGTGGCGTGATCGACGGCGCCGCGCGCCTGGCGCCGGTGCCGCAGGACGCGAAGTTGTTATTCGAGTACGACTCGCTGCCGCTCGCCGAGGTCATCCGCCTCGTCAATAAGTTCTCGAACAACGTGATGGCGCGGACGTTGCTGTTGACGTTGGGCGTCGAGGCGTACGGTCCGCCGGCGACGGCTGAGCGCGGGCGCAACGCTATGAAGGCGTGGCTCACCCGGCGCGGCATCGATGCGAACGGCTTTGTGCTCGAGAACGGCTCTGGCTTGTCACGCACCGAGCGCGTTACCGCGAAGGGCCTCGGTGAGATGCTCGACGTCGCGTGGCACAGTCCGTTCATGCCGGAATTCGCCGCGTCGCTGCCGCTTTCGGCAACGGACGGCACGCTGCGCAATCGCTTCAACTCGCCGGGTATGCATGGACGCATTCGTCTGAAGACCGGCCGCATCGACGATGTCAGCGCGCTTGCAGGTTTCGTCAACGCTGCATCGGGCCGCACGTACGTGCTCGTCATCATGATCAATCATCCGGGCGCGCACACTGGCAGCGGCGAAGCAATTCAGGCGGAACTTATTCGCTGGGTCTTCGGCCAATAATCTCCTCACGGGGAAACTCTTACGCCGGTCTTACGTGGCGGTTGTTTTACAACAGCTGCAGCGGAACTGCTCGTGCCGCCGCCCCGTTTCTCCGTCACGAGCTTGTACCACCGCAAGCACGCAGGAGATTGAGCACATGAATCGAGCAGTTGTTTTTGCAATGGCCGTCGCAGGAGCGTCCGTCGGCTCCCTCGCCTGCAGCAGCGCCTTCGCGCAAAGCGCAGACCAGAACGACTCAGGCTTCTACATCGGCGGCGGCGTCGGTCAGTTCAACGTGAAGATCGACGACGTCGATCAGACGGACGAGGCCATCCAGCGGCTCGACGACAGCGACACGTCGTGGAAAGCGTTCGTCGGCTGGCGCATGAATCCGTACTTCGCACTGGATCTGGCATACATCGACTTCGGTCGTCCGAGCCAGCGGGCAACGACAGCGAGCGGCTCCGGCGGCGACTTCAGCGCCCACCTGAGCGGCTTCGCACCTTCCGTCTACGGCACCATTCCGTTGGGCCCGGTCGAGCTGTTCGGCAAGATCGGTTACTACTTCTACAACGTCGACGCGAAGGTCGATCTCGACAACGGTCCGGGCTTCGACTCGAGCTCGAGCGATGAGGACTTGTTGTACGGCGGCGGCATTGGCATGACGTTCTTCCAGCACCTCAACGCACGGCTCGAGTACGAGCGAATCGACTCCAGCCGCGTCGACGATGCGGACGCGATCTGGTTCGCGGGTCAGTGGCGCTTCTAAGCTCTGACTAGACTGCAATCCTGACTGGCAAGCGCCGGGCACCCCAAGTGCCCGGCGCGCCTTTGAAGACGCCGGGAATCTGCGCGGCGCATTGCCGGCAGCGGCCCTGTTCGTCCAGCCGCCAGTCTCCCAACTCATACCAATCGCGTTCGATCACACGAGTGCCGCAAGCGGCGCAGTACGTGCTCGAACCAGCGGGGTCGTGCACGTTGCCGGTGTAGACGTAATGCAGACCGTTCTTGAGTGCGATCTCGCGTGCGCGCGTAAGCGTGGCTGCGGGAGTGCGCTGCTTGTCCATCATCTTCCAGTCGGGATGGAAGGCCGTGAAGTGGAGTGGGATGTCGGGGCCGAGCTGGTCGAAGATCCAGCGGGTCATTTGCTCGAGTTCGGCGTTCGAGTCGTTCTCGTCGGGGATCAGCAGCGTGGTGATCTCGAACCAGACCTTCGTTTCCTGCTTGAGATATTCGAGCGTCTCCAGCACTTCGCCGAGCTCGGCGCCACAGATCTTGCGATAGAAGCGCTCAGTGAAACCTTTGAGGTCGACGTTCGCAGCATCCATGTGCCGATAGAACTCGGCGCGCGGTGGCGAACACATGTAGCCGGCCGTGACAGCAACACTGCGCACGCCCCGTTCCCGGCAAGCGTCGGCGACGTCGATCGCGTATTCCATGAATACGACCGGATCATTGTATGTGTACGCAACGCTCGCACACCCGAGGCGCTGTGCCGACGCCGCGAGCTGCTCAGGGCTCGCGCTATCAGCGAGCGTGTCCATCTCCCGCGACTTGCTCATGTCCCAGTTCTGACAATTGCCGACCGCCAGAAATGGTGCGAGGTAAGAGTGATCCGGATCGTCCACTTCGAGGTTGTAGACAGGACCTTCGTACGGAATCGTCTCGACCTTCTTCACCGGAACCAGAAACTTGTCACCGACGTCGCGCCAGATCGTGCGTTCCGGAACACTGGGCGGGCGCTGCTCGTAGCGGTGGCGGGTGAACTTGAGGATAAAAGTCGTTGATTGCGTGACCTCGCGACCCTCGATGCGATATGTCGGCGGCCCCTCGTGTACGAAGTAGCTCGGTAGCAGATCGAGATGCAATCCAAGCTCGAACAAGCCGAGCGCGAGCGTTTGCGACACCGTATTGCCGACGACGTGCGTCGGTGAGAAATAGCCGTCTCCGGCAAAGTAACCATCGAGGAAGGCCCGAATGACCTCCGCTGGGGATTCCAGCAGTTGCGGCGGAACCTGCTTGCGCTTCGCTCCTCTGCCGCAAAGTGCCTCGAACAATCTCGCGAGCGAGCTGTTGCGCGCCTCGACCGTTATAGTCGTCCGCCGATTCATGATGGTCGTCGGCAAGCCGAATATCTGTGTCAACAACCGCGCGGTCCGCTCTACGAGCGGCTGCTCGTGATGACCGCAGGAGAACACAAGAGAGCAGGAATTCGGTCGCTTGCGGTTCTGGCCGATCGACCCCTCCGCGCAATAGAACCCGAGCAGCCAGGCCAGATCAGGATTGAGTTCAAGATGCAGCGGCAAGCCAGGACCCTTTTCAGCGGAGAACTTCACACGACCTTCGTGTAAGCGCAGCTGAACCGGGCGCGGCGATTCATCGGCCAGCAGCCCGCGAGCTAACCGGCTACCAAGAGTCCTAACGTAAGCGCGGTGGTAGCCGAGCGAAGCACCCAGTTGGGCAGATGTACCGGTGCTTTGGAGCGCTGCAGTCAGTTCAGTCAAAGGAACGCGCCGGGCCCGAGGTGCGTGCGCCGACCATTCGATGCTCGCAAGAACGGCAGAGACATCGATCCGCACCTCGCAGCGCGCAGCTGTGCGTTTCGAAACAACAAGGTAGTGATCGGGCGAGAGCTTGCCAGCCTCGATGCGCTCGACCGATTCGAGATTGGAACGATGCGCAGCGAAGACCTTGTGGTTCGCAGTGAGGACTATTGGTGGACAACACGCTGACTTGATCGACAACAGCGAGCCGGAATGACGATGCGAGAAGACCTTGGCGACGCGAGCACTCTTACCAGTGCGCGTCCAAACGTGCAGCGAATTTGGAAATCCGATGTCCCCATGGTCATCCGTAACTTTGTCCGGACATTCGTCGAACAACTCTGCAATTCGTCGCATGCCGCTCGTTGTCGAGACGAGCGTGTCGGGATGAAAACAGAACTTGCACGCCAGATTGCAACCGGCCGTGCCGAACGACAGCACCGATGTCCCCGGCAGGAAATGGTTGAGCGGCTTCTTCTCGATCGGATCGACGCAGAATCCGCTGGAACGGCCATAGGTGTAGAGCCTCACCTCGCCGTCCTCGACGCCGCGCACGAAGCACAAGCCGCGCTGACCATCGTGCATCTTGCAGGCCCGCGGACACACGTCGCACTGCACGCGACCGTCGTCGAGCTTGTGCCAGTACTTCGTCGAGTGATACATACGCGCATCATGCTCCGCGATCGAGGAAACACAAGCACCCGTTTACCGGCAGTTGCCGGACTTTTTTATCCCGGCGACGCGAGCGAGCTGCGCGATGTCGTGTCGGGATACCTTCGACAGCACAGTGCCGCCACGTCGTCCACGCCGCCGAAGGCGCTGATCGTTCCGCACGCTGGCTACGTTTACTCAGGCGGCATCGCCGCAGCTGCGTACGCGACGGTCGCGTCACTGCGGCAAACGATTCGTCGCATCGTGCTGATCGGGCCCAGTCATCGCGTCTACTTGCGCGGCATGGCGGTGCCAGCCGCCACCTCGTTTGCGACTCCGCTCGGCAACATCGAGATCGATCAGACACTGAAGGCGTCGCTCCTGCAGAGCGGCGCCGTGATCGAGTCCGACACTCCGCATGCGCAGGAACACAGCCTCGAAGTTCAGCTGCCGTTCCTGCAGCTGCTGTTCGACGATTTCACGTTGCTGCCGCTCGTTCTCGGCTCGGTGGCACCGGAGCACGTCGCTGCTGCGCTTGCGAATGTCTGGGGCGACTCAACGACGCTCGTGCTCGTGAGCTCGGATCTCAGTCACTATCACGCTTACACACAGGCGCAGCAGATCGATGCTGCGACGAGCGCCGCCATACTGCGTCGTGACACGATGCTCGCGGGCGAACAAGCATGCGGCGCTGTCGGCATCAACGGGCTGCTGTATCTCGCAGGCCAGCGCCAACTTCCGGTCGCGGAGATCGCGCGCTGCAATTCCGGTGATACGGCGGGTGACCGATCAAGAGTCGTAGGCTACGGAGCGTTCGCGGTTCATGAACCTGGACACGCCTGAGCGCCGCGAACTGCTCGCGCTCGCGCGAGCCTCGATCGACTCGGCGCTGTCGCCCGGCCGAGCCAACAACAATCTGATTCCGTTTACTGCGGCCTTGCTGCCGCCTGCATTGACAGTCCGACGCTCGTCGTTCGTCACCTTGCATCGAAACGAAGAGCTGCGCGGGTGCTGCGGAACGCTCGATGCACCGCGGCCGCTTGCTGAGGACGTGTGGCGCAACGCCTGGGCCGCGGCGTTTAGTGACTATCGGTTCCCGCCGCTGACAGCAGCGGAATGGCCGCAAGTGAGTCTGCATCTCTCACTGCTTACTGTGCCCGAGCCGCTCGATGTCCAGACCGAAGATCAGCTGCTCGCGCTGCTGCGGCCGTCGATCGATGGGCTGATCCTGGAATCGGATACCGGACGCGCGACATTTCTTCCGGCGGTGTGGGAGCAGCTACCGGACCCGGTGCAGTTCGTGCGGCACCTCAAGATCAAAGCGGGCTGGCCGGCGACGTATTGGTCTAATCGCGTTCGGTGCTCTCGATACACCACGGAAAGCTTCGGCGAGGAAATTCGATGTTGAGTCCGCTCGGCGTCAAGTCAGCACAACTGGTGGTCGGCCAGGTCTATTTCATCGTCACCTACATCGATACGCAGCTATCGATCCCGATCGTTCGCTCCGTCGCCTACATTGGTCAGGGCTTGGACGGCGAGCGTGATCATTCATTGTATTTCCAGGATGCAGCTTCTTTCGTTGAGCTGGGTGCCTACCCCAACGTTCGCAAAGCGAAGGCCGCGAAGGAAGAGAAGGCGGAAATCATCGTAACCGCAACAGAGCCCCCGCCAAACCTGTTCGCCTTCGAGGGTTTGATTGACGAACTCTCCCGAGCGGCCAAGCGAGCCGAGAGTCGGGCTGAAGCCCGACCTACAGGGCGCTAACAAGCGCGAGCAGTGCGCGAATGGGGACATCGAGCCAGGCAGGGCGGCGATCGAGTTCGCGGCGCAGTTCGTGGAGAGCGCATTGGATCTGGAATAGCGTGATGAGAGACGTGAACGTCGCGTCATCGGTGGGCACGCAATTCGACTCGGCGGTTGCGCGGCGATAGCCCTTCAGGAAGAACTCTGTGGTCTGGCGTAACCAATCGTCCAATGCGGGCACTAACGGCTCGCGCAGATCGGGACGACCCATGCCGACGCGTTCCAGCGCACTCGCGCGCGCGTAGTCGAAGGACCGCAGCACAGTCGCGACGTCGCGTAGCGGCGAATCCTTGCTACGTCGCTCTTCGAGCGGCAGCGAGGCGTCGCCTTCGAATCCCGTGATCAGGAAATCGTCCGCGACCAGCAGCACTTTGCCGAGATGCAGGTTGCCGTGATGGCGCAGCTTCGAGCCGGCAATCGGTCCGCTGCACAGCTCGCGAAGGCGCGCGAGCAGCAGCTCGGCGTTCACCAGCAGATTCTGCACTGACAGCGCCGACCGCTCGTCTAGCGACGACCTGCGTTCGCGCACGCTGCGCAACAGGCTGTCCGCTTCGAAATGAATCGCACTGTACCAGCGCGACTGATCCGCGCTCTTCAATGCTTCGGGCGCGAATGCTGGATCGCTGTGATCGGCACTCGCAAGCACGCAATGCATCTGACCGATGCGCCGTCCGAGTGTGTGCATCTGCGCGACGAACAACGCGTGGGGCGAGTCTCCAGCTGACGCGCTCTGCGCAGCGAACATCGTGGTCGCGTAGCGCTCCAGATGATTGAGCGTGTAAGTCCAGACGTCGCCCTGGTGACCGACGGCCGCAAACAACGCGGCCAGCACGGTGGTGTGCTCTGCCACGTGCGCGACGCTGCCCGCGAGTGCTGCGATCGAACGATAGCCGGCACGCGTCAGGAAACTCGTCATCTCGACGTCGGGATTCGTCCCAGCCTCGGCGCGGCGATAGGCCTTGAGGAATACCTTGTCGTCGAGAATCACGCTCGTGTTGGTCGAGTCCGCCCCGAGATGGTTGGTGGACTGACCGCGCGCCTCCGCAAGCGCCGGCACGTCGCCGGTCGAGCGGAACTGCAACTCGCCGCCGGCAAACGGCACATTCGCATTCGCCGCCGTGCAATGCGCGACGCTGAGACAGAAAGACGGATCCGCGAAAGCGTCGATGAGTACGCCGACACGCGCATGCTCACGCACTTTCGCAAGTGTCCATTCCACCGTGCGCAGCGCGCCGCTGTCCTGAGCGTCTTCCCAGGCAAGCGCGAGCGGCAGGAAGTATCGCTGACGCGTGCCGCCGATCTCGGCATCGACGAACGACAGCAAAAACGTCCGGTGCCCGTTGCGCCAGAGCGCAGCAGGCCCCAGACGCGTCGTGCTGAGCGAACCGTTGTGATGCGTGAACCAGCTGCGCGGACGCAGGAACTCCGGAAGAACCTCTTGCTCGAGCTGCTGCCGCGTGCGCCGAGCGACGCTGCTCGCGCTCGGCCCGCCGACCTGATCCGGCAGGAACGTCATGAGCTCCTGCGACAACACCAGCACCGGCAACTCGGTCGCCGGCAAGCGCTCGACGTGCCACGACGGCGGCGGCGCCGAATCGCTCAACAACATCCAGAAAAACCCATGCGCCGCGAGCGTCAGGAAATACGGCAGCTCGCCGATCGGCGGGAACGCGTTGCGCCCCATCAGCTCGACCGGCACGCGTCCCTTGTACTTCGACAAATCCAGCTCGACCGCCTGCGCCGTCTGCGACAAGTTCGCAACGCACAGCACGATCTCGCTACCGAACGTACGCACGTACGCGATGATCTTGCGATTCTGCGGCCGCACGAATTCGAGCGTGCCGCGACCGAAACACTGATGCTGACGACGCACGGCGAGAATGCGTCGCGTCCAGTTGAGCAGCGACCCCGGATCACGACTCTGCGCCTCGACATTCACCGCCTGATACCCATAGATCGGATCCATGATCACGGGCAGGTACAACCGCTGCGGATCGGCGCGCGAAAACCCGGCGTTGCGATCGATGCTCCACTGCATCGGCGTGCGCACGCCATTGCGATCGCCGATGTAGATGTTGTCGCCCATGCCGATCTCGTCGCCGTAATAAATGATCGGCGAGCCGGGCATCGACAGCAGCAGGCTGTTCATCAGCTTGATGCGATCGACGTCGTTGCCGAGCAGCGAAGCGAGGCGCCGGCGGATGCCGACGTTGACGCGCATGCGCGGCTCCTGCGCATACATCCGGTACATGTAGTCGCGCTCGCGGTCGGTGACCATTTCCAGCGTCAGCTCGTCGTGATTGCGCAGGAAGATCGCCCACTGGCAGTTCTCGGGAATATCCGGCGTCTGCCGCATGATCTCCGCGACCGGATAGCGGTCTTCGAGCGCGACCGACATGAAGATGCGCGGCATCAGCGGAAAGTGATACGCCATGTGGCACTCGTCGCCGTCGCCGAAGTACTCGCGCACGTCCTCGGGCCACTGATTCGCCTCGGCAAGGAACACGCGTCCGGTGTATTCGGCATCCATCGCCGCGCGCATGCGCTTCAGCACTTCATGCGTCTCGGGCAGGTTCTCGTTGTTCGTGCCCTCGCGCACGCACAGATACGGAATTGCATCGAGCCGCATGCCGTCCACGCCCAGATCCATCCAGAAGCGCATGACTTCGGTCACCGCCTCGACCACGCGCGGATTGTTGTGATTGAGATCGGGCTGGTGCGAGAAGAAGCGATGCCAGTAGTACTGGCCGGCAACCGGGTCCCAGGCCCAGTTCGAAGTCTCCGTGTCCGTGAAGATGATGCGCGTGCCGGCGAGCTTCTTGTCGTCGTCGCTCCACACGTAGA
>Ga0105248_10004416_pt1 | contig 15566 bp, 13 predicted proteins | sample KBSS34metaG_FD_81524 | JGI IMG/M metagenome (GOLD analysis project Ga0105248, IMG submission 81524) | Switchgrass rhizosphere microbial communities from Kellogg Biological Station, Michigan, USA - KBS S3-4 metaG | ecosystem: Host-associated > Plants > Roots > Rhizosphere > Soil | place...
CGAGAACGGCTTCTCGCACAGCACTGCCTTGCCCGCGTCGAGCGCCGCGATCGTGGCCGCAGCATGAAAGCGATTTTCGTTGGCGACGTAGACGGCATCCAGTTCGGGATCGGCGAGCAGCGCGTCGGTCGAACCGAAGTGGCGCGCGATCCTCAGCGTCGCGGCGATGTTCTGCGCGCGAGACGCGTCGCGTGAGGCAATGGCGACAACGTCTACACCGGGCACGTGGCGCGCGGCGGCCGCCATCGTCTGCGCCATCTGGCCGGTGCCGAGCACCCCCAGCCGGATGCTGTCGGTCATTGTTCGGACTCCGCCCGGGTGCCGTTCCACCGCGTCGGCGGCGAAGGAACGAAGCTGCTCTCCATGGTCTGCGCCCCCGAATGTTCGCCGGCGGCCTGGATCGCCAGCGAGACCTCGGTGAGATGCAGCGCGAAATCGCCTGCCTGGCGCGCTTCCCGCCCCGCCGCGATCGCCTCGAGCATCTCCGCGGGGCCGAGCGCGAAGTTCATCGACGCGGCGCCGCGGCGCTTGACCGTCGGGTGGCGCGTGCCCTTGGGCGGCGCGACCTTGCGCGCGATCGGGCTGTTGATCATCCGGCGCCGAATGATGTGGCGCTTGCGCACGCGGACCGGCGCGAGATTGTCCCAGCATTCGCGCACGCTCAGCACGCCGTCGTCGCCTATCACGCGCAGCTGGTGGTCGTGCGGCGCAAGGATGCTGCAGGTGAGCCGCGCGACCATGCCGCTCGCGAAGAACAGCGTGGCGGAGGAATAGTCGGGCGCGACCGGACGGTCGGTCAGGTGCGAAACATCGGCGATCCGCTGCGAGGCGGATACCACCGTGCGGACCGGACCGAATGCGGCCATCAGCCAGGTCAGATAATAGCCGGCGTGCTCGAGCGTGCATCCGACGATCAGTTCGTCCTCGACCGGCCAGGGCGCGCCGCTCTCGCTCTTCCATTTCGTGATCGGCGCCTTCGAGATGAAGTCGTCGTCCAGCTCGGCGTAGACCAGCCGCGGTGTGCCGATCGAGCCGGCGGCGAGCGCCGCGCGCAAGGTCTGCGCGGTCTCGCTCAGAAAGCTGCACGGCGCCGACGCGATCTGCAGCCCGCGTTCATGCGCGAGCGCATGCAGCGTACGCGCATCGGCGATGTCGACGGCGAGCGGTTTTTCCGAATAGACGTGCTTGCCGGCTTCGAGCGCCTGCTTGCTCACGACGAAGTGCGCGCCGGGATTTGTGAGATTGAGGATGAGGTCGGCCGGACCGGCGAGCAGCGCCTCGAGACTGGTAGCGCCGGGATAGTTCCAATGGCCGCAGAAGGCCTCGAGCCGCGCGGCGTCGATGTCGTAGCAGCCGACGACTTCGATATTCGGAAATGTCTTGAGCGATGCGGCATAGAGATCGGCGACGAACCCCGTGCCGACAAGCGCGATACGGTACATGCAAAAGCCTTCCTGCTGACTCAGCGAACGCCGGGAGGGCTGCCCCGATCTGCCCCTAAAGCGCGTGCTGGCGATCCGCAACCGTTCGCGCATGCACAATGAACGCCGACGTCGCATTCCGGCGCAACGCGCCCGGCGTTCCAGAAAGACCTGGCATGCGGTGTCGCGCCGGTTCTATGCTGCGGATCCGGCGTACCGGCGAGGAGGGGACGTTGCGCAACACCATTTCCGGCCGCAGCGATTTCGAACGCTATTTCGCGGCGTTCAATGCGCGAGACTATGGCTTGCAGACCAGCTTCTATGCGCCTGATGTCGAATATGCCGTCGGAACCTTTCGCGCGTCGAACCCGGCGGAAATCGGCGCTTTCTATGCCGATTTCCACCAATATTGCGATGAAGTGGTCCGGCTGGCCTGGTTCGCGATGAGCGGCGACATCCTCTCTGGAGTGGTGCCGACGCGCTTCGAGCCGTTCCGCGACTATTTGAAACACGGGCTGGAGTTCCGCGCGGGTGAGCCGCGCGACAGTGTCACGCTCGCTTTCTGGCAGCTCGAACACGGCCAGATCCGCCGGATCCGGATGGCGCGCTATGCCGGGCCGGCCTCGGATTTCGATTGACGCGAACGGCGTGCGGACGACATTGCCCACGCCTAACCGGTTGGGTTCGACACCGCTCTTTTGAAGCGGTCAACGGGTTCGTAAGCATTGCCTGTTCAATGGGGCGTTGGTATCGCAGATGCCAAGGCGGTGTGCGGTGAGGGCGTGGACGGTGGCGACGACATTGGAACGGCCCGGTAGTCGCTTCTTGCGCGGCATCCGCGCGCACGCGACTCCCGCGCGCGTCTGCCTGGCCATCTGCCTGGCCATCTTCGTCATTCCGACGATGATCGACGTCGCACGCAAGGCGTGGTCGACCGAGCAGGGCGCGCATGGTCCGATCGTGCTTGCGGTGTCGATCTGGTTGATTGCCCGCGAATATGGTGCAACGCGCGCGTTCATTCGTCCTGGCTCGGCCGTAATCACGGCGCTGGCGTTCGCGCCCTGTCTGCTGATCTATCTGCTTGCGCGGATCACGCATACCATCGAAGTCGAAGGCTATGCGATGTACGGCTGCCTGGTTGCCGTCGCTTATGGCGCGCTGGGCGGTGGCGTGTTGCGCCGGCTGTGGTTCCCGCTGATCTTCACATTGTTTGTCTTCCCGCCGCCAGACACGCTGTTCGCAATCATGACGCAGCCACTCAAGATCGCCATCTCGACCTGGGCGGTGCAGATACTGTTCGGGTTCGGCATGCCGATCGCGAGTTCGGGTGTGACGATCCAGGTCGGGCAATATACGCTGCTGGTCGCGGCGGCGTGCGCCGGCGTGAACTCGCTGATCAGCCTGACCGCGCTCGGCCTGTTCTACAGCTATATCCGCCATGCGTCGAACCTGCCGCACATGGCGGTCCTCGTGCTGTTCATTCTGCCGGTCGCGGTGTTCGCCAATTTGATACGCGTGATCCTGCTGGTGCTGATCACCTATTATTTCGGCGAGGCGGCCGGTCAGGGGTTCGTGCACGATCTGGCCGGGATCACCATGTTCCTGCTCGCGCTTGGCGCGATCTTCCTCATCGATTGGGCGGGCACTTTGGTTGGAGCCAGGCTGCTCCGAGGGAAACGCGCGTGACCGACACCAGAGTTGAATTCGAGACACCGCAGCCACTTGTGGGTCGCCGCGAGCTGCTGCTCGGAGGTATTCTGGCGGCGGCGGCGGGAACCGCATTCGCATTCGATCCGCGCCAGCACACGTCGTATCTCGGCGACGCCAAACTCGCCGATCTGGTGCCTGAAACGATCGGCGATTGGCGCTACGTCGCGAGCAGCGGGCTGGTGCTGCCGCCCAAGGATCAGTTGCGCGACACCATTTACTCGCAGCTGCTGACACGCGTGTACGAGCGCGACGAGAATTCGTCGGTGATGCTGCTGATCGCCTATAGCGGATCGCAGGACGGCGTGATCCAGGTCCATCGTCCGGAGACCTGCTATCCCGCAAGCGGCTACCGCCTGATCCAGAACGACGCGCATGAGGTTCCGCTGCCGTCGCCGGCTCGGCCGCAGGGCCGCTTCATCGTAGCGGACAACAATATCCGGCACGAACAGCTGATCTATTGGACGCGTCTCGGACGCTATTTCCCGACGCGCTGGGCCGATCAACGGCTCGCCGTCGCGCGTGAGAATTTTGCGGGTCATATCCCCGATGGTGTGCTGGTGCGCGTTTCGTCGATCGTGAGCGGCGACGGCCTCGCGATGCTCGATGACTTCACGCGCGCGCTTTATGACGCCGTGCCGCAACGGATGAAGAATGTGCTGGTCGGGGGGTGACCGGCAAGCCGATCGCCGATGCTCTGCGGCGGCGGTCGGTGCAAATTGCACGAACACGGAGCGCAGGTCGCTCAGATAGGGAGATAGGGAGTGAGGAAATCCGGACTGGTCGCGGGGGCGGTGACGCTTGCGCTGCTCACGAGCGCATGTTCTTTTTTTGAGAAGAAGCCCGGCGGCCAAGTGGTTGCCGTGGTCAACGGCGAAGAGATCACGCAGCAGGACCTCAATGCCGAACTCGGCAATGCACAGATTCCGTCGGGTGCCGATCGCAACCGCATCCTCGCCCAGGTGCTGCAGCGCGTGATCGACCGCAAGCTGCTGGTGCAGCGCGCGAAGGAGCAGGGCCTCGACAAGTCTCCCGACTATCTCGGGCAGCTGCGACGCATGCAGGACGAACTGGCGATCAGCATGCTCTCGAGCAATGCCTCCAAGTCGATTCCGCTGCCGGACCAGGCTGCGATTGACGCGTTCATTGCCTCGCATCCGGCCGCCTTCTCCGAGCGCAAGCGCTATACGCTCGACCAGATCGCGATCCCGCAATCGACCGATCGGGCTGTGCTCGAGAAGCTCACGCCGGCGCACACCCTCGAACAGGTCGCGACGATCCTGACCAGTGCCGGTGTCAAGTTTACGCGCGGGCCGGCGACGTTCGACACGGCGCTCGCGCCGCCGCAGCTGGCGCAGAGGATTGCGACGTTGCCGCCGGGCGAGCCGTTCGTGGTGCCGATCAATGGGCGTTTCCTGGTGAACTCCGTCCAATCGTCCGAACCGGTGCCGATGAACGCCGAGGACGCGAAACCGGCAGCGCTCGAATTGATGCGCCAACAGTCGCTCAACAGCGCGATCCAGAAGCAGCTGAGCGACGCCCGCGGCAAGGCGAAGATCGCGTATCAGCCCGGCTTCGAAGCGCCGAAGGATGCCGGGTCTCCGCCCGCCGCGGTCGCTCCGCCGCCCGCGCTGCCAGCGCCAGCGGGCGCGACCCCCGCACCAGCGCAATAACCAGACCCCGGCGGAGCGCGCCGCGCTTCGCCGGGATTTGTGGCCGTTTCCGGCAAGTCGAATTGGACCTCAGGCCGGCTGTCCGATCACTTGGCCCGTCACCAGCGGCGCGTTGCAGTCGCTCACGCCGGTCTTGCCGCACAGGCCCGCGCGAAGACGCGCAATGCGCTGGCTCATCGGCGCACGCCTGGCCGAATCGTGCAACAAGTCGGCGGCAGAGGTGCGGTTGCCAGCCTCGAGCAGCGCGTTCGCCAGGCGCAGCGTCAGTCGCGGATCCGCCGGCGATGAGTCGAGCGCCTGGCGCAAGGCACTGTTCACCAGTTCCTTCTCGCCGCGGCGACGCAATATCTCGGCTAGCAGCAATTGCGCGGAGACGTAACGCGGATAGCTTCCGGTCACTGTGCGCGCGTCGGCGAGCGCCGTATCGGAGTTGCCCGCGGCCAGCTCCAGCTTCGCCCGAACCATCAGCGCCTTGGGCTGGCCCGCGTCGATTTTCAGGACCTCGTCGATCATCCGCGCCGCCTGCGGAACGTTGCGCGACATCGCCAGCGCGTCGGCGTAGACCGCTTTGGCGTCCAGGTCCGCGGGCGACTTGCCGTTCTTCGCGACGTCGGATGCAAGCAACGTACGCGTGAGATCGGGCCGTCCCATCGCATTGGCATAGGCGCCATAGGCCGAACGCATCAGCAGCGAGACGCCCTGTCCATCGCTCACCAGGCGGTCGAGCGGCGTCGCGGTGGAGCCCTGCGTCAGCCACAGCTCCAGGATCGCCTGCTGCGTCTCGGGGTTGCGCGGCTGACTCCGCATCAGCGCGACCAGCCGCTGCTGCGCCGCGGCATTCTGGCCGTTCTGATACAGCAGGTCGGCGAGATCGAGCTGCGCCGCGGCGCTGTCCTTCTCGGCGTCCGCCAGCCGCGCCACGGCGCTTTCATACTTCGCACGATCGAGCTGCTCGCTATAGATGCGCTTGAGCATCGAGAGCAGGATCGGCACATCGGTCGGCGCGGTCTTGATCGCGTTCTCGAGCAATGGCGCAACCTGGTCGGCCTGCTTCTGTTTCATCAGCGTCTGTGCCTTGAGCACGAGCCCGCGCGCGTTCTGCGGGTCGATCGCCAGGATGCGGTCGGCATAGCCGAGTGCAGCAGCATAATCGTTGCGTCGCAGCGCGCTGGATCCCTTTGCCGCGAGCGGGACCGGACTTTTCGGCTGCAGCAAAAGCAGCTGGTCGGCATATTGATCGACCGCGTCCGCGGGGCCGACGCTGGGTCCGAGCAGGCATAATGCCTGCAGCGCTTCGACGTTCGCGCGATCGAGCAACAGCGCGCTCTGATAGGCCTGGTAGGCGCTGCCCGGGTCGTTCTGCGCGAACGCGATACGGCCGGCGATAATCCAATATTCGCTGACGTCGTCGCGTCGCGAAAGCGCGGCGCGGATGTGCGTATAGGCGGTGCGATAGTCGCCGATCTGATAGGCGTTGCGCGCTTCCGTAGCCTCGGCTGCCGCGTCGACCGGGATGAGCTTGGCGAGTTTGGTGCAGCCCGGCAGCGTCGCGGCCAGCGCGATCGTCAGGAGGAGGGTTGGCAACGGCTTTTTCATGGAATGGTCGTATGCTCTGCTGATCGGAACGCGACGAGGGGAATTATCCGACATCTTGGCCGGCGCCTAGCCGCCCATTGGCAAAAGCGTTTCGCAAGTGCCAAAAGGATGCTGAATCACACGTATTTTGCATGGCGCTGCGACTGCGAACTGGCTAAGGCGGAGATAAGGATGGGAGTTCCTATGCGGAATTGGATTACGCTGTTCGCTGCGGCTTTTTTTGTGCTTGTCGCCGCGGATCACGTCTTTGCGCAGGCCGCACCGTCTCAGGGTGACGCACTCAAGGCCTATCGTATCAACCCTGGCGACGACCTCGACATCTTTGTGTGGGGCGAAGATCGGTTGCAGCGCAGCGTGAAAGTGCTGCCCGATGGCAGCTTTGCCTATCCGTTGGTCGGCCAGGTCCAGGCGGCGGGCAAACTGCCGACCGAAATCGAAGCGGAAATCACGCGCGGGCTGCGCTCCCAATATCGCGACCAGGTCCCGCAGGTAACCGTTGCGGTGAAAGCTACCAGCGGCCTGATGATCTATGTCATTGGCAAGGTCCGCAACCCGGGCGTGCTCCTGCCAAGCCGATACATCAATCCGCTCGAGGCGATCGCAATGGCGGGCGGGCCCGACACCTTCGCCGACCTGAACGGCGTCGCAGTCATGCGCAAACAAGGTGGCCGCGTGAATGTCACGCGGCTTCGTCTCGGCGACGCGATGAAGGGCAACCCCAATCCGGCGGAGATCGCCAACCTGCCGCAATTGCAGAGTGGTGATTCGGTGATCGTCCCGTGAAGCAGGCCTTGGTGCGTTCCGCTGCATTTGTTGGGCTGCTGCTACCCGTGGTGGCCGCGGCGCAAACCAGATCGTCGACAAAGTCAGTCGATATTTATGCGGATGGTGGCTATTCGACGCGGACAGGCAGCGGCTCGGCACTGTCGGGGGGGTCGGGGTTTCTGCGCGCCGGCATCCTGCCCCGGATCGTGTTGAGCGGGCCGCGGACGACGCTCAGTGCCGATGGCGAGGTCCAGCTTTATCAATATTTCCGCTTCAATCGGCGCGATGTGAACTATCAAGCCAACGCGGCGATCGCGAACCAGTTCTCGCAGAATACGTCGGGCACGCTGAACCTTCGCTTTTCGGATCGCGAACTCGACCGCTTCACGCAATTCGTTCCCGGCACTGGTGTGTCGTACGTCGATCCCGCGCTGCTCGGCACGCGGACCCGGACGCGCAGCTACGGCGCGCTGGCCAGTTTCAACACGATCCTGAGCCCGCGGAGTTCGTTGAACGCGACGGGCGGCTGGTCGGGCTCGCGCTACGGTGCCACATCGACCGGATTTGGCCTCAGCAACTTCGACACTTGGACCGGATCGCTGGGGTACAACCGACAACTGAGCGCGCGTGCGACGATCGGCGTTCAGGCCAATTATCAACGGTCGACCTATACCTCGGTGTTCTTTCCTGACAGCACGGGGTACGGCGGAGCGGCTGTGTTCAAGCTCAAGCTCAACCCGCTGTGGACGCTCGACGCGACGGCTGGTGCAATGCTGCGCGATTTGGGCAGCGCGGCGCCGAAAGACGTTTTCTTCACGGGAACGGCGTCGCTCTGCCGCCTGGGTTTGCGATCGAGCCTGTGTTTCAACGCCTCGCGATCGGTGGGCAACTCGGGGGCGGCCGGCTCCGACGTCAACTTGCTCGCCGCCGTTTATTATGCGTTGAAGACCGGGCAGCGCAATTCGGTAACGTTGAACGTCGAATATGCGCGGTCGACGCGCGCGACGGTCGCGACGAATCTGGGCAAGCGCCAATTCGCGACCGGTACGCTTGGCTATAATATGCAGGTTAGCGAGCGGCTCGGTCTCACGACCTCCGCCTATTTCCGCAAGGGCACCGGCGCCTATTCGCTCGGCGAGGATTTCGGCGGGCAATTGGGCCTCAAGTATCGAGTTGGAGACCTTCCGTAATGGCGCACGCGGCAGTTGTGGAAACCGATGATGGTGCGGGCATCATCTCGAAGATTCCGTTGATCCTGTGGGAACGACGCTGGCTGATCATCATACCGACGATCCTGCTCGGCATCGCGGGAACGGTTGCGGCATTCGTGGTTCCTCCGGTCTATGTCTCGCGGGCACTTCTGCTGGTGGACTCCGACGATGTCGATAGCCTCTCGGTCAACGGCCGGCCGGACCAGGAAGGCGACATCATCGACAAGCGTATGGCGAAAATCCGCCAACAGATTCTCAGCCGGCCCGATCTCATCGAGTTGATCCAGGCGCGCGGGCTTGGCGGAGGCGGCCAAACGCTCGAAGAGCTGCTCGACAAGATTCGCAGCGGAACGAGCATCGATACGATCGATTCGACGATCGGGACGCCGAACAAGGCGGCTGCGACGTACAAGCGCCCGACGTCGATCGCGTTCAGCCTCTCGGTTCGCTACGATCGCCCGGGCCAGGCACAGGCGATCGCACAGAGCTTCGTCGATCGCTTGCTCAAGCTCGACGCCAGCCAGACGCAAGCCGAGGCCGCGAATACCGTTCGCTATCTCGAGGAGCAGCAAGCTACGTTGCAGACGCAGCTTAGCGCCCTTGAGGACCAGTCGAAACGCATTGCCGCGAGTAACGGGTTCGCCTTGACGGCCAACGGCGGTTACAACGTCACGATCGGCAGCAACTATGAATCGCAGATCGCGCAGCTCCAGCAAGCCAATGCACAGTTGAAGGCATCGCTCGGCCAGGGCGCAGTCGACCGTGACCCGACGGTGCTGCAAGCGCAGGCGGCACTTGCTGCCGCCAAGGCACAGTTTTCGGACGACCATCCCGATGTGAAGCTTGCGCAGACGCGGCTCGCCGCCGCGCGCAATCTGGCGGCGCAGCAGAACGGCAACAACACGGTCGCCCAGCAACAGATCGCGGCGAACAACACCGCGATCGCGCAACTGGAGCGCGCGCGCAGTCAGCAGATTTCGCAGGCGCAGTCGATGTCGGCGGCGCAATCGCGCGCGCCGTTGATCACGCAGCAGATTTCGCAGATACAGGCGCAAGCCGACACGGTCCGCGCCAATCTCGCGAAGACGCAGTCGCTGCTGCTGAGTGCCCAGGCGCAGGCCAAGCTTGCCGACGAACAGCGCGGAATGCGGCTCACCTTGATCGATCCGCCAGTCGCGCCGAAGAATCCCGCTTCACCGAATCGCTTGGCATATGCCGCTGGCGGCTTCGCGGCCGGATTCGGGCTGGGGCTCGTGCTGTCGCTGCTGCTCGAGGCATTTCTGCGACCGATCCGCACCGTGGGTGCATTGACGCGCGTGGTCGGCGAGCCGCCGCTCGCGGTCGTACCAGTGCTGTCGAAGCGCAAGTTCAAGCCACGTTGGAAGCTGTTCGGCAAGCGCCGCGACGGCGCCTATGCGCGATGAGAGTTGCTTGGGGGTTTGAGGGAAGGCGGGGATGGCGAGCGTAATGAGTGAACCCATGAATGGATCTGCGACACCCGAATCGATCCTCGGCCGGACTGCGGTCACGCTCGAGCGGGACGATTGGGCGCCGCGGGGGGTATTCGGCTTCAACAGCCATGATCGCCGCTCACGAGCCTTCAATCTATTGCGCTCGCAGGTGCTGAAGATGATGCGGACGCGCAATTGGCGCATCCTCGGCGTGACATCGGCGACGCCGGAGGTCGGCAAGTCTTTCACTGCCGCGAACCTCGCGGCGTCGCTGTCGCGAATCCCGTCGATGCATACACTGCTGTTCGATCTCGATCTCCGTCGCGGGTCGATCGGCAAGACGTTCGAAGTGCCGCAGGGTCCCGGGATCGAATCCTATCTCAACGGCGATATCGATTCGCTGCAAGACGCGGCCTATGAAGTGTCGGGCGCGCGGATGACGATCTTCCCATCATTCCCGAGCAGCCTGTCGTCAGCGGAGCTGCTGGCAAGCGACCGTTTCAAGACGCTTATCGAAGCGATGAAGCGGCTGCCCGACAACATGCTGTGTGTGTGCGATTTGCCCCCTGCGTTCGCCAACGACGATGCTTCGATCGTACTGCGCGAAATCGACACCTATCTTTTGGTGGTCGAGGAAGGCCGCACTACGGCACGCCAGATTCGCGATGCGATCAAGTTGCTTTCGCCGGCGCCCTGCCTGGGCACCGTACTGAACCGCTACCGCGGCGGGATCGGCAGCGACGACTATGGCTTCGGCTACGCCGGCAACAAAGGCTACGATAAATATTACTTCTGATCCGGCCTGCTCGCGCCCGCATCCATCACCGGCGGCGCGTGAGGTGAGGGACCTGTGCGCATCGCTTTTCCAACCTATCCCCATCCTGCGGTAAGTCGCGGCTTCCTCCGGCGCACATGCGCCGCCCTTGTGAACACGGGGATCCGCTAGCGATGTGGATGCTCGTCCTCGCCTGGTTCGCGGTGGCCGCGGCATTGCCGATTGCCGCGATCGATTTGGCGTTCCTGGCTGAAGTGTTTGCGGGATTGCCGCGGGGGGCGCGCCCGAAACCGACGCAGGTTGCGACTGCGACGGTCGTGGTGCTCGTCCCAGCGCACAACGAGCAGGCGACGCTCAAGGTCAATGGACCGCGCCTCGCGGCGTTGATCGGACCGCACGTTCGCGTGCTGCTGGTCGCCGACAATTGCAGCGATGCGACCGCGACGGCGGCCCGCGAACTCGGTCTCGAGGCCATCGAGCGTCATGATGGCGAACGGCGCGGTAAGGGTTATGCCCTGGCTTTCGGGCGCGACCATATCGCGCGCGCGCCCGCCGAGGTCGTGGTCGTGCTCGACGCCGATTGCGCGACCGATCCGTCGGCGGTTGCGCGAATCGCCGCCGAAGCGCTGGCAAGCAAACGTGTGGTGCAGGCGGCCTATGTGATGCGGCCCGACCGTACCGCTGCGCCGATCGTTCAGATCTCCAACTTCGCCTTTGCAGTGAAGAACCTGCTGCGACAGCGCGGGCTACGCCGGATCGGCGCGCCGGCGATCCTCACCGGCTCGGGGATGGCCTTTCCCTGGTCGCTGTTCGCCGGCCTCGATCTTGCGACTGGCAATGTCGTCGAGGACCTTGCGCTGGGCGTCGATCTGGTGGCGCGTGGCGAGCCCCCGCGCTTCGTCGAGGACGCGCTCGTACTCACCGACGCCAGTGGCGACGCCGGCACTGCGACGCAACGCGCGCGGTGGGAGGGCGGCTATGTTGCGACCGCACGCGAGCGAGGGCTCGGGCTGGTGTTCGGCGGTATCGCCCGCGGCGACTGGCGGCGTCTTTGGATGGGAGTCCATCTGCTCATTCCGCCGCTGACGTTGCTGTTGATGGCCAACGTCGCGATGGGCGTGCTGCTCGCTGTCGCCGCAGCGCTTGGCCTGGGCTGGCCGCTGTTCCTCGCCGGCGCGGGGCTGCTCGCGTTGGTCGCGATCGCGGTGCTTCTCTCGTGGATCGCGGTCGGGCGCGATTATCTGTCGGGTACCACGCTGCTGCGGTTGCCGCTCTATTTCCTGTGGAAGCTCGCGATGTATGCGCGAGTCCTGACCGGCCGGCAGCGCGTCGCGTGGATCCGCACCGAGCGGACGGGTCCTGGCGAATGACGCCCGGCCCTGTTCTCAGCCCGCGACAGGCCCCTTATACTCGATAAGTTGCGCCTGTCGTCCCATCAGCCGCCCAATGTGATATTCGGCCAACCCAAGCGCCTCGGGTATCTTTCCCAGCATGAGCAGCACCGCGTTCGCGCGCGCGACGCGAGGGGGAAGGTCGCGACGCGCGCGGGCCAGGCGCGCCATGTTCAGCGGCCATAGCAGCAGCAGTCCCGCCGCCAGCGCCAGCCCGACCGGATGTACGATCAGACCGCAAGCCAACGCGAGCAGCGTCGCCGCAGGAATCGCCATTCCCCAGATCATGATGCTGCGACACTTGCGCGGCCAGCCCGGTGCCGCGTCGGGATGACGCTGCGCCAGCTCGGCAAAGGCATGGCCGGCGCGTCGAGTGCGCTTCCACCATTGGCCGAAGCGCAGCATCGCGGCGTCGTGCAGCGTCATCTCGGCATCGATCCGGCCGATGCGCCAGCCGGCCGCGCGCAGTCGCGTCGACATGTCCGGATCCTCGCCGGCGATCATGCTCTCGTCATAGCCGTGGATCGCCGAAACCGCTTCGATCCGGCACATCACGTCGCCGCCGCAGGTGGAGGCCTCGCCTAGCGGCACGTTCCACTCGTCATCGCAAAGTGCGTTGTAGATCGAGCGCTCCGGAAACCGCTCGCGCCGTCGCCCGAACACAGCGCCCAGCCCGTTGTCGGCTTCGAGCGCCGCCGCCGCGGCGTCGAGCCAGTCGGGGTCCATCTCGCAATCGCCGTCGACGAATTGTACGAATGCAATGCCGGGATGCTCGGCGAGTAGATGGCGCAGTCCGGTATTGCGACCGCGCGCGGCGGTATGTTTGGGAGGCGCCGTCAGTTCGATGACCTCGACCCCATGGCTCCGCGCCCAGGTCGCGCTGCCATCGGCGGATTCGGAATCGACATAGACACGCTGCGCCGCAGCAGGAAGCGAACGAAGGCAGCGCCGGAGCCGCTCGCCCTCGTTGCGCCCAATAACGACGATACCGATTCGCTCGAGCGCCCCTGCCATATCCATCCTCGCGTTGTGCATAGCAACATATGCGTAAACCCTGTCAATAAGTCGGAAATCTGCGACGAACCCGGTTCTATTTCCGATGTGCAACATTGGCACCCAGGGGCCGTTGCGGCTAGCTTTGGTTAATTCCGAGGTCTGGGGCAGACCTGAGAGCGGGCGGAAAAATTGCTGTTAAGATTCCCACTTGTCCTCGCCGGAGGCGGCTTGGCGGCGCTGCTAGCCATGCATGCGAATCCGTCTGCGCGAACCTATCTGACGCGGCTGGTGGGACGCGTTACGCAAACCTCTTCGTCGTCGTCCGGCGTGAACCAGATCCGCAACATGCCCATTCGCCCGGTCCGGCTCGGCATCAATCTTGCGCAAGTGCGATATTACTCGGGTGAGCGCGCCTTCGCCAATCTTGCGATGGGGTCGCGCTGGCAGATGCTCGCTCCGCCGCGTCCGATCGACGTTGCCGCCTTGCAGCGTCAGGAAGCGGCGTTGGTTGGCTCGAATGGTGAACTGCGTGCGGCTCCGTCGGGCGGCATGGCACGAATACTCACACCGCCGAACGGTCTCGGCCAGTCCGTCACGATCCATTGCTCGTATCAGGGAACGGGCGACGTGGGAGTCGACAGCCCCACGCGCAGCATCGCGCAGGTGTCCGGCGGCAAGGGGGCGATCGGTTTCACCTGGCAGCAATCGAAAGGCATCGTCCGGATCATCGTGCGGAGCGTGGCCTCGCCGATCGTCGGGTTGGACTGCCGCGAGACGTCGCTGGCGCCATCCGTGCGTTTCGCGCCGGCGTTCGTCGCGAGCCTTAAGCCCTTTCGCGTTGTGCGGTTCATGGATTGGGAGAACACCAACGCCAACGCCGCGATTGACTGGTCCAACCGCCATACGGCGAGTTCGATCGATGTGTTCGATGGCGGCGGTGTCGCGATCGAAGACATTGTCGCACTCAGCAATGCGGCCCGGGTAGACCCATGGGTGACGGTGCCGTGGAATGCAGGCGACGACTATGTCCGCCGCTTTGCGCAGATGATGCACGACGGCATCCCTGGCGATCGTCCGGTCTATGTCGAAGTCGCGAACGAAGTCTGGAACTGGGGCTTTCCGGTTACGCGCCAGGCGTCCGAAGAGGGACTCAAGGCCGGCCTTTCGACAAGCGGCGACGACGCGTTCATGCTGCGCTACGCCCAGCGAACGGTCGAAGTGATGAAGATCTGGACGCAGGTGTTCCGGGATCGGCCGAGCGGACTGGTGCGTGTGATCGCATCCCAAAATGTGCTTCCGCAGCGAGCGAGGAAACTGCTGCAAGCACCCGAGCTCGCAGACAATATCGATGCCGTCGCGTCTGCGCCCTATTTCGGTTTGAACCCGAAGAACGGGCCGCCCAAGGACGTTGACGGCGCTTTTGCCGAGCTCGACGTGGCGCTCGGACAAGCACTCGATTATGCTCGGCAATATCGAGCAATAGCTGCCAGCTATGGCAAGCGATACATCGCCTACGAGGCGGGGCAGCACGTAGTTATTCCCGACAATGTAAAGCTCTTGGAGGCTATACAGCGGGATGATCGCATGTATTCGCTTTACAAGCGATATTTAAATTCATGGCGTAACAACATCGGCGACACATTGACTTTTTACGATTCGACCGCGCCGATCAACAAATTCGGAGCTTGGGGGCTAGTCGAATATGCGGGGCAACCACTTTCTAACGCACCTAAAATGCGCGCCGTCATCGAGGAATCGAACCGCCGCTAACCCCAGTCGGGCGCGTGCAGGCGGGTTCCTGATCCGACGCGCGGCATGACGACCCTTCTTCACCTCGAATGAACCTTCAACCCTCGGACCGAAGGGGCGGCGCCAAGTGCGCGACCTCCGGCCCGGTCCACCCATGACTTGGAGCGCCTGACATGTCTTCGATCGGAATGAACCTTACCAACGTGCGATACTACAGCGGCGAAACACCGTTCATCGACCGGTTCAAGACAGCAGGAGTCTGGACGAGCTATCTCTCCAATGGCACGTCGACGCAGACACCAGTTGGTGCCAATGGCGATCCGATCTGGCAGACCGGTACCTCCTCGATGCAAATCATGGTGGGTATCGATCCCGTCGCAGCATCGCCGATCGACACCTATGTGCTGATGTACTCGGGCACCGCGACGATCCAGGTCGTCGGCGGGACGATCATCAATTCGCAGCCGGGTCAGATCACCTTTTCGGTCACTTCCTCGGCGGGTAATGGCGTGCCGATCAAGATCACCTCGACCGATCCCAACGATCCCGTCCATGATTTCCATGTCGTGCGCCAGGATCAGATGGCGCTGTACCAATCGGGCGAGACCTTCAATCCGGATTTCATCGCGAAGATCTCGGACTGGTCGGTGCTGCGTTTCATGGATTGGAGCAACACCAACAGCAACATGGCACCGGTGAGCTGGACCAACCGCTCGCACGAAACCGACGCGACCTGGTCGAGCAAAGGCACCGGCGTGCCGCTCGAAGTGATGGTCAAGCTGGCCAACGAAGCCCACACCGACATGTGGATCAACATCCCGACGGTGGCCG
>Ga0105248_10004418_pt1 | contig 15562 bp, 16 predicted proteins | sample KBSS34metaG_FD_81524 | JGI IMG/M metagenome (GOLD analysis project Ga0105248, IMG submission 81524) | Switchgrass rhizosphere microbial communities from Kellogg Biological Station, Michigan, USA - KBS S3-4 metaG | ecosystem: Host-associated > Plants > Roots > Rhizosphere > Soil | place...
CCAAAGTCCGGATGCAAATGTAAAGGCCCTGATCGAAGGGGTCGAGCTAACGGAACGCGAGCTTCTCAAGACCTTGGAAAAGAATGGCGTTAAGAAATTTTCGCCACAAGGCGAAAAATTCGACCCGAACGTCCATCAGGCAATGTATGAGATTCCGACGTCGGATCTGCCCCCCGGCCAGGTGGCCGAGGTTATCCAGGCCGGCTACATGATCGGTGAACGCGTGCTCCGTCCGGCGATGGTCGCCGTCAGCAAAGCTGTTCAAAAAACGCCTGCGTCCGCCACCGACAATTCGTAGTCAGAACCTGCGTCAGCGCATGATGATTCCATCGCGCACGGCTCGGAAGCGGCCGAACATCTGATCCCATTCATTGGTGGGTCCGGCTCCTACGATGCGCAGGTAGCCGCCCGATCCAAACCGCAACCATTGCACTACCGAAAGAGGTTGTCCGGCCGGATCCTTGCCCTCCGCCCTGATTTCGTGACCGGCCGCGTTGTTGATCCGCATCGATTCAGCCGATTTTACCGAAAGCTCGCGGACCGGTGCCGTTGAGACCAGATCGCGTGCAAATCGGCCGCGGTCGCTTGAGTCAGCAGGTCCGCCGCGTCCGAGCGAAACGATCACGACAGGACGGCTTACCGCTTTTCCGTCCGTCGGCGTTTCCTTGTCCGTTTTGTCGATGAGGACGACTGTCCCCGTTGGCATGACCTGTACCACTTCGAACCCAGCCAAGTCGCCGAACCGGAATGGCAACATGCCGAGTTGCTCTTTGATTGGCGCAGGCCGGAACGTGACGCTTGCGAGGGCCTTGCGCACGACTGCGTCGGAATAAACCGAAAGAGCGCTTTCCGGCACCTCCACATTGATCAGCGTGGTGAGATCGCGGACGGTGTTGCCGAGGGCCTGTGCCAGGAGTGACCATCGGTGGAGTGTAACGCCGTCCTTCTGCGTGATTCCGGTGATCAGAAAGCCAATGCCGCTCTCAAATGGAAAGCCCTCTCGCTTTGCTAACTGGAAATCTGGGAGCTTGGTAAAGGCCGCGGCCTCAAGCTCAAAGTAGGCGCTGGCGGGCAAATCAAGGATTGCGATTGATACCTTTTGCTCGGTGTCCTCAAATCCCGGGATTCGCGTGCTGGGCTTCAGATCGCCCGGCACCTCGAGACCGACACGGGAGCCCGGCGGGTAGGCCGGCTCTGATCCTGCACTGACGAGAAAGGTCAGCGACCCGGCCAAGGCCGCAAACAAGCACGCAATTAACCGACGAACCATGGTGCTTTCTCAAGGTGAGCAGCCAGACCCTCCCTAGCCGCCCCGGTGCTGTGCAGCAATGGCTCGATAACCATTGTCGACGCCCAGCGGGGTGGGGCCTCTCGAATTCGTGACCGACTGACTTGCGGCCTCGGGGGGCCCTCCTATATGAGCCATTAAGCCGCAAAATGTGGCGAATCGCGTATCCAGGGGGCTGGATAGGGGGTCTGCGGATGAGCCGCTGACATTCCTACTCGGGCGCCAAGTGGCCCGGCCGGCCTGCCGCAATTTGAGAGGAAGAACCATGGGCAAGGTCATCGGCATCGACCTCGGCACCACCAATTCGTGCGTCGCCGTCATGGAGGGCAAGACGCCGAAAGTTATCGAGAACGCCGAAGGCATGCGCACGACGCCTTCGATTGTTGCCTTCACGGACGATGGTGAGCGTCTCGTCGGCCAGCCGGCCAAGCGCCAGGCGGTCACCAATCCCGAAAAGACTATCTTTGCAGTGAAGCGCCTCATCGGACGGCGTTATGACGACCCGATGGTCGAAAAGGACAAGAAACTTGTCCCTTACAAGATCAGCAAGGCTTCCAACGGCGATGCCTGGGTCGAAGCTGACGGCAAGACCTTTTCGCCGTCGCAAATCTCGGCCTTCATTCTGCAGAAGATGAAAGAGACGGCGGAGGCCTATCTCGGTCAAAAAGTCGAGCAGGCTGTCATCACCGTTCCGGCCTATTTCAATGACGCGCAACGTCAGGCGACCAAGGATGCCGGCAAGATCGCCGGTCTCGAGGTGCTGCGCATCATCAATGAGCCCACCGCTGCCGCGCTCGCCTACGGTCTCGACAAGCAGAAGACCGGCACCATTGCGGTCTACGATCTTGGCGGCGGCACTTTCGATATTTCGATTCTCGAAATCGGCGACGGCGTGTTCGAAGTGAAGTCCACGAACGGCGACACGTTCCTGGGCGGTGAAGACTTCGACATGCGGTTGGTGAATTATCTCGCCGACGAATTCCAGAAGGAGCAGGGTATCGATCTACGCCGCGACAAGCTCGCGCTGCAACGCCTCAAGGAATCTGCAGAAAAGGCAAAGATTGAGTTGTCGTCGACGACGCAAACCGAGATCAACCTGCCGTTCATCACGGCGGATGCGTCCGGTCCCAAGCACCTGACGATGAAGCTGACCCGCGCAAAGTTCGAAGCGCTGGTGGACGACCTTGTTCAGAAGACAATGCAGCCCTGCAAGCAGGCGCTGAAGGACGCCGGCATCTCGGCCGCGCAGATCAACGAGGTCGTTCTGGTCGGCGGCATGACCCGCATGCCGAAGGTGCAGGAGGTTGTGAAGCAGCTGTTCGGCAAGGAGCCGCACAAGGGCGTGAACCCGGACGAAGTCGTTGCGGTCGGTGCGGCCATCCAGGCCGGCGTGCTGCAAGGCGACGTCAAAGACGTGTTGTTGCTCGATGTGACCCCGCTTTCGCTCGGCATCGAAACGCTGGGCGGCGTCTTCACGCGAATCATCGATCGCAATACGACGATCCCGACCAAGAAGAGCCAGGTTTTCTCGACCGCCGAGGACAATCAAAACGCGGTGACGATCCGTGTTTTCCAGGGCGAGCGCGAGATGGCGGCCGACAACAAGATGCTCGGTCAGTTCGATTTGGTCGGTATTCCGCCGGCGCCACGCGGCGTGCCGCAGATCGAAGTCACGTTCGACATCGATGCCAACGGCATTGTCAACGTGCAAGCGAAGGACAAGGCAACCGGCAAGGAGCAGCAAATCCGCATCCAGGCTTCGGGCGGTCTTTCCGAGGCCGATATCGAAAAGATGGTCAAGGACGCTGAGTCTCACGCCGAAGAGGACAAGAAGCGCAAGGCAGCCGTCGAGGCGAAGAACCACGCCGAGGCACTTGTGCACTCGACCGAGAAGGCACTCTCCGAACATGGCTCGAAGGTCGGCGATGCGGAACGCACCGCGATCGAGAATGCGATTGCCGATCTGAAGGAAGCGCTCAAGGGCGACGACTCGTCGGCGATCCAGGCCAAGACCAACGCGCTGGCGCAGGCATCGATGAAGCTCGGCGAAGCCATGTACAAGCAGCAGCAGGAGGCGCAGAACGCGTCCGGTGCGGGCGGCGATGGCGCAGCGCCCGGCGAGAAAAAGGAAGACGTGGTCGACGCGGAATTCACCGAGGTCGACGACGACAAGAAGAAATCCGCCTGACCGCGGCTTCGGGTCATGGACAAGCGGTCCGCGAATGATGTCACCCCCGGACACGAGTCCGGGGGTGCATGTTTACGGAGACACCGGGCGGCCGAATCACGTACGGCTCGCTCGGGCGGAATGAATTAGGGCGGCAGCGGGATGTCCAAGCGCGACTACTATGAAATTCTCGGCGTTACCCGCGCCTGTACGGAGGTCGAGCTCAAGGCCGCGTTCCGCAAGCTCGCCATGCAACATCACCCGGACCGCAATCCCGGTGATAAGGATTGCGAGCACCGCTTCAAGGAAATCAATGAGGCGTACGACGTCCTCAAGGATGGCGACAAGCGCGCCGCCTATGACCGATTTGGTCATGCTGCATTTGAACATGGTGGCATGGGAGGGCACGGATTTGGCGCTGACTTTGGCTCGACCTTTGCGGACATCTTTGAAGGCATTTTCGGCATGGGCTCGGCGCGCGGTCGCGGGTCCGGCCGCGAGCGCGGATCCGACCTGCGCTACAACATGGAAATTACGCTGGATGAGGCGTTCACCGGCAAGACGGCGCAAATTCGCATCCCTACCTCAGTAGTCTGCGAAGCCTGCTCCGGCAGCGGCGCCAAGGCCGGCACCAAGCCGAAGCAGTGCGGCAGTTGTGGCGGCGCGGGAAAAATTCGGCATGCACAGGGCTTTTTCACGCTCGAACGAACATGCCCCACCTGTCATGGTCGCGGCCAGGTAATAGACGACCCCTGCAAAGTCTGCGGCGGTGGTGGCCGCGTGACGCGCGAGCGCACCCTTTCAGTGAATATCCCGTCCGGAGTTGAAGACGGTACCCGCATCCGCCTCGCCGGCGAAGGCGAGGCCGGTTTACGTGGCGGTCCGCCCGGCGATCTCTATATTTTTCTCGAAGTCGGAGCACACGAGTTCTTCCAACGTGACGGCGCCGACCTGCACTGCCGCGTGCCGATCTCGATGGCGAGTGCCGCACTTGGCGGTGAGTTCGAGGTACCGGCGATCGACGGCAGCAAAGTAAGGGTCAAGGTGCCGGCCGGTACGCAGACTGGTCGCCGCTTCCGGCTGACGGGCAAGGGAATGCCAGTGCTGCGGGCGAAACTAACGGGAGACATGTACGTTCAAGTAGCGGTGGAAACGCCGCAAAACCTCACCAAACGCCAGCGCGAGCTGATGGCGGAGTTCGAAAAGCTGTCATCGGAGGAAACTCAGCCGGAATCGGCCGGTTTTTTCAGTCGAGTCAAAGAGTTTTTGGATGGCCTGGGAAGCCGAGGAAGCCAATCAGGGTAACCCATCTTGACCCCCCGCCTCGCGACCTATACCCGTAAATGTTGCGGCGAGGCCCGCCGCCCGTACGCGTGACCCCGCAGCAATGCCCTTACATTCGGTAGCCCGCGTCGAAAAGAAGAGCCTGCGTCTCGATGACGAGATGCAGTTCATCCGTTCCTGGATCGAAAAGCCACTCTCGACTGGCGCAGTGATGCCGTCGAGCCGGGTGCTCGCGCGCGCGATGGCGCGCTACGTTGATCCGCATTCGCGAGGGCCTGTGATCGAATTGGGTCCGGGAACCGGCCCGGTGACCGAGGCACTCGTGCGGCACGGTGTCGATCCGCGCCGGCTGATCCTTGTCGAGTTCAATCCTGATTTTTGCCGGCTGTTGCGCACGCGTTATCCGGCGGCCACCGTCGTGCAGGGCGATGCGTATCGGCTGCGACGGCTGCTCGAAAGCTACGTCGACGAGCCGGCCGCCGCGGTTGTGTCGGGGCTTCCTCTCGTGACTAAACCTTTGCGTACAAGGGTGCGCCTGATTTCCGACGCGATGACTCTGCTCGCAACAGGCGCTCCGTTTGTGCAGTTCACGTACGCGATGTTGCCGCCAATTCCGAAAGAATTGTCCGGTATACGGGCCGAATCGTCCGAACTCATCTGGATGAATCTGCCGCCGGCGCGCGTGTGGGTCTATCGCGGCCGCTGATGGCGTGGTGCCATCGCCCGCGAAAGCGGAGCCGCTGATGCCGATCCCCAAAATTCTTGTTATGCCAGGCTCGGTGCGCACGGGCTCGCACAATGTCCGGCTGGCGGCACTGGCGGCAAAAGAGCTCGCGCTTCTCGATGTTGAAGTCACCCGCATTTCGCTTGCCGACTATCCGCTGCCGATTTACGACGCGGACATCGACGCTCGCGCCGGGCAGCCGGCCAATGCGCTCAAGCTCAAGCAAATGATCATGGCGCACCATGGTGTATTCATCGCCAGCCCGGAGTATAGCGCGTCAGTAACGCCGCTTCTAAAGAATGCCCTCGATTGGGTCTCGCGCGTGCGCGAGCGCGGCGATCCGACCTACGCCGCGTTCAAGGGGCGAGTGTTCGCGATCTCATCGGCTTCGCCCGGACGCGCGGGCGGATTGCGGTCGCTGATGGCTCTGCGGCAAATTCTTGAGCTTGGCTGCGGTGCTCTGGTCATTCCCGAGCAAGTGACGGTTCAACGGGCTGATACGGCGTTTGACGAAATGGATAACATTAGCGATACGGCCATCGCCAGCCAGCTTCGCACGCAACTCGAACGTCTGGTCGATATGGCACGAATGATGGTGCGGGGGACTTGATCGTGTCGTTGCATGCGCGTGAGCGGCTGATCGTTGCACTTGACGTACCGTCGGTGTCTGCCGCCGAGGCGATGGTCGCGCGCCTCGGCGATGCGGTGTGGTTTTACAAAATCGGATATCAACTTGCTTTTGCCGGCGGCTTGCCCTTTGCCGCTTGGTTGATTGCGTCAGGCAAGCAAGTATTTCTCGACCTGAAGCTGCACGATATCGGCAACACGGTGACGAAAGGTGTGGAGAGCGTTGCGCAATTGGGAGCAACATTCCTGACCGTGCACGCTTATCCGCAGACCATGAAGGCTGCGGTCGAAGGCCGGCGGGGCTCAAAGCTGCGTATCCTCGCGGTGACCGTGCTGACGTCATACGACGATGCCGATCTTGCTGCTGCCGGCTACGAGATGAGCGTCGGAGAACTGGCGGCCGCACGCGCCGCGCAAGCGCGTGATACAGGGGTGGACGGACTTGTCTGCTCGGCCGAGGAAGCGGCTTCGCTTCGGGACATCGCGGGTCCCGGCATGGTGCTCGTGACTCCTGGTATCCGACCGACCGGAAGCTCCACCGGTGATCAGAAAAGAATCATGACACCCGCCCGTGCGATTGAAGCTGGCGCCAACTATCTGGTGGTTGGCCGACCTGTTCTTGAGGCGCCCGAACCCAGGGTCATAGCAGATGCAATCGTGGCCGAGATCGAACAAACGGCCAAATCACAAGGAGTGCGGTGATGGCGAAGGGGTACTGGATCGGGCGTGTCGATGTGAGAAGCGACGAGGGCTACAGGCCATACGCCATGGGCAACCAGGCGATATTCAAGAAATACGGAGCACGTTACATCGTGCGTGGCGGCAAGTTCGAGTGCGTCGAAGGCGATGCGCGTTCCCGCAACGTGGTTATCGAATTTCCCGATTATGCGACCGCGTTAGCTTGTTACAATTCGCCCGAATATCAGGCGAACATGAAGTTGCGCCAGCCACATTCCACTGCAGATATTGTGGTTATCGAGGGTTACGACGGACCCCAGCCTTAATGCACAGGAGCCTGATCTTTTCCGAAAACCGGCTTCCACTTTTCGGGATCATGCTCCAGTCGCCTTTTTTCAGCCCTCGCGCTATACCGACGCCACGTTCCGGGAGCTGACTTATGGCCGAGATGCGCCTCGTGGTCGCTGGTGCCGGCGGGCGGATGGGCCGCACGCTGGTCAAGGCGATCGCCGACAGCAAGGAGTTTGTGCTTGCGGGCGCCCTTGAGGACGCGCGTTCGCCGCTGATCGGGTGGGACGCGGGCGTATTGGCGGGCCTGCCAGAGAATGGCGTCAAGCTGACCGGCGACGCCGGACCGTTACTTGCTAAGGCCGATGGCATCGTGGATTTCACGGCGCCGAGCGCCACGCTCGAATTTGCCGCGCTGACTGCCAAGGCCGGCAAGGTGCACGTCATCGGAACGACCGGATTGAGCGCCGCCGACGAGGCAAAAATCAAGGACGCAGCCAAAAGCGCGGTCATCGTCAAGTCGGGTAACATGAGCCTCGGCGTCAATCTGCTCGCGGCGCTCACGAAACGCGTCGCGAAGACGCTCGACAATTCGTTCGACATCGAAATCCTGGAAATGCATCACAACCAGAAAGTCGATGCACCGTCGGGCACCGCGCTGATGCTTGGCCGTGCGGCGGCGGACGGGCGCGGCATCGCGCTCGACAAGCATTCCGTCAAAAGTCGTGTTGGCCACACTGGCGCGCGCAAAGTTGGCGATGTCGGCTTTGCTACTCTGCGCGGCGGAACCGTCGTGGGCGAGCACAGCGTGATCTTTGCCGGCACGGCCGAGCGCGTGGAACTCACCCACAAGGCCGATGACCGAATGATTTTTGCGCGCGGCGCCTTACATGCCGCGCGTTGGGCGCGTACGCAGAAGCCAGGACTTTATTCGATGATGGACGTTCTAGGTTTGAAAGACTTCTGAGGAATTGCATGACTGATCGTCTTCTTGTGCTTGTGCGGCACGGCCAAAGCGACTGGAACCTGAAGAACCTGTTTACCGGCTGGCGCGACGTCGACCTCACCGAAAAGGGCGTCGCTGAAGCATGCGAGGCCGGCCGCAAGCTCAAGGCGCAGGGAATTAAATTCGACGTCGCGTTTACGTCGGCGCTCAAACGTGCGCAACGCACGCTCGACCTGATGCTGACCGAGTTGGGCCAGACGACAATTCCGATATTCAGAGATCAGGCGTTGAACGAGCGCGACTACGGCGATCTTGTCGGACTCAATAAAGACGACGCGCGCAAGAAGTGGGGCGAGGCGCAGGTGCACATCTGGCGCCGTTCTTACGATGTGGCGCCACCCGGCGGCGAGAGCCTGAAAGACACGCTCGCGCGCACTTTGCCCTACTACGTGACGGATATTCTGCCGCGCGTGTTGCGCGGTGAGCGCGTGTTGGTCGCCGCGCACGGCAATTCATTGCGTGCGCTTGTTATGGTCCTCGACAAGCACACGCCGGACAGCATCACCAAGCTCAATCTGGATACCGGCGTGCCGATGATCTATCGGCTCAATGCCGATTCGACGGTGGCATCGAAGCTTGATCTTGCAGCCTGACTAGGCCGCCGCGGCCACCCCCGCTTCCCAGCCGAGCATTGCGCGCTTGCGCGTAAGGCCCCAGTGATAGCCGGTGAGCTCGCCACTCTTGCCGATGACGCGATGGCACGGCACCACGAAGCAGATCGGATTCTTGCCGACTGCGGCCCCGACCGCACGCGCCGCTTTCGGTGCACCGGCTTTCGCGGCGAGATCGGAATAGGTGGTGAGCTTGCCCAGCGGGATGTCGAGCAGCCTCTCCCACACACGCACCTCGAAGTCGGTGCCGATCAGCACCACGCGCAAAGGCTGGTCCTTACGCCAGAGCGCGGCGTCGAAAATGCGACGGGCTGTCGGCGCCGTAGAGGCGAAGTCTTCAACGTATTTGGCCTTCGGCCAGCGTGATTTCATGTCACGCAAGGCCGCGCGTTCTTTGCCGGCGTCGGCGAGCGCGAGACCTGCAAGTCCGCGCGGCGTGATCATCACCAGCGCCATGCCGAACGGGCAGGGATGAAACCCGTAGGTGATGGTAAGGCCTTCACCGCCGGCTTTCCATTCGCCGGGCGACATTGCTTCGTGCGTCACGAATAGATCGTGCAGTCTGCCGGGTCCGGACAAGCCCACTTCATAGGCGGTGTCGAGTACGCTTACCGACGAGCGTAGAAGCTCACGTGCATGGTTGAGCGTGAGCGCCTGCAGGAATGCTTTCGGCGTCAATCCGCACCAGCGGCGGAACAGATGATGCAGGTCGGTCGCGGAAACGCCCGCTGCGTTCGCAATGACATCGATTTCGGGTTGGGCGCGCCAGTTTCCGCGGATATGGGCGATGGCGCGACGCACGATGTCGTAGTCCGCGGCCGCTGTCGAAAGCGGTGCGAACTCACCGAAGCGGTCTGTCACTGTGTTTCTTGCCAGGTTCATGTTCATGACCGCTATCTAGGGCTATCCAAGAGATCCGACCACCCGATTTCTGGCTATTTGAACACGGTCCTCGTTGGGCCGCGGCGGGCTTCGATCAGCGCGTTTCCGAGTTCTTTTGCAAAACCGGCCTTTTCGTCGGGACCGAGGAACGTCGCGATGGCGAGTCTTTTGCCGCGCGATACGAGGAAGAGCCTGTCGATACCGAATTCCTCGAGCTCGGCTTTGTCGAGCTGGACCCAGAGCGGGTTAAGAACCCACTCACGGGCGCGACCGAGATGGCTCACCTTGCGCACTTTCAGTGCGGATGGCGTCACCGTGACCTGCTCGTAGGCCCTTGCGTGCCAATAGTTGAGCCGGAAGGCCCAATACAGCAGCAGCACGTCGAGCCCAAAAAAGCCCAGGACCGGCCAGGCACCAATCACGAGAAAGAGCATTCCGGTCACGAAGCTGACGCCGCCGAACAACAACATCAAAACGAAAAAACCGACCCGGTTCAGCGAGCGATGCGGCGTCAGCGTCGCTGAAAAGATGGTGGTTTCGAGATCGTCGGCGTTGTCGGGGGTCATCGCGCTCACTATACCAAAATGATGCCGAGAAAGCCTGCCCGAAAGTCTCCGACGAAGCGCAAGACAAAATCGCGCCCGGGCAAGCGCGCGAAGGTAAAGCCGGCGTCCAAGCGCGCGGCGGCTGACGTCAAGGCGGCGCAAGGCGCGCTGCCGCAGTGGACAACGGCGCAGATTGCCGAGGCGTTCCGCCGCTTCAAGGCCGCAAACCCGGAGCCGAAGGGCGAATTGCGGCACATCAATCCGTTCACCCTGCTGGTGGCGGTTGTTCTTTCGGCGCAGGCAACCGATGCCGGCGTCAACAAGGCGACCCCGGCGCTCTTCGCTCTCGCAGACACGCCGGAGAAAATGGCGGCGCTCGGCGAAACGCGGGTGCGCGATCTGATCAAGACCATTGGTCTGTTCCGCAACAAGGCCAAGAACGTCGTTGCGCTGTCACAGAAACTGATCGCCGAACATGGCAGCCAGGTTCCACGCTCACGTGAGGCGCTGGAGGCGCTGCCCGGTGTTGGCCGCAAGACCGCCAACGTGGTCCTCAATATTGCCTTCGGCGAACCGACAATTGCAGTCGATACCCACATCTTTCGCGTCGGAAACCGCACGGGGCTGGCAACTGGCAAAACGCCGCTCGAAGTTGAAACGAAATTGGAGCAAGTGGTGCCGGAGGAATACAAACGGCATGCGCACCATTGGCTTATTCTGCACGGGCGCTACACTTGCATCGCACGCAAGCCGATGTGCGAGAAATGCATCATTTCTGACTTGTGCCAATGGCCGGGCAAAACGATCGTATAAAGTGGAGAGTGCGTATGGAAGGCTCCCGGATCGCAAGAACGAAAGAAACGCGCCGCGATACCGGTGAAATTCTTCGTCGCGGCGGATTGCCTGCGAAGTCTGCCGGCGCATGGGCCAAAGTGTCGCCACGTGTGACGGGCTCGCTCAAGCGGGATGCAGCGGCGGCGACAAGATTTTGGCGCACCGGCGGCGACCTTCTGACGAAACTGCCCAAAAAACAGCAGCGAACGCAGGAGCAACAATCGGCCGCGGACGTTATTCTTTCAGCGTGCCGGCGTCTTCGCGAAGAGTTCCTGAAAAAGCACGCGGACACGATCTATCGCAGGCTCACGAAAAATTTGTCCGCTTTCCGTCGTGTGGATGATCTTGCATACGATGTCGCCAATTTGATTCCGGGGCTGACACCGACCCGGAAACAGGTCGATGCCGACAGCATGCTGATGCAAAGCGAGAAAGACGGCATCGAGGTCGATCAGGGGATTTTCCTGGCGCATATGCTCGCGCTTCCTGAAGCCGGAATGCACCTGTGCGAAGCGATGCTGCGTCCGAAGCCGGAATCTTTCGCGCGAGTGGACGAATTCACTCAAAACGGGGTGATCGATTTCGGTCCCGCTCGTGTCGAGCGGCAGGGCAAGGCGGCGGTGGTGACGGTCCAGAATCCGCGCTTTCTCAATGCCGAGGACGACGACACGCTGGGTGATACCGAGACAGCCGCCGATATAGCTATTCTCGACCCGTTGGCCGAGATCTGCGTCCTGCGCGGCGGTGTCGTTGACCATCCGAAATATAAAGGCCGCAAGATCTTCTCGAGCGGAATCAATCTCACGCATATCTACCGCGGCAAGATTCCCTACCTTTGGTACATCCGCCGCGACATGGGGGTGGTGAACAAGATGTTCCGCGGTCTTGCGATGGGCGCGGCAAGCCCTGACGAAATTTACGGCGGGACACGAGAAAAGCCTTGGGTTGCCACAGTGGACGGCTGGGCGATCGGCGGCGGTTGCCAATATCTTCTGGCGATGGATTATGTGATTGCGGGCAGCGACGCTTACATGACGCTCCCAGCCCGCAAGGAAGGCATCATTCCGGGCGCGGCCAATCTGCGCATGCCGCGTTTTACGGGTGACCGGATCACGCGCCAAGCCATCTTGATGGGCCGGCGGCTCGATTGCGATACGCCCGAAGGGCGTATGATCTGCGACTTGATCGTGCCACCCGCCGAAATGGATCAGGCGATTGCGCGTGTGGTCGACGATTTCACAGGCTCAGGCGTAGTCAGTGCTGCCGGCAATCGACGAGCCATTCGGGTCGGCGAGGAGCCGCTTGATTTGTTTCGCCGCTACATGGCGGTTTACTGCCGCGAGCAGGCCTATTGTCATTTCAGTCCGGCTTTGATCGCAAACCTGGAAAAGCATTGGAACGCCGCGCAGCGCAAAATCTGATTTTGCGCTGTTTTGAAGTTAGGGATCTGAATGCCGCGTCTGCAGCTCAAAGGCATCAACCTGATGCCGGCACGCGAAAGTTTCGACCCGATCGAAACAGCCTCGCGCGATGAGATCACGGCTCTCCAGCTGGAACGGCTGAAATGGAGTCTTGCGCACGCGTACAAGAATGTCGGTCATTACAAGCAGGCTTTTGACAAAGCTGGTGTCCATCCGGGCGATCTCAAAGCACTTGATGATATGCCGAAGTTTCCGTTCACCACCAAGGACGACCTGCGCGCGCAATATCCGTTTGGAATGTTTGCCGTACCGCGTGACCAGGTTCTGCGCGTTCATGCGTCATCTGGAACGACCGGCAAGCCCACTGTCGTCGGCTACAGTCGGCGCGATCTCGACACCTGGGCCGACGTGATGGCGCGCTGCATGCGCGCCTCTGGCTGCAAGCCAGGGATGCTGGTACAGAATTCGTACGGATACGGCCTGTTCACTGGCGGCATCGGTTTTCACTACGGGGCCGAACGGCTTGGCATGACAGTCGTGCCTGTGTCGGGCGGAATGACAGAGCGGCAGGTACGCCTGATCGCCGATTTCCGCCCTGACGTCATCTTTGTTACGCCAAGCTATATACTTGCAATTCTTGATGAATTTCATGCCCAAGGCGTCGATCCGCGCCAGTGCTCGCTCAAGGTCGCAATGTGCGGCGCCGAGCCGTGGACCAATGCAATGCGCTCCGAGATCGAAGAAGCGTTCGATCTTCATGCCATCGACAATTACGGCCTGTCAGAAATCATCGGTCCGGGTGTTTCCTGCGAATGCATCGAAAGCAAGGATGGCCCGCATATATGGGAAGATCATTTTTATCCGGAAGTCATCGATCCCGTCACAGGGAAAGTCTTGCCGGACGGCGAAGTCGGCGAGCTCGTGTTCACAACGCTGACCAAGGAGGCGATGCCGATTGTACGCTACCGCACGCGCGATCTGTCACGTCTGCTGCCAGGCACTGCACGCTCAATGCGCAGGATGGAGAAGGTCGCAGGCCGGTCCGACGACATGATGATCGTGCGTGGCGTGAATGTGTTTCCGAGTCAGATCGAGGAAATCATTCTCAAAGATCAGCGTCTCGCTCCTCATTTCGTTATCGAGCTGAGGCGCACCGAGCGTCTCGACGAAATCACCGTTGTTGTCGAATCGCGTCTTGATGCGGAAGGCGTATATGCCGCATGCGACCGCGATCTCGCGCATCACATCAAGGCGACGGTCGGCGTGACCGCTGCGGTGCGCACCGTGAAGCCGGGCACGGTCGAACGTTCGCTCGGCAAGGCCAAGCGCGTAATCGATTTGCGTCCGAAAGGCTGACCGTCAGCGCGCCGCTTCGACGAGTTCGATTCGTGCGCCGGCGAGTTTTTTGTGCAGATGGACCATGAAGGCCATCGCGAAGATCGGCGTCGCCAGATTGATGATCGGGATCGATACGAAAGCCGCGATCACCATGCCGGCCAAGAAAACGTAGGCTGCATTTGCTTTGCGCATTGACTTTGCTTCGTGCGGCGGACGGAAGCGCATGGCGGCAAGCTCAAAATATTCGCGCCCGAGAAGGTACGCATTTGCGAGGAACAGAATGATGATGCCGAGCCCGGCCAGCAGCACGAAGGGCAGTGCGAATAGATAGACAAGGATCGCAAGCGCGGCGATCTTGATCCCTTCTAGAAGTGCGCGCAAAAACGGCAGGGCTCGCCCGGGCGGATGCGCGGGATAGTATTCCCGCTCGACGGCTTCGGCGACTTCATCGACGAAAAAGCTCCCAACCAAGGCAGTGACCGCCGGCATCAGGAACAGCGCGCCGGTAATGATCCCTAGCGCCGCAATCACCGACAGCACCCAGGCGAGCGCGGCCCATGCCGCGTGCGGCGCAATTCCTGACGCCTGTTCGGCCCAGTTCGCACCGACGTCCGCCCAGGCGGCCAACAACCGCTGCATGAGGATGCCGATGAGGACAATGACGATAAGCGCCAATCCCACGGCCTTGAGCAGCACGCGCCGCAAGGTGGGTGTAAGCATTTGCGAAAGCGCTTTGATGAACGCATCAATCATAGCGGACAGGTAAGTCCGGCCGCCACGTTCGGCAAGCCCGTCGGCTAGGATACCGGCGAAAGCATGTCGTCTTCGGCCGGCACGAGGGAGACGTTCTCGGCGGCCGGCTGATCCGCCCAGGAGATGGTCTTGTAGTCAAAGCCACGGACCAGGGTCGGTTTCACGACTTCGAAATAAGGAGAGATGTCGAAGTCGCGCGGTGCGTAGAGGGATGAATGGCGGATTTCCAGTATTTCCTGACGCGCCGCTTCGCTCTCAAGCCGCGTGATCTTCGGCAGAATTGGGTAGCGTACGGTGTCAAATGCCTGTGCTATCAGCGCCGAACAGATGATGCGGGTCGGATGGCCGGAGCCGAGCGCCATCATGCGGCGACGCCACCGCTGCGGCACCGGTAGAGGAAACAGGTAGCGCATCAGATCGATGATATTCTTGACATCGTAGTCGAACCCGATGCGTTCTGCGGCGTAGGCGCACACACGGGCACGATCGTCTTCGTTGAGCTGGGTTGGGCGGCAGATGCGGGTATGGAACCGGACGTATTTTGAAAGCGGTGCAGCGACAACGCCCTGGCCGATATTAGCTTCGACCAGGACCAGCGGCTCGCCGCCGGCGGTCACGCGATCTCCGATCGGTCCGACATAGAGTGCGGCGTGAGACCAGGTCGACTGCGTCAGATATTTAATGACGCCAGAAATATGATTGTTGCCTTCAACCAGCAGCACGTCACCAGGCCGCAAGGTTGCCCGCAACGCGTCGGGGTCCGACGGTGTGAATGGCTCGTAACCTTGTACCGGCTTTTCCAGGTAGCGCGCCAGAAAGCGCCCCACCCCATCGACCATCCAGCTCATGACCGGCCCTCGGCGCCAATTCTTGGCGCTCAAGACGTTCCCCTTCCGCGAGAGACATCCCGCGCACGTCTTACAAAAACTTATCGAGGACTCATTGCAATTTGGTTCACCCGGCTATTTGGCGCGGCAAGCTGCAGGTGTTACCGATTGTTAGTCATAATTTGCCGCACAATGCTGGTCAGGTCTGACCTGCAACCCTTTGGATACCATGCCGACTTCACCCAAGGCCCTCATCGCATGGTCGAGCGGCAAAGACAGCGCGTGGGCG
>Ga0105248_10004419_pt1 | contig 15561 bp, 16 predicted proteins | sample KBSS34metaG_FD_81524 | JGI IMG/M metagenome (GOLD analysis project Ga0105248, IMG submission 81524) | Switchgrass rhizosphere microbial communities from Kellogg Biological Station, Michigan, USA - KBS S3-4 metaG | ecosystem: Host-associated > Plants > Roots > Rhizosphere > Soil | place...
CATCGTCTTCGCGATCGGCGTCGCCATCATCGAAACGAAGGCGTTCCTCTCTCACTGATCTCCGGTCAGAAGACTTTGATCCAGGTCGTCAGCGGGTCGACGAAGTGGACGCCCGGACGGTCGGGGTCGCTCCAGCCACCGAGGTAGACGCCTCCCTGGTCGATGTACCCGAGCGATGCGTACAGGGCACGCGCCGCCGCGAAGGACTCGTCGACACCCGTGTCGAGGATGACGCCCGGCATGCCCGCCTCGCGGGCGACACGTTCGAGCGCTTCCATGAGCGATCGCGCCGCGCCTCGGCGGCGATATGCCTCCTCGACGTAGAGGTCCTCGACCAGCGCGTACCCCCTGGCCTCGAGCATCTCGTCGACGTCGCGGTCGTTGTGCATGCCGACCCCGACGAACCCGATCGCTCGGCCGTCGAGCCACGCGATGAACCAGATGCTGTCGCCCCGCTCGTGCTGGCCAAGGCGGCGGCGGTGCATGTCCCCCGCCCGCGCCGGCAGGTGGGTGATCACGGCGTCGAGGTCTGAGCGATCGAACGGCCTGACGACGATCATCGGAGGATCAACCGCCGTGCGGTTGCGGTGTAGAGGCCGGCGAGCGCACGGTCGGACAGCGAGAGCCCGCTGATCGTCCAGCGGCCCTGGCTCGGCGGCTCATCGGGATCGGCGTCGTACGCGAACGCCTCGTCGGCCGTCTCGAAGAACCGGCGGTGCACCGCGTAGGTCGCTGCATCGGGCGGGAAGGCATCCGTCCCGAACACGAACCGGTCGGGATGGCGTTCCAGCAGGTCGCGCGCCGCGCGCGGGACCCGGCCGAGCTCGGCGATCCGCGCGGCCACGTCGGCGAACGCGTTCGGATACGTCGACAGGATCCGGTCGACCCACACGAGGTCCTCGGCCGCACAGAGCACATGTGCGCCGATCCATGTGACGTCGCGACGTCGCGAGATCAGCGACTCGAGGGACTCCAAGATCCGGTCGAACGCGGGGAACCGGTCGCGGTCGCCGAACCACCAGTCCGGGTTCTCCAGCAGCTCCTCCAGGCGCTCGTTTCGATCGTCCAACGGTTCGAAGAACGCCGCGGGGTCGCCGACGTGGATCGTCACCGGCCGGCCCGCGGCCGCGACCGCGTCCCACACGGGATCGAGCCGAGCGTCGTCCGGCATGACGAGCGCGCCGCTGGCGTCGCGCAGATGGAGACCGAGGTCCTTCCACACCTTGAGTCCGCGCGCACCGCGATCGAGCGCGTCGGCGATCAGCACGCCCAGCTCCGCCCAGCCGTCGCGCGCGAACAGCGCCCGATCCCACTGCGCGAAGGTGGCGAACCGGCCCGGATGTGCGCGGTCGTATCGATCGAGGTTCGCGTCGAGCTCCTCGCCCCACATGCCGTCCAGGTTGACGATCGCCTCGACGCCGAGCGTGTCCATCAGCCCGATCAGCGCGCCGACGTCCGGGACGGACCACGTGCCCGTGAGCCAGCGCCCCAGGTGGTTGTGCGCGTCGATCATCGGCGCCGGCGGCTGCGGGTCGAGGGGCACCAGCTCCCGCCGGACCATCTGCCGCGGCCGATACGCATGCAGCGGCAGGTCGCGCATCAGACCGTCTCGATCGTGACGCCGGCCTCCCGGAGCGCGCGCAACGACCGGACGTTCGCCGAGCGGTCGGTGATCAGCGTGTCCACGCGCGACACCGGGCAGATCCGCGCGAACGCGACGCCGCCGATCTTCGAGGAGTCCGCGACCACGACGACCCGCTGCGCGCGCTCGATCAGGGCGAGGTCGGTGTGCGCCTCGACCTCATGGTGGGTCGTGCAGCCGGCCTCCGCGTCGATCCCATCCACGCCGATCACGACCAGGTCGAGGTGCAACCCGGCGAGCGATGCCTCGGCGAGCGGACCGACCAGCTCGTAGGACTCGGGGCGCGCGGTTCCCCCGGTCACCACCAGCTTCAGGTTCGGGCGCACGGCGAGCTCGCTCGCGATGTTCAGCGCGTTCGTGACGACGGTCAGTCGTTCTCGATCGACGAGCTCGCGTCCGACCTCGGTGCACGTCGTGCCACCGGTGAGCCCGATCGACATGCCGTCGGCGACGAGCGTTGCCGCCGCCAGCGCGATCTTCCGCTTCTCGTCGTGATGCCGCGCCCCCTTGTAGCGGAGCGGGAGCTCGTAGAGCACGCCCATCGTCACCGCGCCGCCGTGCGTGCGTGCGAGGAGTCGCTGTTCCTCGAGGAGCTCGAGGTCGCGCCGGATCGTCGCCGCCGACACGTCGAGCCGCGAGGCCAGGTCCGCGACCTCGACGCTCCCGTCGGCCGAGAGATCCGCGAGGATCGCCGAGAGCCGTTCGGCCTGTTGCACGTCGCGGACGATACACCCGGCCTGCGCGTTCATGCACGTTTCAGCTTGACTCCGAACATTATCGAGCAATAGCCTGCGCCACAGATGAGCCTCACCTCGGAGGAGATCGCCTCCCAGCCGGCGTGCTGGCGCGAGGCGGCGGCGCTGGCGGCCGAGTCGGTGCTGGCGCTCCCCTACGCCGGTGAACGGGTCGTCGCGCTCGGCTGCGGCACCAGCTGGTTCGTCGCGCAGGCCTACGCCGCGCGGCGAGCGGAGCTCCATTGGGCACTCGGCGTCACCGACGCGTACACGCCGACCGAGCTGCCGATCGAGCGCCCCATCGACCGGACGATCGTGATCACGCGGAGCGGCACCACCACCGAGGCCCTCCGCGCGATCGAGCGGATGCAGGCCGAAGCGACGTTCACCACCGTGATCACGGCGGTCCCGGACTCGCCCGCGGCCGAGATGGCCGGCCACCTGATCACGCTGGGGTTCGCCGACGAGCGCTCGGTCGTGCAGACCCGGTTCGCGACCAGCACGCTCGCGCTGCTTCGCGCGCATCTGGGTGAGGACCTCGAGCCCGCGATCGCCGACGCCGATCGCGCCGTCACCATGCCGCTTCCGCACGACCCGGCGGGGTTCGACCACTTCGTGTTCCTCGGCGCCGGCTGGAGCGTCGGGATCGCGCACGAGGCGGCCCTCAAGCTGCGTGAATCCGCCCAGGCCCACACCGAGAGCTATCCCGCGATGGAGTACCGGCACGGCCCGATCAGCGTCGCCGGCCCCTCCAGTCTGGTCTGGATCCTCGGCTCCCCCGACCCCGGCGTGGCCGACGACGTGGCCGCGACGGGGGCAACCGTTCGGATATGTGAACTCGACCCCATGGCAGAACTCGTACTCATCCACAGGACGGCGGTCACGCTCGCGGAGTCGCGCGGGCTCGACCCCGACCACCCGCGCCACCTGACCCGGTCGGTGGTACTCCAGGAGGAGGGAACCGCATGAGGCGCCACAGGACCACACGGAAGAAGCTGGTCGTCCCGGTCATCGCGGCGATCGCGTTGGTCGCCGTCGCGTGCACGTCGGGGTCGGACTCCGGCTCCTCGAGCGGAACCGGTAGCCCGGGCAGCAGCGGCGCCCCGATCGAGCTCACGATGTGGCACGGCTACGGCAAGGTGATCGACAACCAGGGCCAGACCAACTATGAGGCCAAGTCGCTCACCGACCTGGTGGACGAGTACAACGCGATGAACACCGGGATCCACGTCAATCTCGATTACATCGGATCCAACGACCACGCGCTCGAGAAGCTGACCGTCGCGTTGAACGCCGGCGAGCAGCCCGACATCACCTACCAGTACGGCACGTCGATGCCGCAGATCGCGACCGCCCCGGGCGTCATGGACCTGACCGACATGGTCCAGGACCCGAGCTACAACTGGAGCGACTTCTCCGAGGGCGCGCGCCAAGCGGCGACCGTGGACGGGCACGTGTACGGGATCCCTGCGCTGATCGACAACCTCGCGATCGTCTACAACAAGGACCTATTCCAGCAGGCCGGCGTCGCACCGCCCAGCGCGGACTGGACCTGGGACGACTTCATCGCCGCGGCGAAGGCGCTCACCGACCCGTCGAAGCAGCAGTACGGCTGGGCGTTCCCGATCGACGGGAGCGAGGACACGACCTGGCACTACGACGCGATGCTCTGGGAGGCGGGCGGCGACATCCTGAACGCCGACAACACCCAGGCGGCGTTCAACTCCGACGCCGGCGTGCAGGCACTGACGGCGCTGCAGCAGATGGCGGTCACCGACAAGTCCGTGTTCCTCGACCAGCAGAACACAGGGAAGATCGACACGTTGTTCAACTCCGGCAAGATCGGGATGGACGTCACCGGCCCATGGGCGCTGTCGGGGTACCCCGACATCAACTACGGGGTGCAGATCATGCCGGAGTTCCCAGGCGGATCACATGCCACGATCGCCGGCCCCGACATGTGGGTCATGTTCGACAACAACGGGCACGGCGAAGCGGCCTGGCAATTCATGCAGTGGCTCACGGCGGCCGAGCAGGTGAAGGCCGATGCGATGGAGAGCGGCCACCTGCCGATCCGCAACTCCGTGGTCACCCCGAGCTTCTTGAAGGCGTTCGACCAGAAGTTCCCCGGTGAAGGGCTGTTCGCACAGAACCTCACGAACGTCACGAAGGCACGGCCGGTGATCACGAGCTACGACCAGATCAGCCGGATCATGGCCGAGGCGGTCGTGAAGGTGATGCTCGGGCAGGGCGATCCGAAGTCATCGTTGGACGATGCGGCGAACCAGGTGAACCAGGTGCTGGCGGGAGGCTAGATGGCGGCGGTCGCCGCGAGGCCGCATCGTGGCGCGCCGGGCTTCGCCCGGCGCGCCCTGACCTCCGACCATCTGGCCGGTTGGTTGTTCGTGCTCCCCGCGGTGTTCCTCGTGGCCCTGTTCAGCATCTTCCCGATCATCTGGGGCTTCATCCTGTCGCTGCAGAAGGCGAGCCTGATCTCGCCGAACCGGCCGTTCGTCGGCATCGACAACTACACGCACATCGCCAGCGACCCGGTCGCGCGGCAGGCCGCCACCAACGCGGTGATCTATACCTGCCTGTTCGTGCCGACGTCGATCATCATCGCGTTGTTCCTCGCGATCGCGCTCAACCAGAAGATCCGGCTGATCCGGTTCTACCGGCTCGCGGTGTTCATCCCGGTTGCGGTCTCGACGATCGCGACCGGCGTGATGTTCATGTGGGTCTTCGACGCGAACTTCGGGCTCGCGAACTGGGCGCTCGGAGGCGTCGGCCTCGGGCCGTTCGGATGGTTCGACTCGCCCTCGGGCGCGATGCCGTCGCTCGTGATCATGACCGTGTGGGGTTGGCTCGGCTTCGACGCGATCATCTACCTCGCTGCGCTGCAGGGCGTGCCGCACGAATTGGTCGAAGCGGCCGCCGTCGACGGCGCGTCGCGCTGGACGATCTTCCGGAACGTGACGCTGCCGCTGCTCGGGCCGGCGACCCTGTTGCTCGTCGTGTGGTCGACGATCAGCGCGGTCCAGCTGTTCGACGAAGTCTTCTTCATCACCCGCGGCGGTCCGCTCGGGCACACGAATGTGCCGGTCTTCTACATCTACCGGCTCGCGTTCACGAGCCAGTACGGGTTCAGCGCGGCCGGATACGCGGCGGCGCTCGCCTACGTGCTGTTCGTCGTGATCCTCATCTTGACCCTGGTGCAGTTCTGGATGGGCAACCGGGTGGTGCATTACTCCTCATGAGCGTGCAACCGGATGTCCGCGCGATGGGTGCGATCACGGCCGCCACCGCGCGGCCTGCGCTCCCCGGCGAGACCGGTATGGTCGAGAAGCCACGGGCTCGATGGCTGCCCTTCAGCCCGTGGCACTTCGTGCTGATGCCGATCGCGATCATCATGCTGGTCCCGCTCCTGTGGGTCGTCATGACGTCGCTCGAGACGCTCGCGCAGACGCAGCACTTCCCTCCGATCCTGTGGCCGGGCTCCTTCCAGTGGTCGAACTATCCGCGAGCGTGGTCCTCGGTGCCGTTCGACACCTGGTTCATCAACACGATCATCGTGACCACGACGGTCGTGGTCTCGAACCTGCTGTTCTGCTCGCTCGCCGCGTACGGGTTCGCACGGATCCGGTTCTTCGGCAAGAGCGTCGCCTACTTCTTCCTGCTGGCGACGCTGATGATCCCCGTCCAGGTCGTGATCATCCCGACGTTCCTGATCGTGAAGCAGATGCACCTGATCGACACGCTCGGCGCTTTGATCGTGCCGAACCTGGCGAACGTGTTCGGGATCTTCCTGTTGACGCAGTTCTTCCGGACGCTGCCGATCGAGCTCGAGGAGGCCGCCCGGATCGACGGGGCATCACGACTGAAGGTGTTGTTCCGGATCGTCCTGCCGCTGTCCCTTCCCGCGCTTGCCACCCTCGCGGTGATCCAGTTCCTGTGGACCTGGAACGATTTCCTGTGGCCCCTCGTCACGATCTACAAGGAGTCGGCATTCACCTTGCAACTCGGGTTGATGAGCTTCCAGGGCTCGCACGTGAACGACACGAACCTCTTGATGGCCGGGAACGTCATGAGCATGCTCCCGATGCTGATCCTGTTCATCGCGGCACAGCGGTACTTCGTGCGGGGCATCGCGACCCAAGGACTGAAGGGGTGAGCGGATGACCGACGTCGTCTTCGATCACGTGACGAAGGTCTATCCCGGGCCGGCCCTGGCCGTGGACGACCTGTCGCTCGAGGTCGGCGACGGCGAGTTCCTGATCCTCGTCGGGCCATCCGGCTGCGGCAAGACGACGGCGCTGCGGATGGTCGCCGGCCTGGAGAAGATCAGCGAGGGCGAGATCGCCGTCGGCGGCGACGTGATCAACGACGTCCCGCCCAAGGACCGCGATATCGCGATGGTCTTCCAGAACTACGCCCTGTATCCGCACATGACCGTCGAGAAGAACCTCGGCTTCGCGCTCCGACAGCGGAAGACCCCGAAGGTCGAGCTCGAGCAGCGGGTGCACTCGATGGGCGAACTGCTCGGCCTCGAGGAGCTGATGAAGCGACGGCCAGGGCAGCTGTCCGGCGGACAGCGGCAGCGCGTCGCGATGGGTCGGGCGCTCGTCCGCGAGCCGAAGGTGTTCCTCCTCGACGAGCCCCTGTCCAACCTGGACGCGAAGCTGCGGGTCCAGATGCGCGCCGAGCTGAAGCGCCTGCACCAGCGCCTCGAGATCACCACGATCTACGTGACGCACGACCAGGTCGAGGCGATGACGCTCGGCGACCGGATCGCGGTCATGTCGGCGGGGCGGCTCCAACAGCTCGGCGCGCCGCAGGACGTGTACGACAACCCGTCGAACGTGTTCGTGGCCGGGTTCATCGGGTCGCCGCCGATGAACCTGCTCCAGGGCGTCGTTCGCGACGGCCACGTCGAAGCCGGCGACCTGACCTTCGCGCGCGCGGGGTTGGACGGCGGCGACGTCGTCGTGGGCATCCGACCGGAGGGTCTGCGGCCCGTCGGCGAGGCCGACCCCGGTCCCGGGCTCGCCGTGCAGGTCGACGTCGTTGAGCCGCTCGGCGACGAGGTCCTCGTGCACGGGTCGGTCGCGGCGCGCGACGCCGGGGTCAAGATCGAGCCCGAGGAGGCGACGCTGCTCGTCCAGACCTCGGACCGGGCCGCCATGACCGTGCGCCTGGACCCCGATGCGCGGCCCGCCGAGGGCAGCACGCTGCACCTGCACGTGGACCCGAAGACGATCCATCTGTTCGACGCGGCGACCGGCGCGGCCCTCTAGCCTGCACCCCCGCGGGTTCGGTACCGTCCCGGCGATGAACGCCGCCGATGAGGCCGTCGCCCGCGGGCGGAAGGCGCTCGACGAGCGAGCGTGGACCGAGGCCCGCCACGCGTTCACCGACGCGCTGGCTTCGGGTGACCGTGCCGATGCGTACGCCGGGCTCGCCGAGGCCGCCTCGTGGCTCGACGACGACGGCGCGATCGAGGCCTACGAGCAGGCCTACCGGCTGTACCGCGAGGCCGGCGACGACATCGACGCCGCGCGGGTCGCGGTCTTCACCGCGATGGCCGTGCATGACTTCCGCGGGCAGCTCGCAGTCGTTCGCGGGTGGCTCGGCCGGGCACGAAGCATCACCGAACACGACCCCGACGCGGCCGGCGTCCACGCACTCGCGGTCGGCCTGGACGGATACATGACGTTGCTCCGGGACTCCCGGCCGGGCGCCGCGCTCCCGTCGATCCGGGAGGCCCGGCGGGTCACGCACGAGCGCGGTGAGATCGGACCGGAGATGACGATGCTCGCACTCGAAGGGCTCGCGCAGGTCACCCTCGGTGCCGTCAGCGAGGGCATGCGGATGCTCGACGAGGCGACCGCCGCGGTGACGGCGGGCGAGGTCGCCGAGCCGGTGCTCGCGTCGACGATCTATTGCTTCGTGATCAACGCATGCGAGCGCGTGCGTGATGTCGACCGCGCGGGTCAGTGGTGCGACGCGATGGCCGCGTACTGCGCGCGCACCGGCGATGAGGCGATGGGCCAGCAGTGCCGGACCCTCTATGCGGGCGTGCTCCTGTCGCGGGGCGCCTGGGACGAGGCCGAGTCGTCGTTGCAGGACGCGACCGGACGGCTCCGCACGACACGCCCCGCGATGGCGGCGGACGGGCTGGTCCGCCTCGCCGACCTCCGCCGACTCCAGGGCCGGTTCGACGAAGCCGACGGGCTCTACGCCGAACTCGCAGGTGACCCGTTCCGCACGCAGGGCGAACCCCTCGCCACGCTCGGGCGTGGCGAGCTCGCCCTCGCGCGCGGGGACGCGGCCGGAGCGGTCGACGACGCGGAGCGCTACCTGCGGATGCTGGAGGACGACGAGCGTGCCCGCCGCAGCTCCGGGCTCGAGCTGCTCGCTCGAGCGCACGCCGCAGACGGCGCACCGTCGGCCGCGCGCGCCGCGGCGACCACGTTGCGCGCGATCGCGGAGCAGCTCGGGACGACCGCTGTGCTCGGGTCGGCGGCGCTGGCCGATGGGGCGGCGAGCGTCGCGGCGGGCGAGCTCGAGCGAGCCCGCACAGCCCTCGAGGACGCCGTCGATCGGTTCGATCGCGCGGGAGCCCCGTACGACGCGGCGGTCGCGCGGGCATTGCTCGCCGGCGCCCTCGCCACCTCCGGCCGGACCGAGCGGGCACTCGAGCAGGATCGGATCGCGACCCAGACCCTCGAGGCGCTGGGGGCCGCGCGACCCTCATGGATCCCTCGCCCGGTGCCCGCACCCGTCGACGATCCGGCCGGGCTCAGCGTGCGTGAGCGCGAGATCTTGGCGCTGATCGCGTCCGGGCTCTCCAACGACGACATCGCGAGCCGGCTCGTGTTGTCGATCCGGACCGTCGAGCGGCACGTCTCGAACATCTACGCCAAGCTCGGCGCCGACGGACGCCATGCCAGGGCGGTCGCCACCGCCTACGCCCACGAACACGCCTTGGTCTGACCCGTGCCCGCTCCCGGCTGCGTGCTGGGTTGCGTGTCGGCACCGATGTCCGGGAAGCCGGCCGAACCTACCGTCGCATCGTTCCCGAGCGCACAGGAGGTGCGACATGGCAACGGTCTCGAAGGAGACGGCAAGCCAGGTCATGGCGGTGGACGGCTACGAGGGCCGCACCCAGGACCTCGGCGGCTACACGGTCGCGTACGAGACGTTCACGAGCGACCAGGATCCGGCTCCGCTGTTCGTCGGATTGCCCGACGATCACTGCCAATGCCCCCACTGGGGCACGGTGGTCAAGGGCGCGCTGACCTACCGGTACACGGACGGCACGTCCGAGACCGCGATGGCGGGCGAGGCGTACTACGCGCGTCCCGGCCACCTGCCGCTGTTCACCCCCGGCACCGAGACGATCGAGTTCAGCCCGACCGACGGACTGGCCGAGACGATGGCGGTCATCGGGAAGAACCTCGAAGCGATGGCGGCGGCGGAGGCCTGACGGACCCTCGAGCGGAGGCTCGGTCCGGGCCTCCGCTCGACCGTCACGACCGATCGGCGAGTTCTTTCGAGAAGAACTCGATCGCGGACTTCGTCTTCATCTGCTGGGGCGCCGTCGTGTCGATCCCGCGCTCGTGGAAGAACGCGCGGGCTTCGGCCGCGACCTGGAAGGCCTCGTCCGGCAGGCACTTCATGGAGAGCTCGACGATCCGCGTGCCGTCCGGGTAGAGCCACATCTCGCCGACGATCTTCCGCGGGAAGCCCTCGGGCTGCTGTTTGAGCTTGAGCACGTACACCGGCCCGAGGATCGCCAGATCGTCGATCGCGAGTCCGGCCGGTGCGTGCGCGTCGTAGAACGCCCGCTGTTCCTTCGAGAAGAGCTTCTTGATCGGACGGTCGCCGAGCGTCGCCTCACGGACCTCGGTCGTGCCGAGGACGCCTTTCATCGATGCGGAGCAGACGAAGCCTTCGGGCGTCGCGTCCACCTCGACGCCCAGCGCCGGCGACTGGCGCATCTCCTCGGGCAGGTCCTCGGGAATGACCGGCCGCACCTTGATCACCGTGTCGTCGCGCTTGCCCTGGATCCGGCGTGCGCGGACGATCACCCCCGCCTCGTTCAGCGTGAGCTCCGGCGTATCGAAGAAGACGACCGATCGGAGCTGTGAGTCGAGCGGGTCCATCCCGAGCGCGGCGACCGCGGAACGGGCCCCGCTCCCCGGGATCGTGACCTTCAGCTCCACCGTGTCCGACCCCTTGAGCAGGCCCATCATCTCGAGGAGCTGCTCGTTGCTGAGCGCTTGCTCACCGATCGGCATGGCTCACACGATCCTGACTTCCGCTTGTTCGGCCAGCGCGAGGGCGCGCGACGGGTCGAGCTTGCCGGCGCCCGCGATCTCGGCGTTCGCCGTCGCCGCCCCGAGCGCGACACAGAGCGACCGATCCCAGCCGTCGCCGCGATCGAGCCCGGAGATGAGCCCCGCGAGGAACGCATCGCCGCTGCCCACGGGGTAGCGCCCACGCACGTAGAGCATGCCCTCGAAGAGCGTGCCGTCGGGTGCGGCGAGCACGACCCCCTCGGCGCCACGCGTGACGAGCCCCGCGTGACCGTCCCCGCCCGCGAGATCCCGGAGCTTCGCCGCGGCCGTGAGCGCCTCCTCGCGACGCGCCGTCGGGACGCCGAGCAGCTCCCGCGCCTCGGCCTGATTGACCTTCACGATGTCGGGGTGCGCCTCGAGCGCTCGGCGCAGTCGCTCACCTTCCGCGTCGAGCGCGACGCGCACGCCGGCACCGCGCGCCTCGGCGACCAGGTCGCGATAGCCGTCGTCGGGGGCACCTCGAGGGAGCGACCCGCTGATCGTGAGCCACCCGCCCGGCTGCCAGACCTGCGACGCGACCTCGACCAGCTCGGTCCACGACGCCTCGGGCGCAACCGCGCCGTGCTCGTAGAACTCGGTCAAGCTGCCGGTCTCGCGGTCGGCGACGGACAGCGACGATCGGTTCTCCCCGTGGGTCCAGACGTAGGCGCCGCGCACGCCCTCGGCGGCGAGCTGTTCCTCGAGCCACCGGCCGGCGTGGCCACGGAGCATCGCCGCGGCCGTCACGTCGGCGCCCAGGGCGTGGGCGGCCCGAGCCACGTTGAGGCCCTTCCCGCCGGCGACCTGCACGAAGCCTTGCGGCCGGTGGATGTCGCCCTTCACCAGGCGGTCGATCTCGAAGAGCTTGTCGATCGAGGGGTTCGCGGCGAGAGAGACGATCACGCCACGCTCCCCTCGAGCGATGCGAACGCCTCGTCGCGATCGGCCTGCGCGCTCGTGCCCCCGATCGCCCGGGTCGACAGCGCCCCGCAGGCGTTCGCGAGGGCGAGGGCGCGCTCGATCGATCCTCCGTCGAGCCACGCGGCGAGGAACCCCGCGTCGAACGAATCCCCCGCGCCGGTCGAGTCGACCAGCGCCACGCGGACCGGCTCGACGCGGTGCGTGACGCCCTCGCTGACCGCGAGCGCGCCGCGATCGCCGTTCTTGACCGCGACGATCCGTGCGCGCTCCGCGAGCGATGTCGCGGCCGCGTCGAGGTCGGACGTGTGCGCGACCCGCGTCGCCTCCATCGCGTTCGGCAGGAAGACGTCGGTGAGCGCGAGCAGGTCGAGCAGGCCGGCGTCCCAGCGTTCGCTCGGGTCCCAGTTCGGATCGACGGACGTGGTTCTCCCACGCGCTCGCACGGCGCGGAAGACGTCGGGCACGGCGGGCGTCAACGCGGCCTGCAGGTAGTACGAGCTGACGTGGACGTGCCGCGCGCGCTCGAGCATCGCCGCGTCGATCAGCTCCGGGGACAAGCCCGAGATCGTCCCAGGCATCGTGAGGATCGCCCGGTCGGCCGGCCCGGAGAGCACGACGGTGACCCCCGTAGGGGTCTCGGGATCGACCCGGATGCCGCCGACGTCCACACCATGGTCGGCGAGCCCGTCGCGGACGAACCGACCGAACAGGTCGTCGCCGACCACCGCCGCGATCGCCACGCGGAGCCCTAATCTCGCGGCGCCGCACGCGAGGATCGCGCCCGAGCCGCCGATCGTGAGCCGTGCGTCGTCGACGAGATGTTCCGCCTGACCGAACGCCGGGACGACATCGCCGCCGCGCAGCACCAGGTCGGGGTTCGCGTCGCCGAGTACGAGCAGGTCCAGGTCGGCCGCCACCCGAGCACCTTACCTTCAGGGGCATCCGGCTACGATGCGGGTGTGCCCTCGGTGACGTTCGTCCAGGGCGACATCACCGCGCAGGAGGTCGACGCGGTGGTGAACGCGGCCAACCGTTCCCTGCTCGGAGGCGGCGGGGTCGACGGCGCGATCCACCGGCGCGGTGGCGACGCGATCATCGAGGCGTGCCGACAGCTGCGCGCGACCACGCTGCCGGACGGCTTGCCCGTCGGCGACGCGGTCGCGACCGCCGCCGGTGCGTTGCCCGCGCGGTGGGTGATCCACACGGTCGGGCCGATCTACTCGGCCAGACCGAGCGATGCGGAACTGCTCGCCGCGTGCCACACGTCGTGCCTCCGCGTGGCCGACGAGATCGGGGCGGCGACCGTCGCCTTCCCCGCGATCTCGACCGGTGCATTCGGATACCCCGTCGAAGAGGCCGCGGGGGTTGCGGTCGGCGCCGTCCGGGCCACCACCACCGCCGTGCGCGAGGTCCGGTTCGTGCTGTTCGACGCGCGCTCGCTCGCCGCGTTCGAGGCAGCGGCATCCGGCTGAACCGGGGGCGCTGCTAGCATCACGGCTACACATGAGCGACCTCTCCAACGTCAGCGACGTCCACGACCGTCTCGCCGAGATCCAGCTGGTTGACGTCCGCGAGCCCTACGAATGGGAAGCGGGCCGGGTCGACGGCGCGATCCATATCCCCGTGAACGCGATCATGTCGGGCGGCGGCGGCGACCTCGACAAGGACAAGCCGGTCGCGGTGATCTGCCGCACCGGCAACCGCAGCGAGCTCGCGACGATGATGCTGCAGGCGCGCGGGTTCGACGCGCACAACGTCGAGGGCGGCATGGAGGCCTGGGAGGCCGCGGGCCTCCCGTTCGCGGCGGCCGACGGTTCCGCGGGCCGCGTCGCCTGAGCGCACGTTGGCGACGACCCTCCCGCTGATCCTCCTTCCTCCGTCCGAGGGCAAGGCGAGGGGCGGCACGGGCGTTGCCTGGAGCTCAGGAACGATGGCGGTCGACCTCGACGACGAACGCCGGAAGGTGATCGCTGCGCTCGCGACGGCGATGCGCGGCGGCGAGTCCGACCGGGCGAAGCTCCTCGGTGTCTCGGGGCAGGCGCTCGCCGACGCGACGGCAGCGGACCGGCGGATCACGAAGAGCCCGACGCTGCCCGCGATCGAGCGGTACACGGGCATCCTGTACGACGCGCTGGATCACCGATCGCTCACCGCGGCCCAGCGCCGGCGGCTCGCCGCCAGCGTCGTGATCGTGTCGGGTCTGTGGGGCGCGGTGACGCCCGCCGATCCGATCCCGGCCTATCGCCTGAAGATGAGCGCCACGTTGCCGAAGCTCGGCAAGCTGTCGACCTGGTGGCGAGGGCCATTGACCGGCGCGCTCGTCGCGCTCGGGCGCGGTCGCCCGATCTGGAACCTCTTGCCGAAGGAACATGACGCCGCCTGGGCGCCGCCGGCCGATCGCGAGCAGTACGTCGTGCGCTTCCTGGACCGGCGGTCGGACGGGACGCTGGTCGCGGTGTCCCACGACAACAAGTCGCTGAAGGGCGCGCTGGTGCGGTATCTGGTGGCGCATCCGACCGCCAAGCCTGCCGATCTCGCGCGGTGGGCGCACCCCGCCGGCTATCGGTACAGCGCCCGCGCGTCCGGGCGAGACGGGGCGACGACCGTCATCGCGATGGTCGGGCGCTGACCGGTCGTAGCCTGTCCCGCGTGACCGACCTCGGCGGCGCCCGGCAAGATCTCGAGGCCGCGCTCGGGCCGGGCGCGGTCGTCGACGATCCGCTGGAACGGCGCCTCTATGCCCGCGATGCGTCGCTGGTCGAAGGATCAGCAGGGCTCCTCGTCTTCCCGACGAGCGCCGACGAGGTCGTCGCGTGTATGCGCGTGGCGCGCGAGCACGGTCTCCCCGTCGTGCCCCGCGGCAGCGGCACCGGCTTGGCCGGCGGCGCGACGCCCCTCGACGACGCCCTCGTGATCGTCACGACCAAGATGCGGCGCGTCCTCGAGGTGCGCCCCGAGGACCGGCTCGCCTGGGTCGAGCCCGGCGTCTTCAACCTCGATCTCGCGACCTCCCTCGCGCCGACCGGGTTCACGTACGCGCCGGATCCGTCTTCACAGCAGGTGAGCTCGATCGGCGGGAACGTGAACACCAACGCGGGCGGCCCGCACTGTCTGGCGTACGGCGTGACCTCGGCGCACGTGCTCGCGCTCGATGTCGTGTTGGCCGACGGAACCCGGATGCGGATCGGCTCCGAAGGGCCGGCCGCGGCCGGCTACGACCTCCGCGGGCTCGTCGTCGGGTCGGAGGGGACGCTCGGGATCGTCACCGCTGCGTGCGTCCGCCTGACGCCGATCGCACCCGCGGTGCGAACGATGCTGCTCGACTTCGCGCGCGTCGAGGACTGCGCCGCGACGGTGTCCTCGATCGTGGCGCGCGGCGTCGTCCCCGCGGCGCTCGAGATGATGGATCGCGGGATCGTGCGAGCGGTGGAGGCCTTCGCGCACGCCGGCTACCCGACCGATGCGGCGGCGGTCCTGCTGGTGGAGGTGGACGGCCTCGAGGCCGCGGTGGCCGCACAAGCGCGTGAGGTCGAGGCCGCTGCTCGCGAGCACGCCGTCGGCACCGTGCGCGTCGCGGCCGACGACGGGGAGCGAGCGCTGCTGTGGAAGGGGCGCAAGTCGGCGTTCGGCGCGATCGCGCGGATCGCGCCCCACTACCACCTGCACGACTGCGTCGTGCCTCGCACGAAGTTGACCGACGTGCTCGTCGGCGTCTACGCGATCGCCGAGCGGCACGACCTGATCGTGACGAACGTCTTCCACGCGGGGGACGGCAACCTGCATCCGCTGTTCTCGTTCGACCTATCGGTCCCGGGAACCCTCGAGCGCGTCCTGGCCGCCGCCGACGAGGTCGTGCGTCTGTGCGTCGACGCCGGCGGGGCGCTGTCCGGCGAGCACGGGATCGGACTCGAGAAGCGCGACTTCA
>Ga0105248_10004421_pt1 | contig 15561 bp, 10 predicted proteins | sample KBSS34metaG_FD_81524 | JGI IMG/M metagenome (GOLD analysis project Ga0105248, IMG submission 81524) | Switchgrass rhizosphere microbial communities from Kellogg Biological Station, Michigan, USA - KBS S3-4 metaG | ecosystem: Host-associated > Plants > Roots > Rhizosphere > Soil | place...
CACCCGAAAAATGCTCTTCTCATTGCCCGGAATCACCCGCGAACTCAGCAGCACCGTGTCGCCCGGATCGATCTTTGCCTGCTTGTGGGTATCAACCGCCGCTCGGCTCAGCGCGCTCATCGGCTCGCCCTGCGTGCCTGAAATCATCACCAGCAGCTTTTCAGAAGGAAAGTCTTTCATCTGTCCCGGATGAATTACCAGCCCCGGCGGAATATCCAGATACCCCAGATCTTGTGCAATCTCCGAGCTTTCATTCATGGAGCGCCCGATGATCGCCACCTTGCGCCCATGAGCCTTGGCCAACTCCAGAGCAATTCGGATACGGTAGATCGACGACGAAAAACAGCTGAAGAAGAGCTTCTTCTTTGTCTGCGAAAAAATCTCGTCCAGCCGTGGCTTGACGGACCACTCGCTCGGCGTGTATCCAGACCGCTCCACGTTCGTCGAGTCCTGTAACAGGGCCAGTACTCCGCGCTTGCCGTATTCGGCAAACGTATGCAGGTCAAAGGGTTTTCCATCCGGCGGCGAAAGATCGATCTTGAAGTCGCCCGTGTGAATCACCACACCCACCGGCGTTTCAATCGCCAGCGCTACGCAGTCCACCAGCGAATGCGTTACCCGGATCGGCTCGATCGTAAACGGCCCGATGGTGAACTTCACCTTCGGCTCCATTTCGATCAGTTCCACCACGTCGGTCAGCTTGTGCTCTTCGAGCTTGCCATCGACATACGCCAGCGTGAACTCGGTCCCATACACCGGCACCTTGATCTCGTTCAGCATCCAGGGTAGGCCGCCAATGTGATCTTCGTGCCCGTGCGTCAGCAGAATGGCCCGCACATGCGCGCGGTTTTCAATCAGGTAAGTCAAATCAGGGACTACGATATCGACGCCAAGCAGCTCCGACTCCGGAAACATCAATCCGGCGTCAATGACGATAATGTCGTCTTCCCAGCGGAGCGCCATGCAGTTCATGCCGAACTCGCCAAGGCCGCCCAAAGGTATTATTTTCAGTTTTTTCGTTTGCATCGTATCATTTCTGATGCTAACACTTTGGCCGTCTTGCCGAGGTGGAGGGCGTCAGGACTGACCGTGGCGGTATCCTGCTCCAGCCGTCACTCGCAGCGAAGAGCTTCGACTGGTTCGATCCGCAAGGCACGACGCGATGGTGCATAAGCGGCCAGTAACGCAATTGCGAGAAACAACGCAGAGACTCCCGCAAAGGAAAAAGCGTCCAGGGGACCAAGTCCATACAATATGCCTCGCAATAAATACGAGGCTCCCATTGCTAGTAGGATACCTGTCAGGAGTCCAGTAACCACCGGCTTCGCGCTTTCACGCAACATCAAGCTGAGAATGTCTCGCTTCGTCGCGCCCAGAGCGATGCGGACACCAACTTCGCGAGTACGCAAGACGACCATATAACTGACCGTTCCATAGATTCCCATCGTCGCCAACAGCAGACCCACTATGCCGACCGTCGAAGCCAGTGTTGCCGCAAGAGTTGAGACGATAAATGGCGGTGTCTGATGGAGCATTTCTTCGAGCGTGCGCGCATAGGCAACGAGATTGCCGTCCGTGGAGGACACCATGCCTCCGATTGCCTTCTTGTAATCAACGGCAGCTGCCTGCGTCCGTATCAGGATGGGGAAGTCCTGTGTCCGGTTGCTGGGCAACAGGACATAGATCTGCTCGGAGTCGCTACCGTCCAGTTCTACGCCTCGCGTATCACGCGCGACGCCAATTACCTGGTAGGTAGGTCCGTCGGGCACAACCTCATCCTTATTGTGAAACTGCCCCTCAGTACCCAATCGCAAAGTCTTTCCAAGCGGACTTTCCCCTGGCCAAAGCTGCATCGCCGCCGACTCACTCAAGATGACAGAGTGGTCTGATTGCCCATTCTGCGAAGAAAAGCTGTGCCCAAAAAGCAGCGGGATTCCCAACGCGTCAAAGTAGCCCGGCCCGACATAAGTGTAGTAGATCAACGCTTTGGAGTTTTGTATGGTTGGCTCTTTTCCATTTAGGGAAATGGCTGCTGTTCGTATACCGCTAGCATCGGGGGCTCGCCCTGCTGTGACCGATGCAACTCCGGGCAATCCTGAGATACGGGTCCGAAGTTCCTGTGCGAGAGCCGCCTTGCGTTCCGAAGCGTAGGCCGATTCCTCGGGAAACTGAAGTTCGAGCGCAATCACATTTTTACAGTCATATCCGGTTTCCATCGTCAGTGTGTGGATGGAGCTGCGGACGAGGAGACTGCCCGCGATCATCAGGACCAGCGATACCGCAACCTGAGCTGAAATAAGAAGGTCGCGAAGACGCCGACTGTGAACCGACACAGTGCCCGAACCGGATTTAAATCCAGAGGAGGATACCGAACGAGTGGTTTGGAGGGCGGGTGCCAGTCCAAAGAAGACCCCGGCAAGTAGAGATATACCAAAGACATAGAGGAATATCTGCAAGTCGGGGTTCACATGAAGAATCAGGGTTCCATACTCAGCAGGTATCGCGTCTGCAATCAAATGCACGACAACCCGCAGCATGGCGGAAGTGAAAGAGAGTGCCACGATGCCCGCAATCACGCCCGTCAAAGCACTCTCTGTAAGCAATTGCCGCAGGAGACGACCACGGCTGGCACCGAGGGAGAGGCGCATCGAGAGTTCGTTTTCCCGCGCCGCTGTTCTGGCTAACTGAAGACTCGCAACGTTTGCACACGCGACCACAAGTACCATTCCCACTGCAGCCATAATCAGAAAAATGGCAAATTTCAACCCAGGATCGAGTTTTCTGGGAAAAGGTGAGCCGGGCAACAGTTGGACAGATGCTGGTTTGCTCAGTTCGGAGTGTGGCTTGTGTACCGCACGCAGGTGGTCTGCGAGAGGCTGCATTTCCGCCTGAGCTTGTTCTACTCGGACCCCAGGTCCGAGTAGGCCAAAGAGCCGGCAGCACTGACTTTCCCGATCACGCAGCCAGTTGTCGCCGGGATGGACCAGGGGTTCAAGTGTGAGGGGTAGCCAGAAATCAGGCACTGTGATCGCAGTGCCGACAAAGTCATGGGGCGTGATTCCGATCACAGTAACGGGAACGTCATTGAGTCGGATCAATCTGCCCACCAAGGAGGGATCTCCGGCAAATCGCCTTCGCCAGTAGTTTTCGCTGATCATCACTGCAGGAGCCGCCAACAATGCTGATTGGTTGCTTGCCTCGAAGCCCCTGCCTAGGATAGGCGTTACGCCGAGTACAGAAAAGTAGTTCTCAGATACGAATGCAGTGACGGCTAGCTCGGTGCTGCTTCCGGAGATTCCCGAGCTCAACAGGCCAAAGCTACCCATCATCGCGGTGAGTGGGGAGTCAGGTTGGCTGATAGGGTCTCCAGCGTAGGTCAGTGTCAACCTTTCCATGTTGTATGCGATCAGTCCGCTGAAGGAATGCAGATGCTGGCGGTATTCTTCGAAGTCGGAATAGCTGAATGTCGACACCAGCTCACCCGAAGGCCGCACCATGGTGATGTTCACCATATTGCGAGAATCTCGCGCGTCCAAACTGCGATCAATGATTGCCTTGTATGCCGTGAATGCGATTGTGTTTACGCCAATGCCAAGCGCCAACGCCAGTATGGCCACGACCGTGAACCGAGTGTTGCGCGTCAACATGCGCAAGCCGAATCGCAAGTCCTGCAGAACTGTTTCAAAACGAAAGCTGACGGCTTCGTGGCTCTGCTCCTTAAGGCGAGTTACATTACCGAACTGGCGAAGCACCGCAAGACGCGCTGTTTCGGGTGCCATGCCATCTGTTTCGAACTCGCGCTGGGCCTCGGCGCGGTGAAAGGCCATCTCGTCCTCGAGCTCGCGATGAAAAGTTCTGCGTCGTGCCAGCAAACTGAGTTTTCGAAGCTGGATAACTATCCAGCGGACACTTCCAAGCATGGAAACGCTCCTCTACAGCTGGCAAGATCTCAACATCAGGACGTCATGTATGGTTGGAAGCCGCTTGCCACAGCTACTCCGCCCGCAGCGCGACCATCGGATTCGCTTTCATCGCCCTCCGTGCCGGGATATAGCAGGCCAGCAGCGCCACAGCTAGTACCAGAACCCCGACTCCGACAAATGTCAGAGGATCAACCGCGCTTACCTGGTAGATCAGGCTCTGCATCACCCGCGCCATCATCAGCGCCGCCAGTATGCCCAAAAGAGTCCCCGCAACCGCCAATCGGCCAGCCTGCACCAGCACTAACCGCATAAGACCTCGTGGCGGAGCCCCCAACGCCAACCGCAACCCAAACTCCGGCGTTCTCTGGCTCACCGAGTATGCGATCACCCCGTAAATGCCGATTGCCGCTAGCAGTATCGCCAGCCCGGCAAACAGCCCTACCAGGAATAGCCCAAACCGCGGCGTCGCGACGGACTCATCGGCAATCTCCGCCATCAGCCGCACGTCTGCGAACGCAAGCGTCGGGTCCAGCTCTTTTACTTGCTCCCGCACCACTCCGACCAGCTCTCGGGGGTTCGCCTTAGCCCGCACCACCAGCGACATATCCGAGAAAGTGAACGGCAGCTGTTGCAACGGCCACCAGAACGCAGGCTCAGCCGCGGCGCTGTTCGGCTTGTCCTTCACATCCCCAACAATACCCACAATCGTCAGCCGGTCACTGTCCTTCGTGTCGCCATGAAACCCAATGCGCTTACCAAGTGCATCTTCACCGGGCCAGTACCGGCTCGCCAGTGCCTGATTCACGATCACCACGCGCGCACCATCGCGTACGTCTCCCATCGAAAAAAATCTTCCTCGAATCAATGGAATCCCAAGAGCTCGGAAGTAATCCGGCGTGGCTGAGTGATAGCGTCCATGAAAATCTTCATGCGGAGGCGCAGTCTTTCCTTCGATCGTGAATCCCGAGTTGTCGTCGTACCCGGTCCAGGGCAGGTCGCTTCCAACTCCTACGCTTTCCACGCCGGGCAGTGCGGCCAGCCTCGCATTCAGCCGTTCAAAGAAGGCATTGTTCTTGTCCGGCTTTCCATACGTTGCCCGAGGCAACGAAAGTGTCGCCGTCAGCACCTGCTCCCGTTCGAATCCCGGATTCAGGTGTACAAGATTCAGAAAACTCCGCAGCATCAGCCCAGCGCCAATCAGTAATACGCAGGCAAGGCTCACCTCGGCGATTACCAGTACACTCTTCAGCCGTTGCTGTCTGCCGCTTCCCGTAGCATTGCGCCCGCCTTCATGCAGCCCCTTCCGGGGGTCGGTGTGCGACGCCTGCACTGCCGGAGCCAATCCAAAGATCACCCCCGTTACCACAGAGATCAGCAGCGTAAACCCAAAGACCGCCGCATTGACATGAATCTCGCTCGACCGCGGAAACCCAGCCGGCAACAGCGAAACCAACAGCTTCACTCCCCAGATCGCCATCACCCCGCCAAGCACGCCACCCAGCAGCGAAATCAGCAGACTCTCCGTAAGCATCTGCCGGATCAGCCGCGAACGCGGCGCGCCAAGCGCCAGCCGAACAGCCACCTCTCGTTGCCGCGCAGCCGCACGCGCCAGCAGCAGATTGGCCGCATTGGCACAGGCAATCAGCAGCACCATGCCTACTGCTCCAAGCAGTACCAGCAGCATGCGCCGGTTCGTCCCCACAATCTCCTCATATAGCGGATTCACCAACACTGTCCAGCCTTTGTCATCATCATGCTCACGGCCTAGCTGCGTCATGATGGCGTTCATCTCGGCCTTTGCCTGTTCGGCCGTTACTCCGGGCTTCAGGCGCGCGATTCCTTCAATAAAATGGGAGCCCCGATCCTTCCCGTCGCCGCCAAACGCAAACGGCCACCACAGATCCACTCCATTGCCATAAGCGACCGCATGGTAGTTGTTCCCAGGATGCTCGGTCCCCGGCGGCATCACGCCTACGATCGTGTAGGGCCGCATATCGAGAGTGACTTTGCGGCCAATAATTCCCGGATCGGCCTGAAAATGCGAACGCCACAGCCTGTCGCTCAAAATCACCTGATAGCCGTTGCCGGGCACTTCATCCTTGGTGGCGAATTCATTCCCAAGCTGCGTCTTCAATCCCAGCGTGTGAAAGTACCCCGCGGTAATTCCAAATGCATGTAGCCTCTCCGGCTCACCCGCTCCCGAAAGCTGAACATCCGAGCGCGTATACGCCGCCATCGACTCGAACGATTTGCTGCGTTCCCGGAAATCATGAAAATCCCACGGATTCAGCGGAAACTGAGGAAAGTCGGTATTCGAAAGAAAAAGCCGCACCAGCTTGTCTGCCTCAGGGTAGGGAAGCGACTTCAGCAGCACCGCATCCACCACACTGAAAATCGCGCTGTTCGCCCCAATGCTCAGAGCAAGGGTCAGCGTGATCACCACCGTAAAGCCGGGATTCAGCCACAGTTGCCGCGCCGCAAAGCGCAGATCCTGCACCACCGTCTCAAACCGGAAGCCGACCTCTTCGTGGCTCTTCTCTTTGAGTCGCGTCGTATTGCCAAATTGCCTGGCAGCCGTCTGCCTCGCCGCCTCGGCAGTCATTCCGCCGGCGCGCAACTCCTGCTCCGCCTCAGCGCGATGAAACGCCATTTCTTCTTCCAGTTCGGAACGAAATCGGTCTCGCCCAACCAGCAACATCAACCTGCGCATAGAACCCATCAGTCGCCCCATCTCTCCCTCCAGAAATCTCTCGCCGGCCCTGATTCACTCAAACTTGATTCGCCCAAAGTTGAAACGCTATTCCGCTCTAAGCGCTTCGACTGGATTGACCTCTGCCGCTCGTCGCGCCGGGATGTAGCTGGCCACCAGCGCCGCTGCGCCCAGCACAATGGCTACGCCAGCCAACGTGCCCACATCCCAAGTCGCCGTGCCAAACAACAGCTTGCGCATCAAATTCGCAGCAGCTACAGATGAGAGCAGCCCCAGCGCGATGCCCATTCCCGTCAGCAGACTGGCCTCTTTCAAAATCAAGCTGTGGACCGACTGCCGCGACGCTCCCAGCGCCATGCGGACTCCAATCTCGCGAGTCCGCTGCGCGACAGAGTAGGCGATGACGCCGTACAGTCCGACAACGCTCAAGATCAGCGCCAGCACTGCGAATCCCCCAACCAGCCAGGCTGTGGTTCGCCGCAGATAGGCAGCGTTCGAGGTGCGAATCGTGTCGCTGATCGACATGCCACCAGCAACCGGAATATCCTTGTCGATTTCGTGAACGGCGCGCGTTATGCTCTGCAGCAAAGCTGCTGTATCTTTGGCCTCTTCAAGAGAGGCTGTTCGCACTACAAGATTGAAAGCGCCCCATGAATCCTGATTGAACGGCACATACATCGCTGCGCGATTTGGGGTATCGAGTTGTCCTTCCTTGATATCCTCGATAACTCCAATGACCCGGACCTTCTGCTTCGATTGCACATATTCGAGGTCCTTGCCGACGGCATCTTCTCCCGGAAAAAACTGCTTTGCCATCGTCTCGTTGATGACCACCACACGCGGTTTCGCCGGATCGTCCTCTGCATCAGTAAAGTAGCGGCCCCGCATCAGCCTCGCCCCGAGCGTGTGCAGATACTCCGCACTCACATCGCGCTCAGGAACATCGACTCGCTCCTTGGGCAGTGACCTTCCAGCCGCTGCGATGTTGACCCCGCCATCCCAATCGCGTACCGGCGTAGAACTGGCGATGCTCGCCGATTTGACTTCGTGCAGAGCTTCGACACGAGCCACCAGCGCTCGCTCAAGGGCCATCACCTGCGCATCGGTCGTATAGTTTTTCGGTATCGATACAACAGCGGAGGCTAGGCGCTCCGGTTCAAATCCGGTATCCACATGCAAGAGTCGATATAGACTCTTTCCTAGTAATCCAGCGCCGACCAGCAAAACTACTGCCGTAGCCAACTCCACCATAACCAGCCTGGAGCCGAGACGCTTCCACGCTCTTCCGCCAGATCCCCGCGAGCCCTCCGCCAGATCCCCGCGCAGATCGCGCGTCTTGAGCCGTAGCGCCGGAGCTACGGCAAAGAGCATTGCCGCAAGCATGGCTATCCCCGCCGCAAACGCCAATACCCGCGCGTTCAATCCGAGCCCTTCGAGATAGGGCATGGCCTCCATGCGCTCCGCGGGAATCAGGCTCAACAACAGGCGCATAGCCACCAGCGCTGACCCTATCCCAGCCGCCGTACCGGCGATGACCAGCACCAGACCCTCGATCACAAACTGTCTTATCAGTCGCCCGGTGGAGGCGCCTAAGGCTCCCCGAAGTGCGATCTCCTGCCGCCGTCCCTCGGAACGCACCAGGAGAAGACTCACCACATTCACACATGCAATCAACAGCAGCAGACCGGCCCCACTCAACAGCACCAGCAGCACGGGTCGAACCTGCCCAACCACAGCCTCACTCAAAGGGCGCACCACCGCGCCAAAGCCCCGGTTCGTTTCCGGATACTGTTTCTCCAACTGAGAGGCAATCGCTGTCATCTCTGCCGAAGCGGTTGCTACGCTCACATTGTCCTTGAGCCGCGCCAGGCCAAACAAACTGTGGCATCCGCGCCGCTTCTGGCATCCGTCGGGATCGTTCAATGCTGTCCAGAAATCCGACTCGCCCCGCACCGCGAAATGAAAATCCCTGGGCAGCACTCCAATAACCGTATAGGGCAGATCATCCAGTTGAGTTGTCTTGCCGACAACGTCGCTCGCTCCGCCAAAACGCTTCTGCCAGGCCGCATAGCTGATCAGCACTGTGCGCCCTGACCCAGGCCGATCCTCCCCGGCATAAAAATCCCGGCCTAGCATCGGTTTGACGCCCAGCGCACGAAAGAAACCGTCGCTCACGCGCGCTCCGTCAGCCATTGCAATTGCTCCATCCGCATGGAGCGTATAGCGTGCGTAACCCCAAACTTCAAGCGCTGCAAAACTATGAGACTCCCGCTGCCAGTCGCGGAAATTCTGATAGCTCACGTTGCACAGCAGGCAGGAAGGCACGGTTTCATACACGCTCACGATCCGGTTGGGATCGACAAACGGCATCGGCTTGATTAGTGCCGCATCCACAAAAGCAAACAGCGCCACACTGGCTCCAATACCCAGCGCTAGCACTCCAATAGCAGTCGCCGCAAATCCAGGATTCTTGCGTAGTTGACGGAATGCATGGCTCAGATCCTGTGCCACCGTTTCAAAGCGGAAACTGACGACCTCATGGCTGCGCTCTTTCATTCGCGTCGTATTGCCAAAACGCCGTGTCGCCGCAAACTTCGCTTCCTCAGGCGACAAGCCCTCTGACCTCAGATCGTGCTCTGTGGCGGCTCGGTGAAACGCCATCTCTTCGTCCAGTTCGCTGCTGAACCGTTTGCGCCGCAGAAGTATGCCCAGCCGGAAGAAAAATCCCTTCATGCCGCACCCTCCACATCGCGCAGCACGCGCCCGATCGCCGAGATCATCCGCTCAAACTCTGACAGCTCCTGCCCCAGTTGCCTCCGCCCCTCGTCTGTCAACGTGTAGTAACGCGCCCGGCGATTGGTCTCCGTCATCTTCCACTCCGCCTTTACCCAGCCCTGCACCAGCAGCCTCTGCAGAGCCGGATACAGCGAGCCTTCTTCGACCGTCAGCACCTCGTCCGAAAGCCGCTTGATTGACAGCGCGATTCCGTACCCATGCTGTGGAGCGCGGGTCAGGGTCTTCAAAATCAACATGTCCAGGGTGCCGGGCAGCAGGTCACTCTTTTTCGTCATGTGCAATATATAGATTGTCTATGGATGGATAGTCAATGGATATTTGCAGCAAAAAGAGCCCGCGACGCTCGCGGGCTCTTCTCTCCGAATCTTTAGCGCAGCAAATCTTCAAGCGCTGTGCTCAGATCCGTCTTTTCATCGCGATATTTCACGATCACGGGCGCATACAGGCTCAGTCCCCATTCGGCACCTTTACCGCGGCTTACCGCCCGCGAACCCGGCACCACAACCGCGCCTTCGGGAATGATCAGAGGTAGTTCCGGCGAAGCTCGCAGCACATCACCTTTCACCAGGTCAAAAACCGGTGTCCCCCGCGTCAAAATCGTCCCCGGAGCCAGCACCGCGCCCTTGCGCACGATCGTTCCCTCGTAGACCCCCGTGTTGCCGCCTACGAGCACATCGTCTTCAATCACCACCGGACTGGCATTGATCGGCTCCAGTACTCCGCCAATCTGCGCCGCTGCGCTCAGATGTACCCGCTTGCCAATCTGTGCGCACGAGCCCACCAGCGCATGCGAATCCACCATCGTTCCCTCGTCCACATACGCTCCGGTATTGATATACATCGGCGGCACACATACGACCGAACGCGCCACATACGCCCCGGCCCTCACACTCGACCCGCCGGCCACAATGCGCACACCCTCGTCTGCCTTGAACCGCCGCAGCGGGTACGTGTCCTTGTCCACCAGAGAAAGCGTCTCGCCGGGCAGTTCTACCAGCGATCCCAGCCGGAACCCTAGCAGAATTCCCTGTTTCACCCACGCATTCACACGCCACCCCGTAGGGCTGGCGGCATCCGGCTCGGCAGAACGCAGTTGTCCGGCCTCAAGTGCAGAGCGCAATTCTAAAAACGCAGCTAGGGCCTCAGACTTCAGGGAAGGGTCGGATGCAGTGGTGGGAGACGAGAAAAATTGCTCAATGGATTGCTGCAGTGACTGGAAGCTCATTTCCCTTCAGTCTACCAAGCTCGCGCACCACAGGCCGCCGTCGCGCCCGTCGCTCCACCTGTCCGGGAGGCAAACCCCCAAGATCGGGAACCAGCGTCTCCATCGGAGACACGAATTCGGCAACCTGAGCTACGATAGGTTCTTCCACAGTAACCTGCAGGCGATATACACGAATACCTACCGGAATCAAGGCTATAGGCGCAGAGTTACCTTTGATTTTTCCACTCACGCGCTTCATCTCAAGCCACAGACTCAGACGCATGTCGTGTATCTCAGGAGACTCCTCCCAGAACGCCGCATCCAGAGTGCAGATAATGCGCAGGTGGTCTAACTCCAGTTCCACCATCTCCATGTTGCGCGGGAAGTACCGCTGCACATTCCCTGACCCAACATGCAATCCCATCACACCCGATTTTCGATTCTGCGTGAGGACGACCATAGTGCACCCCTGGGTAGCCGAGAGTACGAGTCTAGAGGGTTGGACCGCGATGGTTAGCTGACGGGAGCTTAAAACGCTTGTAACTCAACTGGAAAGGGAAAACTCTCGTCGCTATCCCCTTTTGGTAACGTAAGCACCACTGAACTAACGTCACCTAAACATTACTCCAATCTTGTGGAAAAAGGGAAAGGGCGAGTCGCCTCGCCCTCATTTGTTTGTCGAAATTTTATGAATTACGATGACTCTCCCGATTAAGCTGCGAAACTCACCGCATATTTCGTACTCCGAACCTGGCTCGGTTCGATCGGCATCAGCCGAAAGGCATGTTCTCCCGAAGGAATCATCGCCAGCGGCGCAGGTCCGGCCGCGAGCTTCCCACTTGTACGCTTGGCGCTCAACCATGAGTCCAAACGCGTGTCATGAATCTCCGGGTCACCATCCCAGAAATTCGGCTCGAGCGTACACACAATCCTGAGGTGATCGAGTTCAAGCTCTACGATCGGTACATTGGGCGGGAAAAGCCGCTGCACATTGCCGTCGCCAATATGCAACCCCGTCATCCCTTGGCGTCTGCTATTCGTAACAACCATACTGACACTCCTGCCTTGGGAGATTGAACGATATTCCGTCCCATTAGGTAGGATGCCGCAGTGCCGAAGGGGTTTCCCTTAAACCCGATTTTTCTTGCGATTTTTCGGAAGTTTTACCGAAAAACGTACCACTGTCCCAAAGTGCTCAAAACTAGTAGCTCATTCTACGAGCTGAACGCGTTCAAAACATCCGCATGTCGCCCTCAGGCAGAGGCGCGTACTTCAGCAGCCCCAACTCGCCGGCCACCCGCTCCAGCCGCTGCCGCAGCGCCCTGTCCGGCTCCACCAGCGGCAGCCTCACGATCGAATCGCACCGCCCCATCAGGCTCAGAATCGTCTTCACCGGCCCTGGATTGGTATCCCAGAAGTTAGCCTCGAAGAGCCGCACATACTTCCGCTCAATCTCCCTTGCCAGCGGCAAGTCGCTCCGCAGCGCAGCATGTACCATCCGCGTCAGGTCCCCCGGAATCTCGTTCGAAGCCACACTCGCCAGCCCATGCGCCCCAATCCCAATCGCCGCCAGCGCCAAATTGTCGTCCCCGGCAAAAACCTTGAAATCCTTGGGAGCCCTATGCACCAGTTCAGCAATCTGCGAGAGCTTGCCGCTGGCTTCCTTCACCCCGACAATGTTTTCGATATCATTGGCCAGCCGCACCACCGTATCCGGCTCCAGGTTCACGCCTGTCCGCCCGGGTACGTTGTAGACCACCACCGGCAGTCCGCCAACAGCCTCAGCCAGCGCGCGAAAATGCCGGTACTGACCCTCCTGCGAAGGCTTGTTGTAATACGGATTCGCCGATAGCACCGCATCCACTCCGCGAATCCTGGCCAGTTTCTCTGCCTTCATCACCAGCGTCCGCGTCGAGTTGTATGTGCATCCGGCCCAGACCGGAACCCGCCCCGCAGCCGTCTCCACCACTAGTCGGACCACGTTCAGCCATTCCTCTTCTTCGAGAGTCGCCGCTTCACCCGTCGACCCGCAAGCCATCAGAAAGTCGATGCCGGAGTCAATCTGCCAGTTCACCAGCGCTACCAGTGCCCGCTCGTCTACAAAGCCATTCGCCTGAAAAGGCGTCACAAGTGCCGTGCCACAACCTGTCGTTTCCATCCCTAAACTTTCCGTTTCTAATCTTGGTTCAGCAGTGAGTGTATAACGCCAGAGCCGGAGAAAATTGTCCTCTTACGCGAACTGAAGCTGGATTTAGACTGTCGCCCTTGTCTTCCCCATAAACCGGAACACCGACGAAGGCTCTTCTCTCGTAGCCTCATACTCCCCATCCGGCTGATTGTGCAGGATCGCCGTATCCGCATCGTCATCCTCTTTAGACAACCGGATATCCCCTACCCAGAGCCGCTTCCACTTGGAATTCAGCTCTAGCACATGCCGGAACTCATCATTTACATAGAGTAGGTCCATCGCTCGCGGCGTTCCAAACCTCTCCATCTGCCGTACCACTCGCTTCAGCACCGGCTCCCGAAAGGGATTGAAGAGATATGCCACGCACGGGCCGGAAGGGTAAGCAAACTCCGCCGCATCCTCGCAAACCATCCGCATCGGGCATTTTGCCCGCCCTGAATAAACCCACTTATCGATATTCTTCTGCGCCGTCACAGCCAGCACCGGATTGAGTTCGACCCCGATTACTTCGCGAAAACGCAGCCGAGCCGCGAGCAGCATTGCCCGGCCCATCCCCGCCCCAATATCGATGAAAGTGTAGTCCTCTGGCGGAGCGACAAGGTCAGTCTCTCGCCATCGCGCCATCAGCTCTCGAAAGACGGAAGGCGCAATTCCGTAGTAGGCAGTATTGTGCCGGTCATGCAGATGACCGGTTGTCAGGTGACGCCCGGCCACCAGCCCACTCGTCTGCACCTGGTGCTCAACGTCAAAAGGATGGCGCAAGAAGCCATCCTTGACCGAGAGTCCTGGCAGCAGCTTTTTGCGCCCCATCGAGTCTCGAAACCCTAAACCTTGTCGAAGATTTCGCGGAACTCCCACACGCCATTCTTGCCGCCGAGCCACTCTGCTGCCCGCACCGCGCCCTCGGCAAAGCCGCGCCGTCCAAATGACTCGTGCTTCAACTCGATCAGGTCGCTTTCGCTTTTCGCCGTGATGGTATGCAGACCGCTCGCGTCTCCCTCGCGGTGCGAAGTGATCTCGACCGTCGCCGCCGGATTTGCCGCCAGCACAATCTCCTTCAGCGTAATTGCAGTTCCCGACGGAGCATCCAGCTTCGAAGTATGGTGAGTCTCGGTAATCGAATAGCTGTAGCCCTTCAACCGGGCCAGCTCCTCTGTCATCCGGAAAAACTTCTGCACGCTCAGCGAATAATTCGTTCCATACAGCAGCCCTCCGCCGCGTTTAAATGCTAGCGCCTTCATATCGCTCAACTGGTCATACCAGCCCGTCGTGCCCACCACGATCCGGGCTCCAAGAGCCAGGCATGCGCGCATATTTTCGACAGCAGCCGCCGGTGTCGTAAAGTCGATCACCACATCCACATGCGCCAGCAGCGGAGCCGTCAACGCGGCCGCGCCGGCATTCTCGCGATCCATCACGCGCACCGAGTGCCCACGCTCGCGCGCCACCTGAGCCACCAGGCTCCCCGTCTTTCCCTTACCCAATACCAGCAGCAGCATCCACCATCTCCTGACCCAACACCCTAAGGTTACATCCTCGTTCTCAACAAATGTGGGTGCTCCATGCCTCGATTTTTGAGAGATGGGTTTTTACCAAATCCGGCTCTACTGAGTCACGACCGCAGCGCGCGCCTCAACATCAAACACCGCCGGGTCTGGATTCTTGAAAAAGTACGCATGGAGCGACTTGACCGCCTCTTCCACATCCGACTCCTCAATCATGAAGCTCATGTTGATCTCGCTCGCACCCTGCGAAATCATCCGCACATTCACATGCTTGATCGCCGTAAACACCTGCGCCGAGATCCCCATCTGCCCGCGAATATCCTCACCCACCATGCAGATCAGAGCCTTCTGCCCTTCGTACTTCACGTCAGCAATCTTGCTCAGGTCATCCGCAATTGCCGGCAGCTTATCGTTCGAGTCCACAGTTACCGAGACGCTCACCTCGCTAGTCGAAACCATGTCCACCGGGCACTGGTGCTTGTCAAAAATGTCAAAAATCGTCTTCAGATATCCATGCGTCATCAGCATGCGGCTCGCGACAACATCGATGATGGTCAACTTCTTCTTGACCGCAATGCATTTGAACGGGCTCTTGCAATGCGGCGCCAGCGAAATGATCCGCGTTCCCTCGTTCGTCGGGTTCTTTGAATTCAGCACCAGCACCGGGATGTTCTTGCGTACGGCGGGCAAAATCGTCGCCGGATGCAGCACCTTCGCGCCAAAATAAGCAAGCTCCGCAGCCTCTTCGAAGCTGATTGTCTTCACACGCAGCGCATCCGGGCAGATGCGCGGATCGGTCGTCATGATCCCGTTCACATCCGTCCAGATTTCAATCGCTTCAGCATGCAGCGCCCCGCCAATCAACGCCCCGGTAAAGTCCGAACCGCCGCGGCCCAAAGTCGTCGTAATGCCAGCCTCGTTCGAACCGATAAAGCCGCCCATCACCGGCACAAAACCAGCTTGTACATGGGGCCGCACCAGCCGTTCGCAGCGCTCTTCAATCGCAGCGTCCTGAGGAATAGCCCGCTGATACTGCGAGTCGGTGATGATCACCTCGCGCGCATCGACGTGGACGCCATTAACTCCGCGCTCCTGGAACGCCACGGCAATCATCATGCTCGACAGCCGCTCGCCATGGCTCACAATCAGGTCCGAGATGCGCGGCGTCAGTTCCAGAATCGCCGCAAGGCCACGCAGCACTTCATCCAACGCCTCAAACTCACGCTGGATCGTCG
>Ga0105248_10004422_pt1 | contig 15557 bp, 13 predicted proteins | sample KBSS34metaG_FD_81524 | JGI IMG/M metagenome (GOLD analysis project Ga0105248, IMG submission 81524) | Switchgrass rhizosphere microbial communities from Kellogg Biological Station, Michigan, USA - KBS S3-4 metaG | ecosystem: Host-associated > Plants > Roots > Rhizosphere > Soil | place...
CGGCGCCGGCCGCGAAGCGGCCGGTCACGGTGAGACGCGAACGGGCGTGAATGCGACCCCGATGAATGGTGTGGCTCGCATTCACGCCGTTCGCGTCTCATCGCGCGCGGCTGCGCCGCGCCGCCGGACGCCGAGTCAGCGCTCGGCGTGCGCGCCAGACACGTCCGTACAGCGGGTCTCAATCCGCGTCATCCGCGTAATCCGCGGATGCTTTTCTTGGGTCGTGTTTTAGCCGCGGGACGCGCTTTCGTGTCCTTTGTGTCCTTCGTGTTCATGCAGCGCGACGACTCATCGAGCAAGATCGGCGTGTAACTCCGCACCGAACAGCATCGTGCGGTCGTTGTCTGAGGCGGCGTACTTGAGCAGCGTCCGCACGTTCTTCTCGACCTTGCCGTCGAACACCGTCCGTCCGTTCGCCACGACCTTCACCGGCTTGCCGAAGTCGAACTGATCCGGCGACAGCAGCAGCGTGAACGCGGCGACGCCTCGTGTCGTCGCGGTGATGACGTTCCCAGAGCGCGCGAGGTCGACGCGGCCTGACGGCCCGCCGCGCGCGAAGAGCGCCCTGGGCGGCGTCTCGACGATTTGCGGCTGGTAGACGCCTTCGAGCTCCACGGGCGCGTTGTCGCGGGCGACCATCAGCACGATCTTCGATCCGGGCGGCTCGTCGGCGAGCGCCTCGGCGACGTCGGCTGCCGCCGCGACGCTGCGATCGTTCACGCGCAACAGGACGTCTCCCGCTTTGAGGCCGACGCGCTCGGCATTCGATCCCGGCATCACGCGGTTGACGCGCTTGCCGATGCTCCGCGCGCCGAAGTCGGCTGACGGCGGCATCGGCATCTCGTTGAGGTCGGCGAGCGATTTCGCGTCCCCCTTCCGGGCGCCCAGCCGGTCGATCACGAGCCAGTGCGCGCGGTTGAACGCGGCGCTGTTTCCCGTTTCCCACGTCAGCGTGTCCGGCAGCGGCTGGCGCGGGTGCTCGCGGACGAATGCCTCGTACGTGTCCTTGACCTCGGGCCACCACGCGGTGTTGTGTCCGGCATTCGGCTGGGGGTGATAGTCCACCAGAACCCCGCCGCGTTTCAGGTGCTCGATGTACGGCTCGACCACCCGCGTGGGATAGAGCGGATCGCGCCCGCCGTTGACCGCGAACATCGGCTTGTTGCGCAGGTTGTTCGCGAAGATCAGTCCATCGTCGATGTCCCGAAGCGCGAGAACCATCAGGTAGCCGTTGAGCGGCAGGATGCTGGCGAACGCCGTGGTCTCGCGCATGGCGATATAAAGCGCGCCGCTGCCGCCATCGGACACGCCGGAGAGCACGACGCGATTTTCGTCGACGTTGTAGAGCCGCTTCAGGCGATCGACGATGGCCGTCAGGTTGAGCACCTGATCGGGGCTCCACCAGGGTGCCTGCGCCCACGCATAGGGGACGACGTAGATCTGCTCGGCGCCGGCGAGCGTGCCGACAGTGCCGTTGCCGACGGGCGCGTTGGTCGCGCGTCCGCCGACGCCGCCGTGGAGCTGAATACGGACTTGATAACGGCGCGCGGGATCGTACGTGTCGGGCACATTCACGGCAAAGAAGTGTTCGACGTCGTCCGACGTGCGGTTTTCCATGCGGACGACGCCCGTCTCCCGCGCGGCGTAGTCTCTGCCCTTTTTCAGGCGTCGATACGCTTCGTCGAAGCCCACACTGGAGTGCAGGATGGGATCGATCAGGCGGGCTGCCTCTGCCGGCGAAGTGGCCGACCAGAACGCGCCGAATGCCGCGTCGGCCGCGGATGTCCGGGCAGCCGGATGGCCAGCGAAGCCAGCCAGACAAACGACCACAGCCGTGAGGGCGAACAGCAGCCTCCGTCCCATGCGTCGGTGTATAACATAAGTAGTCGTCCCATGAGATTTACGGTATCCGCCGTTCTGCTCCTCGCGTTCGCGGTGGCCGTCACGCCGGCGGCTGCGCCGCAGACCGCAACGCCCGCCTCGGCGTCGGCGCAGGCCGAGAAGCTGCCGCCGATTTCCTATACGTGCCCGATGCATCCGGAGATTCTGGAAAGCAAGGGCGGCATCTGCCCGATCTGCAAGATGGATCTCGTGCCGATCCGGCTCGATTCGGTATGGACGTGTGGAACCAAACCGCTCGCCGTTGTCCGCGACGCACCAGGGCGCTGCCCGATCGACGGCACCGCGCTCGTCCAGGTGACCGCCGTGGTCTCGTGGACCTGTCCTGGCGGCACTGAAGAATCGGCATCGCCCGGCAACTGCCCCGGCGGCGCGCCGAAGACGAAGACGTACGCGCTGCGCGCGCACGGCAATCACAACCCGCAGCACGGCGGTCTCTTCTTCATGGCCGCCGACAACACCCATCACCTCGAGGGCACGTACCTCTCGAACGGCACGTTCCGGATGCATTTCTACGACGAGTTCACCAAGCCGCAGAAGATCGCCGCGGTGCGCGCCTACAAGGCGACGCTCGTCGTGAAGGATCCGAAGGCCGGAAAGGAGACGACGTATTCGCTGGTGCAAAGCGGCGCCACGATGCAGGCCGCGATCGGCAAAGTGCCGTTGCCGGCGGAGATGTACGCGAGCGTGACATTCGCGCCCGGTGGCAAGCCCAATCGCTTCGATTTCACGTTCCCCGAGTACTCGAAGGAGCCGCACGCGGTCGGCGGACCGACGCTGACGAAGGCGGCGCCGATGCCGGCGACGACGGCCCCGGTCGTCGAAACGCTGCCGGCGCCGTCGGATACCTCGGCGGGGATCGATCCGGCACTCGTGCCACTGCCGATTCCGGATAGGGTGCCCGAGATACTGGCGCAGCTCAAGACGCGGACCGATCAGATCCGCTCGTTCATCGACAAGGGTACGTTCGCGGCGATCTACGTGCCCGCCTTTCAGGCGAAGGATCTGGCTCTCGCGCTGGACGAACACAAGAACGAGCTGACGCCCGAGCACCGCAAGATCGCCGAGCCAGCCATCGCCAAGCTTGTGCGTTGCGCGTACCTGCTCGACGCGTTCGGCGACATCGGCAACAAGCAGCAGATCGCCGAGGCCTACGCAAAATTCGTGGAGGCGGCGACCGACATCCACACGGCGTTCCCGCCATCCGCGGGGCGGAATCCGCAATGACCGCACACCCACGCCGCATCGCCCTCATCGTCGGGCTCGCATTCGGTGCCGCCGCGGTCGCCATTCAGCCCGCCGGCGCGCACAAGGCGATCACGTCGAAGTACACGTACAACGACGATGTATTTCCGATCCTGCGCGACAAGTGCGCGAGCTGCCACGTGCCGGGCGGCATCGCGCCCATGTCGCTGATGACCTACGACGATGCGTTCCCGTGGGCGGAGTCGATCCGGGCGGAGCTCGTGGCGGCACACATGCCGCCGTGGAACGCGGACGAAGGCTACGGCGAGATCAAACGCGCCCATACGCTGACGCCCAGGGAGCTGGACGTCATCCTGACGTGGGCTACGGGGGGAAACCCGCGCGGCTCCCTCGATCAGAAACTGCCCGCAGTCGAGCTGAAGAATGAATGGAAGCTTGGCGCGCCGGACCTGATGCTGAAGCTGCCGGCCGACTTCACGCTTGCAGCCGACAAGATGGAGGACTCGCAGGAGTTCACGCTTCCAAGCGGCACCGGCGAGGCGAAATGGATCCGCGCCGTCGACCTTCTTCCGGGGACGCCGTCCATTGTCCGCAGCGCGACGATTTTCGTGAAGGGCGGGGCCGCGCCGTCGGCGGCGCCGGCGCCGGAGCGCGTGCTCGCGCTCTGGCTCCCCGGACAGGATCTGCCGCCGCATGACGGCATCGCCTTCAAGCTGCCGGCGGGCGCCCAGCTCGGCGTACGCATCCATTACAAGAAGACGTGGCAGTTCGAGGGCAAGCCGGTGACCGACCGGAGCACGGTCGGCCTGTACTTCGCGCCGTCCGGGAACACGCAAGAGCTGTTGTCGGTGCCAATCGACTCGCCCGCCGCGGCGGCGGGCTCCGCCGATCAGACGATCCGGTTCAGCCAGACGATCGCGGACGACGTGCAGGCGCTCGCGCTGAGCCCGGACAAGGTGCCTGGCAACATCTCGCTGCAGGTGGAAGCGATCAAGCCTGACGGATCGCGCGTGCCGATGATTCGGTTGAACACGCGCGCCGACTGGGATCGCCGCTACTGGTTCGAGAAGCCGATGACGCTGCCGCGCGGCACGCGCGTCGAGGTGACCGCGAACCTGCAGGATCCCGACATGCTCTCGGCGGCGTTCACGTCGACGCCCGGCGCGGCTGCCGCGCCAGCGCGCGCGTCGTCGATGCGCCTGACCCTCAACGTCATCCCGGCGCGGACCCGACCGACGGCACCATAATCACAGCGACCGTCCCCAGACATGACCATCCTGGCGCGTCTTGAACACTGGCAGCGCGCCGGCGCGATCAGCGCGGCGCAGCATGACGCCATCGCCGCGCTCGTCCGCAAGGACCGGTTCCCGGTCTTCCTCGAGCTGAACGCGCTCCTCTATGCCGGCGTGCTCGCTGTCGCGGGCGGCGTCGCCTGGACGGTCGCGATGTACGCCGAACGCATGGGGGACGCTGCGATCGTGGCGGCGCTCACGTGCGCGTTCGTGGCGACGCTCGCCTATTGCTTCGCGCACGCACGCCCGTACGCGAATCGTCCGATCGAGCACGAAGGGATCGCGTTCGACTACGTCCTCTATCTCGGCTGCCTGCTGCTGGCGACCGACATCGGATACGTCCAGTCACGCATGCACCCATTCCAGCTCCAGTGGGATCACTCGCTGCTCCTGGCGGCCACCGTGTTTTTCGCGCTCGCCTATCGATTCGACAATCGGTTCGTGCTGGCGCTGGCGTTGTCCTCGCTGGCGGGATGGTTCGGCGTGCGGCTGGGTGGCTTCTCCCTCTTGTCCGCGAGCGCGCTGCGCGCCTACGCGCTCTCGTACGGAGCGCTCGTCGCCGGCGCCGGTATCGGGCTGCCAAGAGCGGGCGTCAAGCCGCATTTTCTCGAGACCTATCTGCACGTGGCGGTCAACGTGCTGTTTCTCGCGCTGCTGTCCGGCGTCGGCGAGCCGGGCAGTCCAGGGACCTTCTACTTGCTGGCGGTACTCGGCCTGTCGGCCGTCGCAATCGTTCAGGGGGTACGTTTCAACCGCTTCGCATTCGTCGTCTACGGCGTCCTCTATGGATATGCGGCCCTCAGCGGCCGGCTGCTCCGCGACGTGCGCTCGTTCAGTGCCGGCCTGTCGTATTTCGTCGTGTCGGGCACGGTGGTCGTGGTGACGTTGGTCGTGCTCGCGCGCAGGTTCGGACGGGACGCATGAGGCGTTATTCGAACGACGAGGAAGAACGCGTCCGCGTGCAAGAGCTGGTGCGCGAATGGGTGCGGTCCGGCTTGATCGAGGCGGCGCGGGGTGAGGCGCTGGCCATGGAACTGCGTGTCGACTTGAAGCGAACCAATCCCTTCTTGCGCGGCGGACTGGCGCTGTTCACCGGCCTGATTGTCGCTGCCCTGGTCGGCCTCGTGGCGGTGTCGCTGGACCTGCGCGACAAAGGCGCGATCGCCGTGCTCACCGGCCTGTCCGCGCTGGCGTGCATCGGTGCCGCCGACGTCCTCGCGGGTACGTACCGCTGTTATCGCTTCGGCGTCGAGGAGGCCCTGGCTGTCGCATCCGTGGTGCTGCTCTGTATCGCCGGCGCGGCACTGTCGCCATCGGGATGGAGCGAAATCGTCGCGCTCGGCCTCGGAGCGGCCGGCGGCCTCGCGCTCTACCGCCGCTTCGGATTCGTTTACGCGGCCCTTGCCGCCGCCGTTTGCGTCGCCGCCATCCCGTTCCAGTACGATCTCCCGGCTGCGCTTCAGCGCCTCGCCGCCGCGGCCGTCGCCGGATCGATCTTCATCGCCGCGCGGCCTCGGCGCCTGGCCCTGGGTGACGACTATCCGGGCGACGAATACGGCCACCTGCAGGCTGCCGCGCTGGCCGGCGTCTACATCGCGGTGAACGTTCACCTGAGCGAAGGAATGTACGCACTCAGCGGCTGGTTTTACTGGTTCACGTACCTCGCCACGTGGATCCTGCCGATCGCCGGACTGCGTACGGGCCTCCGCGACCGGGATCGCGACCTGATCGACGTCAGCCTCGTGCTGACGCTGATCACGCTGCTGACGAACAAGGCGTATATCGGGTGGACGCGAAACACGTGGGATCCGATCCTGCTCGGCGTGCTGCTGATCGGCGTGGCGATCGCGGTGCGCCGGTGGCTCGAGCACGGACCCGGCCGCGAACGCTACGGCTTCACGGCACAGCGAATTCTCGACAAGGATCGGACAGCGCGATCAATGCTCAGCATGGTGTCCGCCGCCCTGCCGGCGCCTGGTGGCGCGACAACACACGCCGAGCCCGCGCCGCCGGAATTCGGCGGCGGGCGCTCCGGCGGTGCCGGCGGAGGAGGCACATATTGAAACGGCTCATCGTCGCGCTCATGCTCGTTCCCGCGATCTCGCTGCCGGCGCAGGAGCAGAAGCCTCCAGTGTTCAAAGCCGGAACCGAGGTCGTGCTCGTCGACTTCGTCGTCAACGACAAGTCCGAACGTGCGGTCCGCGGTCTCACGGCTCAGGACTTCGTCGTCAAGGAAGACGGTAAGGAGCGGCCGATCGTGTCGTTCGCCGCCTTCGCGGAAGTGGATCCGTCGAGCGCAGGGGCGGCCGCGCCAGGCACTGCGCCGGCCGCGTCACGCCCCGGACCCGCGACCGTGCTGTTGATAGACGATGGCCATCTGACCGCGGAGCAGACGCTGCGGCTCCGCTCCGATCTGAAGGCGCTGCTCGCGAAGGTCGGCGCGCGCAGCGGCACACTCTCGCTAATCGCGCCGCTGTCTGGCGTGTCGGAGGCGCGGACGCTCCCATTCGGCGCCACGGAGCTCACCGCGGCAGTCGATCGGATCGTCGGCCGGCGCGTCGACGAGCGCTCGGACCTGCCGGTTTCCGACGCGGAAGCGATAGCCGTCGAGCGCGGCGATCGGACAATTGAAACCCGGTTGGTTGAGCGAATCATGACGCTCAATCCCGCATTCAAGCCGGAACAGGCCGTAGCCGTGACGCGGAGCCGCTCGCGCGAGGTCGTCGCCGAGGCGAGGGTGCGGCGCCAGGCGCTCTACGTCGAGGCGATGTCGGCGTTCGACTGGCTGGCGCCGCAGCCGGGCCGCCACAGCCTGGTGATTGTCTCGCCCGGCTTCGCGCGCGATCCCGAGGACACGCGCTACAACGACATCGTGACGCGATCGCTGCGCACGAACGCGCCGATCTCCTTCCTCGACGCGCGCGGCCTGCAGGGATTCGGGCGGTTCGAGAACGTTACGTTCGGCGCGGCGCTCGGCGCCAGCAGCGGCGACCTGACGACGGCTCGGATGGATGCGGCGCAGGGCACTTCGGTGCTGGCCGACGACACCGGCGGCATCATCGTGCGCAACACCAACGATCTCGAAAAGGGGCTCGGCCGTCTCTTCGACAGCATGTCGACCTACTACATCGTCGGCTACGAGCACGTGCCGCAGACCAAGGCCGGCTTCCGCAAGATCAAGGTCGAGACGCGAGCGAAAGGACTGACCGTTCGCGCACGCCGCGGCTACTTCGACGCCGCACGATGAGTCGACGCGCTGCCGTCTGGCTCGGCGTCGTGCTGTGCTGCGGCGCATGCAACGCGTCGGCGGTCCGCCAGGCGAGCTGCCAATGGCCGGACGAACCGACCTCCCGTCTCGATCTGCGGATCAACGCTGACCAGCGTCATCTTGGAGCGGATGCGCGGCGGGCGGAAGAAATCGCGATTCGGTTCGCCGACATCACGCGCGGCCATCGCTCGGGGCACTACACGGGTCCAGAGGAGTACCACGACGCGCGAGAGCGATGCCTCTCAGCACTATCTCAGGAGATCGCGACGCGTCACGGCCTTCAGCACGGAGATGTCGCCGGCGCCGTCGGTCAGCGTGACGAGCGTCTCGATGCGATGGTTCTCATCCTGTTCGCGGTGACCTTCGGATTTGCCGCCGACGGCGTGGCGCGGCGCCTATTCGTCCGGTTTCCACGAGACGAACCGTGGCCCGCGCGGATTGCCACGGCGGCAGCGGCGGTCTTCATGAGCGCAGCCGGCGTGATCTTCGGCGGTCTCGGTTCGTCGATCGTCGAAATGACCCAGGTCGGCAACACGCATCTGAGCTACCGCACCTCCCGCCTGCCCTGGAACCAGCATTGGCTCTCGCTTTTCGCCGGCGGCCTGCTCCTCTTCGCGATCATCGCAACGATCCGCTGGCGGCAAGCAAGAGCGATTCAGCCGTTCCGGTAGTGTCCGGCGTCAGCCGGACCTGTCGCGCAGGGCTTTCCACGCGGTCATCCGGATGACGAGTTCCGTGCCGCTGCTGATGATCTCGTCCGTGCGACACAGCGACGGGTGCATGTCGTCCCTGCTGTAGTCCGTCGGGAATCCGGTTTCCGCGCTCACGATCCAGGAACGCTCCCGCGTGTGAGGACCAAGCCGGGCACCAATCGCGCGCGGAATGACCCCGAGAACCTCGCCAACCGCCCCATAAGTGACACGCACCTGCTCCTCGTTCAAGAAGCGGAGAATCTCCGGAAGATCCACACTGCCGATCGCGCCACGCGGACGATGCGCCGTGCTCTTTTTGTTGCAGGCGGCGCAGAACCGGCTATCCAGGCCGTGAATGCAGCGGTTGTCCGTCATTGGTTTGGTTGCGTTTTTCGCAGCCCTAAAGGGCTGCGCCACTACAGCCATATCGAAACCGCTCTAACTTCAAACTTTCATGATGAACGGATCCTGGATCTCGTCGCCCAGCTCGCACCAGACGCTCTTCGTCTGCAGGTACTGGTAGACCGCTTCGATCCCGTTCTGACGGCCGATGCCGCTCGACTTGTAGCCGCCGAACGGCGAATTGAACGTCAAAGCGCGGTAGGTGTTGATCCACACCGTCCCCGATTCGAGCGCGCGCGCCATTTTATGTGCGCGGCGGACGTCGCGCGTCCACACGCCGGCGGCGAGGCCGAACTCGGTATCGTTGGCCAGCGCGAGCACTTCCGCTTCGTCCGTGAACGGCGTGACGGCAAGCACCGGCCCGAAGACTTCGTTGCGCATCAGGAAGTTGTCCTTCGTCAGCTGATGCACGACGGTCGGCTGATAGAAATAGCCCTCCGGGAACTCCGCCAGCGTGGATCGCGCGCCGCCGCACAGCACCTCCGCGCCTTCGGATACGGCGCGCTGCACCATCGACTCGTCCTTCTCGAGCTGCATCTTCGTCGCGACCGGCCCCATCTGCGTCGCAGCCTTCAGCGGATCGCCGATGGTGATCTGCTTCGCCCGGCGGACGATGCGATCGACGAAGGCGTCGTAGATCGACCGGTGGATGTAGGCGCGCGAGCCAGCGACGCAGGTCTGCCCCGCGGCCGCGAAAATGCCGGCCAGCACGCCGGCCTCGGCCTGATCCAGATTCGCGTCCTCGAACACGATGTTCGGGCTCTTGCCGCCCAGTTCCAGCATGCAGCTGACCAGCCGCTGTCCCGCGCGCGCGGCGATCGCGCGTCCGGCGCCCACACTGCCGGTAAACGACACCTTCGCGACCAGCGGATGATCGACGAGCGCTTCTCCCGTTTCGCGAAAGCCGCAGACGACGTTGACGACGCCAGGCGGAATGCCGGCGACTTCCGCCAGTTTCGCCAGCTCCACGGCGGAGGCCGACGTAATCTCCGACGGCTTGAGGACGATCGTGTTGCCGGCGGCGAGCGCCGGCGCCAGCGACATGATCGCGATGAAGGTCGGCGAGTTCCACGGCGTGATCACGCCGACCACGCCGAGCGCCTCGCGCAGCGTGTAGTTGAGGATGCTCTGCCGCTCGAGCGGAATGACGGTCCCCTCGATTTTGTCGGCGAGGCCGCCGAAGTAATACAGCCAGTCCTGCGCGATCCGCGCCTGCGCGCGCATCTCGGCGTACAGCTTGCCGTTCTGTTCCGTTTCGATCGTCGCGATGCGATCGGCGTGCTCGGCGATCACGTCGCCCCACTTCATCAGCAGCCGCCCGCGCCTTGTCGGCGACAGCTTGCCCCACGGACCACTGCGAAACGCGTCGGACGCTGCCTTGACGGCGCGATCGACTTCAGCCGGCCCGGCAAGCGCGAACGTGCCCCAGACCCCGCCGGTCGTCGGATTGAACGCCGTAAAGGTGCGGCCGTCAGCGGCGGGAACGTCAGCGCCGGCGATGTAGTTCGAATAGGTGTTCATCGAGAGCAGTGTAGCGTGGCGGCGCCCGATGGCGCGACCGGCGTCATCGGCGAATCACCGGCAGCCGGATGCTGGACGGATGGGCCGCATCGTGGAAGATGCGCTGCCGCGCCGTCACGTACTTCGTGTCGCGCTCGTTGTCGCCACCGGTGTTGAGATTGCGGTCGTACTTCGGAAACGCCGCCGAGGCCACCGACACACGCAGTCGATGCCCCTTGGGGATCACGATCGATGTGAACCACACGTCGATGTCGTATTTGGTGGCGGATCCAGGCGTCAGCAACGATGGCGTGTCGAACCCGTTGCGGAAGCGCGCACGGACGATGCCGTCCTGGATCCGCCACGCGGCGCCGCCCGGTTCGACGTCCAGAAGCATCACGCTCCAGTCGGTATCGCGCGCGTCCGTGGCGGCCCAGAGCGTGGCCGTCAGAGGCCCGGTGATCTCCATCGCGGCATCCAGCGGCGCCGTCGTGTAGGTCAGCAGGTCTTTGCGCTCCGCGTGCAGGGCCTTATAGTCCTCGTTGATACTGAGCTCCAGCTCGCGGGCATCGACGAGATACGGCGTCGGATTGCCGGGATCGTAGGTGTACTCGTCGGCGGTTTCCTGACCCGGCGCGGTGGTATCGAGCATGGCGCCGGCATGCAGGTAGTAGTTCGTCCACGTCGTCCGCGCGAGCGGCCACTCGTGCTCCCGGCGCCACGTGTTGTCACCCATGACGAAGAGATCGAGCGGCGCCTCCTTGTCGACGCCGTTGTCCAGGCCCTTCAGGTAGTGGTCGAACCATCGCAGCTGAAGCATGCGGGAATCGATCCGCGCCTGCGGTCCGAAGTTACCGTTCACGTAGTCGATGCCCTTGTGCGCCCCCGCATCCATCACAACACGCAGGGGCGGATGCTTCGGCAACGACGCCATCGCCGCGTAATTCCGAATCGTGCCGCGCGCGTCGTCGTGCCACCCGGCTATTCCGAGGACCGGCACATTCACTCGATTCAGGCGGCGCTCGATCGACAGCGCGCGCCAGTACGCGTCGTCCTGCTGATGGTCGAACCAGTCGTCCCAGAACTTCGGGCGCGGGCAGCCGGCGAGCTCCGCGCTGTCGATGACCGGCAGGTGATTGAAGGCGCGGACCTCATCCACGTTACTGATGTCCGACATCGTGTCCTTGACGCCGGTGAGGCAGAGCCACGGGACGATGGTTGGCGAGAAGACCATGTCGATGTAGGGCACGATGCGCAGCGGGTCCGCCGTGGCGACGCCCGGCGCGATCGTGGTCAGGTGTGGTGGCTGCGCGATGGCGGCGTACCAGGCGTAGAGCCCGGGATTGGATCGGCCGACCATGCCGACCTTGCCGTCGCTGCCGGGCAGCGTCGCCGCCCATTCCACGGCGTCGTAGCCGTCCTGCTCCTGCATCGCGTTCATGTCGAGCACGCCGCCGGAACCACCGCGGCCGCGCACGTCCTGCTTCACGTAGATGTAGCCGCGCGAGGCCCAGAACTCCGCCGCCACCGGGTCTGTCCGCAGGTACGGCGTGCGCTCCATGACGACGCCGAAGGGCCTGTCGCCGACGGGACGCGCGACGTAGCTCATGAGCGTCGTGCCGTCGCGGGCCTTCATCGACACGGCGGGATCGATCGCGACTTTGAAGGTGGGCTGGGATACCGGCCCCGGCCACAATGCATACGGCGGCTCCCACACCGGCGGACCGGTGCGTCGCGTCAGCCACACGCGATCGATCGGCTTGCCGGCCTGGACGATCTGCCCGGCGATGGTGTCCCCGCTCACCGTACCGCGGATCGAGCGGTCGCCGCCGAGCGAGACGACAAGCGAGTCACCCCTGAGCTCGACGGATGCGATCGTCTCGAGGATGTCGCCGCTGCGACGCTTCAACCAGGCGCCAGTTGCGGACGGCCCCTCGAAGTGCGCAAACCCGAACCGGCGGCGTGCCTCGAAGCCGCCGTTCGGAGCCGCGCCCAGCATGCGCTCATAATCCCAGTCGCCGGCCACGCGCGCCGTGCCGGACGCCGGAGCTCCGCATCCCTCGAGGGCCAGGATCGCCACGATCGCCAGCGTGCGTTTCATCACGATCATGCCTTTCGCTATTTCGCCAACGGATCCGGCCGCACCTGAAGGGCGCGGCTGTACGCACGATGTCTCCCTGGCCGTTCAATGCAATCACAAAAACGGCCCGCTGTCACAAACCCGGCCCGGCCCCGTTCTACAGATAGCCGTGCAGCGGACGGGATTATGACTACGATGGCCGCGTCCTGGATGAAACCGCTCGACGCGACCCTGCACAGCGGTCCGGCGGCCGCTGACCCGGAGGCGGAAGTCCTGCGTCTCCTCGGCGATCAGGGATCTTCTCTCTACCGGTTCTGCCGTATGACCCTCGGCGGCGCCGACGAAGCCGACGACGTCGTACAGGAGACCTTCCTGAAGCTCCTGCAGCACCTGCGCGCGGGCGGCGATCGCGCGAACCTGCGATCGTGGCTGTTTACCGTCGCGGCCAACGCGTGCCGCGACCGGTTGCGGTCGCGGCGGCGCTGGCTGCCGTGGCGGGTGGAGCTGGATCACCGGACGGTCGAAACGGCCGAAGACACACCGGACCGGCGGCTGGCTCTCGACGCCGCGCGCGGGTTGCCGCCGCGCGACCGTCTGTTGCTGTCGCTCCGCGCACAAGGGCTGTCGTACCGCGACATCGGCATCGCCGCGGGGATTCAGGAAGGATCGGTCGGCCGGTTGCTGGCGCGCGCGGTCGATCGCTGGAAGCGGCGTCTCGAAGCAGCGCAGGGCTTACGGCCTGCCTCCCGCCGGGAGCCCTGAAGGGCTGCGCTACAGAATCTCAAACGCTGTGAGGAATATGATGAATTGCCTTTCCGACGCGGAGATTCAGGCCGTAGTGGACAACGAAGCCAGCGAGGACGCCCGGCAGCATGCGGCGGGCTGCACGCGCTGTCTCGCGCGGACCGACGCGCGCCGCGAACAGGTCGCGCAAATCGTCGCTCTGGGGGACGGCGATCTTCCATCCACACTGGAGGCGCGGGTCCGCCAGGCCGTCGCATCCGGCAGGCCCGCGCGCGGCTCGACGGCGCTCCGTTCATCGGCAGCCACCGCGTGGCGGCGCCCGGCTCCCTGGGTCTCCGCTCTCGCGGCGGCAGCCATCGTCGGGCTCATCGTGTTTGCCGGGCTGCCGCGCTTTGGCGCACCGACGACGCTGTCGGCGTCGGAGATCCTCGGGCGCTCGCTGCAAACGCTGACGAGCGTGCGCGGCGTCGAGCAGCTCGAATACGAGCTCCTGTTCACCGGCTTCTCCGGACCGCACCGCATCGAGCAGCTGCTCGATCACGATCACCCGAACCGCTTCCGGGTCGCGGACTTCGGCCCGGATGGCGTGCTCCAGTCGGCCTTCAGCGAAGACTCGCTCGCGCGCCGCCGATCGCATCTCGTGCGCGTCGACGGACGCAACTACATCATCGAGCTGACGTCCGCGCAGGCTCCGGTCGTGTCGTTGCCGCAGCTCGCGCAGGCGCAGGTCGAGACCGTCATCGGCCTGATGCAGGCGACGGCGGATCAGAAGCTGACGACGATCGACGGCCCGGGCGGGAAGCTGTACGTGATCCAAATCCCGACGATGACCCCGGTGACAGGCGGCAGCGTCGTCGATCTCTACCAGGCCCGCGTCGTGATCGACGGCGGCGACTTCGGGATCCGGGAGCTCGAAGCCAGCGGCACGATGCTCAAGCAGCCGTACAGCGTCTCGTTCAAACTGATCCGCCGGACGATCAGGCAGGCGGCGGAGGTCGCTGCCGCGGAGTTCGCGATGACGCCAGGTCCTGGCGACATGGTGCTCAAGGGCGACGCGACCAACGATCCGGTTTTCGATGTCCTCGGGACCGTCCTCAGGGAGCTCGGCCGGCTCAAGGGCGACTGACGTGGACGCCCCCGCGCTTCGCATCACCGAGCTCACGAAGTACTACGGCCCCGTCATCGGCGTCGAGACGCTGTCGCTCGACGTGCCGGCGGGCTCCGTCTTCGGCTTCCTCGGCGCGAACGGTGCGGGCAAGACGACCACGATCCGTCTGCTCCTCGATCTGCTCCGCCCGACGAGCGGCTCGGCCTCCATCCTGGGTTTCGATTGCCGGCGCCAGTCGCTCGAGGTCCGCCGCCGCGTCGGCTACCTCCCGAGCGAGATGCCTTTTTACGCCGACCAGACCGGCGCGGGGTACTTGAAGTTCCTGTCGGCGCTCGGAGAGCAGCCGGTCTCGAGCGCGCGGCTCGAGCTCCTGTTCCGGCGCTTCGACATGAGCGATCTCGATCTGGGCCGGCGCATGCGCGACTACTCGCATGGCATGAAACGCAAGATCGGAATCGTGCAGGCACTGATGGCCGACGCGCCGGTGCTGATCCTCGACGAACCGACGTCCGGTCTCGATCCGCTGATGATCGAAGCGTTCTGCGAAACGATCGACGAGCTGTCGCGATCGGGCCGCACCACGATCTTCCTGTCGTCGCACGTCTTGTCGGAAGTGGACCGCGTCTGCGATCGGATCGCGCTGGTGCGAAACGGGCGGCTCGTGGCGGTGCGGACGATGAGCGAGCTGCGCGCCGCCACGCCGCGACGCGTCACGGTGCTGTTCTCACAGCCGGTCGATGCCAGCGTGTCGCTATCGCCGGACCTGACGATCGTCGCGCGCGAGCCGTTGCGATGGGTGATCGAGGCCCGCGGGCCGATTGGCGGGCTCGTCGCGGGACTCGCGTCCCTGCCGGTCGCCGACATCAGCATCGCGGCCTTCGGGCTCGAAGAAGCGATCCTGCACCTCTTCGAGGATCGCGCGTGCTGACGCTGGTCGGCCGCTCGCTGCGACGCATAGCATCGGTCTGCATCGGGTTGGCAGCGGTGCTCGGCGGCTTCCAGCTCATTCTGGTCGCGGTAGCGGCGTCCTACGAGCGCGCCGGCTCGTTCGACCAGCTGGCGATGCTCCTTCCCGCCGTCGCGCGGCACGCGTTCGGCACGGCGATGTCGTCGTTCGCCGGCATGGCGAGCGTCGGCTTCTACGAAACGGGCATCGTCCTGATGGTGGCGCTGTTCGCGATCTTCGTCGCGGCCGAGCCCGCCGGCGACGTCGAGGCCGGTTTCGTGGACGTCATCTTCGCCCGTCCGCTGCGCCGTCACTGGCTCGTCACGCGATCGCTCCTGGTGACAACGATCGCCACGCTGGCGCTGATGCTGACGATGGGCGCGGGCACCTGGATCGGCCTGGTGACGTTGGCGCCACCCC
>Ga0105248_10004423_pt1 | contig 15555 bp, 13 predicted proteins | sample KBSS34metaG_FD_81524 | JGI IMG/M metagenome (GOLD analysis project Ga0105248, IMG submission 81524) | Switchgrass rhizosphere microbial communities from Kellogg Biological Station, Michigan, USA - KBS S3-4 metaG | ecosystem: Host-associated > Plants > Roots > Rhizosphere > Soil | place...
AACCAGGGCCGCACGCACCCGGATCCTGTGGAATTTTTAGCCGCCTCGGCGGTTGCCGTAACGTTGATCGTCGCGTTATTACCCCAGATCGCCTTTGCAAAGTAAGTGGGTTGCGAGGACGTTACGTCAACGGTCACCCTTCGGTTCGCGACGTCCGGTGTTATCGTGACGTCTGCCGCAGCTATCGCTCTGCCCATAATCGTGTTGTTCAGGGCAACTTCAAGCGCGTCGTTGGTCGCGAGGGTTGCAGGACTCGCATTCTCCGGGTCCTTAATGTAGGTAAAGGCTCCCGCGAGAGCAGCGGCATCCGCGACTTCCTGTGCGGATGTCCTCGCGCTGTAGAGAGCTCCTGTATCGACGCCGAGGGCAACAAACCCAACCAGTATGATCAGGGTGATCGCAACAACGACGAGTACATATCCTTTTTGTTTATCTGGAGTTGATTCTTTCATAACGCTCACCTCAGCATTCATTTGCGGGTTGGCGACTCTCCTGTTTTTCCATCGAACTTGTCCGTGTCGATGAACGGCTTCGGAAACTCAGGCAGCGCGGGTGTCTGTCCCGCGGGCAGCGCTTCCACAACTTTCGGGGTCACCATAACGAGCAACTCGGTATTGGTCTTGTTCGTCGCGCGGCTGCGGAACAACTGTCCCAGAACCGGGATGTCCGCGAGCACCGGAATCTTTGATGCGACTTCCGTCGTTCGGTTGTCCATCAATCCGGCGATTGCAAAGCTCTGTCCGTCACGCAAATCTACTTCTGTGCTTGCTTTACGGCTCGTCAGAGCGGGAACAAGGAAGCCGGAAACCGTGAGGCCATTTGCAAAATCGAGTGCACTGACTTCGGGTGCAACCTTCAATCGGATCGTGCCATTAGGCATGACGTGGGGCGTAAAGTTCAGACGAATTCCGAACTCTTTGAACTGAACCGTAACCGAATTGTTTGCGCCACCCTGAACGACGGGATAAGGAAATTCGCCGCCGGCGAGGAAACTCGATTCGGTCCCGTTCACCGCCATCACATTGGGCTCGGCGAGGATCTGAAGAACGTTCCGCTGCTGCAGCGCCCGGATCGTCGTTCCGAGGTTCAGATCGGGCCTGAAGAGAAATATGTTCAGGACATCCGAAAAACCAAACGCTGCCGGAGTATTAGTATTCGTCCTTCCGATACCTCCCGAAACGACGTTGCTGCCCCCCGCGCCGCTGCCACTGCCACCTGGAGTAGCGCCCAGATTTCCCGCTGCAGAATCAAACTGGTGCGTTCCGATGATGCCCAGAGTGTTGCCCGCGCCTGTGCTGAAAATGGCAACTCCGAACTGAGAAAGGGCGGTGCGGTCGATTTCGGCAAACTTTACTTGCAGAAGAACCACCTGGCGGCCTTCCGTGGTTGTGATCAGGTTGACCACAGCCGGGCTCAGCGTTCCAGCGAGAGCAGCTGCCTGATCTGAGACAGCCTTTGAAGAGGCGTTACCTGTCAGAACAAGAGTTCCGCCCGACTGGTTAGCTTGAATCGTTTCTCCGGGAAGAATCTGACGGAGGGATTCACGCAAGGTATTCACATCCAGTTCGACTGTGATAAGGAAACTGCGGGGACGATCCTGGCTATCCCAGAGGATCAAGGTTCCCGATCCTGCCTTGAGTCCGTTTATAAGAACCTGTGTTGGAGAAATCACCACGGCCGACGCGACCGTCGGATCGGTCACGGATACACGTTGGAGCTCTTCCTGCGACTGGATCAGAAGAGACTTTCCAAGTTGAACACGCAGTTCGGTGGGGCCCTGCTGGGGAAGGCTCACCTGTGCCGCCTGCCGATAAGGAGGTGCTGCCGGTGTTTCCAAACGCACAACAAGCAAAGTTGCAAGCATTGCCAATGCAAATTTCAGCTTCATAAATTCAGTGCCTCTGAAGTCAAAGTTTGGGCGTGGAGTCCCCTGACTTCGTTACGGTGCCGGCGTCTCCTCCTTCTTGCCCTCGAACGTGAGTTTTTCGATTTTGTTTCCAGAGATCACCTGGATCTCCCTCTTTGCAGGCGCGACGACAACAGGTGTAGGAGGGGGCGGCGGCGGTGGCGCCACCGGTGGTGCGACGACAGGCGTCTCAACTTTCTTTGCTACGCGTGGAGCGGGTTTGGCTGTTGCAGCCGGTATCGGGGGTGGCGCAACGGATCCGCCCGCGAAAAGATGCTCTCGCCGGATGGCGCTGGGCTTCGTTTCTTCCAGATCGAGCGGATTCCGTAGTGCAAGCTGAATTCTTCCGTCCGTCGAAGCCAGAGCAAGTTTTTCGCTTTGTTCAGGATTAACCAGCAGCGTCACGACTTGAACATTCATTGGTCTGCCATTGTCGTCGTTGGCCACGTTTTGGCCCGCTGCCAGAACTTGGATATTTTCGAGAAAGACCTTGGCCATCTCGATATTCCCGGAGGTGGGGGAACCGCTAAGGATTACATCGACGCGGCTTCCGGGAACGACAAAACCCGCCACGCCAATTACGTCATTCACTTTGACGCCGACCGCTCTCATGCCATCCGGTATCGTCGACATCAAGCCTGCGCCGGATCCTTCTGCAGCCAGCTTCGTTGCCAGAATCGGTTCATTGGGGATCATCGGCACAAGGACGCCACGACCGACAACTTCAGAAATGCTGTGAAAGCTTCCCTCGATGGGACTGGACTTCGGCCACGATGCGATACGTACATCAGCGTCCGAAAGCTTTGCTCCGACCGAAACGGGAAGAGCGGCCACCACGATCTGCGTGGTGTCTTCGACCGGCTTTAACCGGTTGTTCAGCGCCTGATAGGTGAAGGCTGCAACTCCAATCGCGACCAGGAACGCGATAGCAGCCAATAGAAACATTCGGGAACGATTCATTTCAACCTCCAGCGCAATCCGCTGCGGCTAGACATTTCAATAGAAGTTTCGAAAGATGGCCTTCCCCTGAACGGTGGTAGAGATTGCTAACCATCTGGCAATTCCCGGAAACAACACCGGCCGGTTGTAGACGATCGTGATTTCTGAAGCGGGCACGTTCGTACCGCCCAGCGGCATGGTGTAATCCTGATTCACGGTAATGTCGCCGGCCGTCACTGTGATCTTTTCGTTGACGAGATAGGCGATGATGCGGTTCTTGATTCTCGTCTCCACCGTTGCCGGATCCGTGCTCTCCGACATGCGATTGGAAGGCAGTGAAGAAAACCGCGCTCCTTCGCGTGCGGCGTTCTGCAGGACCTGATGATCCCGCGCGAGTCCGCCGATCTCGATGATTCCGAGGAGGAGAATCCCAAACAAAGGAAGGATGATCGCTAGTTCAACTGCGGCAACTCCCCTCTCTCGCGCCTGTGTATTCCCCTGCACCTGAGAAGAATCATTCACTCGTTTCACGTCGCATCATTGCCTCGCCCGTCAGGGTCACGCTAAGCGCGTTAAAGAAACCAGGAGCCGTTATGACGGAATACGGCTTGCTTACAGTTACTTTCGTGTACTCGGTTGTCACAGGGCCTGTGACGACCGACATCGCGGCATTCTTGTTCGTGCACACTTCCGGCGCCGTCAGAGGACACGTCGTGACTACCGTGGCCCCTGTGACCGATGCTGCATTGAGGAAAACATTAACCCTCGCTACAACTTCGCTCTCAGCCGGCAATGTGTTGGTCTGTGACAGCGGCGCGACTGCAAATCTTGCACCTTCACGCGCGGCATTCGTGAGGACCTGGCGCATGCTCAGAAAGCGGCCCAACTCAATGACCCCCAGGATCAGCATGAAGAACGCGATCAAAATGACCGCGCCTTCAACCACCGTTACACCGCGCTCTCTCGCTCTCTTGTGAGTCTGCTGGCGAACGTACATACTCGGCCCGGAAAATGGCGGGGGGCAGAATAAACCGACCCCCCAGACATCGTTATCCGAGACTCGAAGCCAGTGTTGAGAACACGTTCGTCACGGAATTGGCAATACCCTTACCGAACGCCAACACCGCAATCGCGACCAGAACGAGCATCACGGCGTATTCAACCGTCGTAACACCTTTTTGCTGCTTTTTCTTGGCATCGGTCTTGACCTGAATGGACTCCATACTTTCGTCTCCTTGGTTATGTTTTGTAATCGTTACAGTCATTCCAGAAAGAGTTTTGTCAGTGCCAGTACAGCAATCGCGACCGACGGTAGCTTCCCTCTGTTCCATCCTGTCCTGCAAAGGGTTGCCGGTTTCACTCGTCCTGACAGCCACAGTTACCATCTCTGGATCTATCGGCATCTTGCCTCTGTGGGTTTAACCCACCAGCCCCGACGAGACGCATATTAGTATCGGGCACCTAGTACTGCGTATTGCCCGATGGTGTAGCTCACGGTGAGACGAAGGTGCCGATTCATTTCTCTTTCTTCATTTACTGAAAGAATTCCCATGGGCGACATGTCGGAAAATTGACGTGTCAACACTCAGAAGACATAAGGAAGGATTCGCCAGGGAACTTGTTTTCGGTATTCATGGTAATCATCGCTGCACTGCAGCACAGCTTCCTCTCGAGACATCCGAAGCCAGAGGGCAAGATAGATTCCGAGAAGAATCGATAGATTTCGCAACGAGAAATTGACGAGCATGAACCCGGTTTGCCCAATCAGGTAACCGAGATACATCGGATGCCGCACGAAACGATAGGGACCTGCGCCTACAAGTCCCCGCTGTGCAGGGAGAAGTCCGAAAGATCGGCCCAGGGCTGTCTTGGCATAAAACTGGCATGCTGTTCCGACAACGTAGAAAGCAACACCTGCATACTCGGGAATGAGCGCTATCGTTTTATCCGGATCAAAGAGAACGTAATAGAACACCGAATACAGCGTGGCCACCAGGGCCACGGACGACGCATCGCGCATGCTCGACCGCCGGGCACAAACGATCAGCACCATCGCGTAACCTTCGGTGACCAGCAACGCCATCAGTGTCCAACGAGTTGGATCGGCCCATAACGCTCTGGCAATGTTGTGGACCGCGACTCCATAAATGAAAATTGCGAAAAGACGCAAAAACCATTCGATTAAGGCGCCCTTGTTGTTCGCTGACGGCGCCGCTGCGTCTAAGTCTCGCCTGCTGACTTGCCCGGTAGTTTTGTCTTGCTTTGAGCGTTCTGATCTTTGTGGTTCAGAAATAATGTTCAACTTAAATCACCCAAGAGGTTCGTTTTTCCGTAGCGCTCGCCCATTCTCCACGTGTGCCATTTTCTGACAAAGGTTTCTATATATTTGGGGCGCTGCTGAATCGAGGGGATGCAGTGGGCTGTCCCGCAGATATGCTGCTGCCGCGCAGTCCGCGCCGGCGGAGTGAATGACGATCGATGAGGGAAAACGTCCAGCAGCTTACGAACGAGTCCGCTAAAAGCGCGAGCCTCCTGGCTCCTTCAGGTCTGAAAGTGACAATGGAGCATTTGTGGCTCCTGTTTCCGGTACTCCTCCTTATCTATAAAGGTTTCATTTTCCCGCTTCCGCCCCTGGATTTCTGGTGGCATCTCAAGGCAGGTGAGGTAATCGCCACCACGCGATCCATTCCTCAGGTCGATGGGTTTTCGTTCACGGCCGAAGGCCGGCCTTTCCTGCTACAGAACTGGCTCGGCGAGTTGATCTATTACTGGACCTACAGAGCCGGAGGATTTCCGCTGCTTGTTCTACTCGGCACGATCCTGACGGTGGGCGCATTCCTGCTGATGTACAAGCTCTGTTTGAACGCAGCTCGCAATCGAAGAATTGTGGCTTTCGTGGGCTTTGTTGCGTGCCTGGCCAACTATGGGTTTCTTCGCCCACAGACCTACTCGTTTCTATTGTTCTCCGCGTTCTATTTGGTGTTATCGCAGTACCGGGAGCGCCGGCGGGATCAGCTGTGGACTTTGCCCATTCTGATGGCACTCTGGGTGAATCTTCACGGCGCTTTCGTAATGGGCCTGGGACTCCTGGCCATTTATCTTTCATGCGAGTTAATTCGAAGGCTCGTTGATCCTCAGGGGACTGGGGCGCTCTCCATACCGGAGCTGAAGAAACTTCTGCTCGTATTCGGATTATGCTGCCTGGCGACGCTTCTGAATCCCGAGGGCTACCGCATCTACGATTATGTTCGCACCGTAGTCTTCGACCCCGGGTCACAGCAACTTGTGGCCGAATGGCAGCCGCCCCGAGTGAATGACCTGACGGGATTTCTGTTCTTTTACTGCCCGTTTTTCCTCTCGATTTTCACGTTTATTCAGTCACGTGTGAAACCGGATCTGACGGAGACGGTACTGTTTTTCGGTTTCGCCGCGTTGGGGTTGTCTGCGATTAGAAACGCTGCGTGGTTTGGGACGATAACGTTTCCATTGATCGCTCGTTACCTGCCTCATTTCGATCTCACCCCGATGTCTCCGTTACGCCGATTCACTGCTATTGAGAAAGTCTTTGAATCTTCCACGCTGGTCGAGGACGCGCCTGCGCACAGTCGAATTAACCTTGTCCTTTTGATCACCGCCTTTATCGCGCTGCTCGCACAATCGCCATGGATTAGACCTGCGATAACGGGAAAGCCGTTGATTGCCCTACAGACTCCTGTAGGCGTGGCAGAGTTCATTAAGGAGAATGGAATTTCAGGAAGGATGTTCCACCCGCAGGAATTCGGGGACTATTTAATGTGGCGGCTATGGCCCCAGCAGAAAACCCTTGTCGACGGGAGAGTTCACCTCTTCGATCTGGAGTTCCTTAAGGAGTACAAGCGAGTTCTGGACGATCCGCTCTCGGGTGACTTCATGGAGCGCTGGAATATCCGATACCTCCTGCTGAGCAAATTACCAGATGGATCCAATTCCAGAACGATCGGATCCGTCGAGAATTCGAGTAGGTGGTCGAAGATTTACGAAGACAGTATTTCCGTATTGTTCGTGAAAAAGTAATAGGGGAGATCTCCGCCTCCCCTTATCCTTTTTTACCGAGGGCGGTTCTGAGCCAGCCCCTGGCGTGTTGCGAACAACGCAAGTTCCACGCGGTTTGCCACGAGCAGCTTGTCGAAGATGCGCGTCATGTAGTGCTTCACGGTGAATTGACTTATTCCCAGGCTCTCTGAGATTTCCCGGTTCCCCATGCCCTGCACGACCGCCTTTACGATTTCCAGTTCACGGGTCGTAAGACCGAAGTGGCCCAGGGCATCTGTAGATGTTTCACGCGCGCGCAGCATCCCGATCAGTTCGGCAATGACTTCACGCTTCACCCATATTTCTCCGTCCATGACCACGCGTATGCTTCTGAAGAGAGTTTCTGATGCCGAATATTTCCCAACGATGCCGTAGGCGCCAAGAAGTACGGCAGTCAGTTCATCGGCTCGCTGGATGTCAGCTCCCAACAGGATTGTTCTCGTTTTGATGCCGGTGCCAAGACGTCTCAGGACATCGAGTCCGGTCATATCGCCGAGTTGCAGGTCCAATAGAAGGATGTCAGGCGAAAGGTTTCTCACCGCCGAAACCGCTTCGGCGCCGCTTGCGGCCTCGCCGACAACTGTAAATTCAGGCTGTTCGTCGAACAGTTTTCGGAGGCCCTGGCGGAAAATTGCGTGATCGTCAACGATTAGAACTTGAGTAGGACTCATCATGCCTCGGTTTGGATAGAGTTAGTCTTTGAAATGGATTCGTCGTATTCGTCTTCGGAATGCTGATCTCGATTCGCGCTCCCGCAGGAGTGGACTCGATCATGAGGTTGCCGTTTAAAGCCAGGACTCGATCTTTGATGACTCGCGGACCGACACCCGTTGTGACCAGCCGATCCAGAGACCATGAGCCATTAAAGTCGAAGCCAACCCCGTCGTCGACCATTACCAGCATCCAATTTCCTTCAACGCTGCCCACCCGCACCGTAAACGTTGATGCCTTGCTGTGCTTGTAGGAATTGTTGATACCTTCCTCTGCAAGTCGCGCGATTTCGTGGCAGATTCGCGGCGGCATGGGATCTTTATTGTCGAGATCCGCAAAAAAGCGCGTGATCAGGCCCGTTTCTCGCTGAAAACGCTCGAGAAGATCGGAAAGGAATTCCAGCAGCCGCTCCGGACGAAGCGCCCTTCGCCGCGAATCATTGACCATATTTCGCAACTCTGCCGCTTCTCGGCGAAGAATCGCCTGTACTTCGCCCAAATCCTTCTGCAGGTCTTCATCGACTCTGCGCTTCAAGCTCTCCAGACGCAGTTCCACTCCGAGCATGGATTGAATCGTGCTGTCGTGTAGTTCTCTCGCCAGCCGCGCCCGCTCCTCGGCAGCCGTTTCGCGGCATGCTCGCAGGCAAATGTGTGCAGCGTGGATGGAACGCGATGTGGTCCGCGAAAATCTCCTGATCGAATCGAGGGTTGCCCGTGCGGACCGCTCGATTCTTGGATCGCACACGACGTAACGGCCGCGCCATTCGTCCCCCAGGTCAACGAGAACAGACATCACCGTGCCGTAAACTCCAAATGTCTTCAACAGAGCGTCCGGCATTTTGGATCGGCCCAGCTTTCTGCCATCGGCATCGAAGGACACCAGCGGATCGTTTTTATCGTGAACGTTAAGAATCCAGTTGTCCTGCGGTAGCAGCCGAAGATACTCGTCAGCGGTCGAATGATCGAACTCTTCCGAGTTCACGACGGAATATCCCTCTTTGCGACGATCCGAATGCCACAGGAACATCCGACCCGAATTCAGTTCTTCAACAAGGAGTAAAACCAGTTTCGGCGCAATCAGCTCAACGATCTGGGAGAAGGTCGACTGGATAATCTGCGAAGGAGACCCCGACTGAAGCCGCCAATACTCCGGCATGGGACCGGAATGCGTCATGCCCAGAGCTCGCCGGACAGCCAGCTTGATTTGGTCAGGTAGGTTCACCAGTCTCAGCATACGTGTCAGTGCTGAACCTATCAATGGCTCCGAAGTAGAGTCAACTCCGTGTTTACGAGTATTTTACGGCGGGCCGCAGCCTAGGCTTCGCGCTTGACTTCGCACAAAGGAGGGGTATCCGCGAGGTTCGAAATCGATTTGGGTTCCACGAAAGTGATCTCATCGATTTCTGCACGACAGCTGGGACAGCATGCCAGCACGGGAAGGAGATAGATGACTTCACGTTCCGGTCGAATTCTCAATTGATCCAATATTTGCCAAAAGGGCACTCTCGCGCCTGGAGAGCATCGATCGCATCCCAGGATTGCTCCTTCCGCCTCGATCACCGCGCTTTGAGAAACCGAAATGATTAACCTGTTCATGACGCGCCGTCCTAATCCTCTCAAAAACTTACTGGACCGTTATACGTGATCTCAGATGGTGTGATTCAATCGCACGTCCGGTCTAGTTCCCTCTGACCTCGTTCCCGCGGCACGATGGAGAGTGCCTGCCATACCGGCACCGGTAGTCCGACCGGCACGGGCAGTCCGACCAGATGCTCTCTGGCACCTTCGTACGACTTCAACTCTACTTTTGGGTGGATCGAAGTCCATGACCCTTGGCTACGATGGCCGCAGTTCAAACGGATGTTTGGACGATGAACAGGAGGTTCAAAATGTTAGTAACGCATGAAGCTCAGACCCAACGTCCCATCAGGACGACGGAATGTTCAATCTGTCAAAAACCCGTCCGTGTCAATCCTTTGAAGGCTTCAGAAGTCGGCGTGATCTGCAGGATGTGCCGATGCAAGCGGTGCAGCATTCCGATGTCTCAGAAGCCGTGCCATCGCTGTGGTGTCGCCCACGGCACGCCGTCAACAGAGCCTGGCCTGTGCGAACGGTGCTTTGAGACGGCTATGTCACACACACACTGGTCAGGACTCGAAGAGCATGAGATCGATGCAGAGAGTGAGTTGCTCCATTGAGACTCATTGGAAAGCGGATACGGCATATCAGCTTCGCGCTCCTACTCATGACGCTGTCGCGGACAGCGTTTGCGCAGCAAGCTTCGACTCTGAGCGACCCTCGGAAATTGGCGGAAGAAGCAACAGAAACGGCGCGGAAGGGGAACTTCAATGACGCGCTCCGCCTCTATGAGAAAGCGCTTGCAATAGCGCCCGACGACATTTCGGTTTTGCGCGATTACGCCATAGTTTTGGGTTGGGCCGAGAAGTACCCCGAGGCGGTTTCCATCATCAGGAAAGTTTTGTCGGCACAAAGCGAGCAACCGGACTGGGCTCTTCGCGAGTTCTCTCGCTCCCTCTTGTTTGGCGATGCCACCGAAGAGGCGCTGCAACGCTTAAACCAGCTTGTCGAGCGCGGCGACTTTAGCGAGACGACTCTTACACGAAGAGCGGTTGCGCTCCGTTGGCTCGGACGCGGAGATGCTGCTGCAAGTGCCTATGAAGAGCTTCGGGAGCGATACCCTCAATCCGGTACCGCCTATGCCGGACTAGCCTACACGATTGCCGATCGCGGCCGATTGCAGGATGCGCTCGATATGCTAGACGGCGCTCCAGCCTCTGTTCAGAGTCAGCCTGATGTTGTAGTGGCGCGGATTCAGATTTTGAATTGGATGGGCCGTCACTATGAAGCTCAGCGACTCATCGCCGGTCTTCCCGGAGACCTGGCTTCGAATCGCGACCTCCTGAAGGAAAGTGTTTTGGCAGAGCGATGGGGCGGAAACCCGTCGGGCGCCATGCGCGAACTCGTGCGGTTGGCGTCCCTCTATCCCGACCAGCGATCACGCGATCTGCTGCGGGAACTGCGAACGGAGTATGGGAATAGCCTGATGCCGGCGTTCCGGTACAGCAAGGATAGCGATGGCCTGGTAGATCGCACCCTGAGCGTGGATGGCTCGTTTCACCTAAACCCTTCACATGTCATTCGGACCGGCTACCGATATCGATGGATGGAACAGAACCTGCAAGGCGTTCGCACTCTGGTTAGTTACGATCTTGGCTGGAGCGGGTCGCTGAACCGGCACGTTGCGGCATACACAACGATTTCAAATATCGATTATCGCCTGCCCGGACTCTCGCGGAGGTTTGTGGGTGATGCCGCGCTGCGATTTGTTCCAAATGACAAAGTGAGACTTGAAGGTGGCGGCGGTGTGATCGCGATGGATGCATTCCAGTCGCTTGCCAACCAGGTCACGGCGTCATTCGGATTTGGAGAAATGGGAATGGCTTTCGGGCGAAACCACATTGCCGCGCGGTACTCTGGTTATTCCTTCTCTAATGACGTGATTCGACATCGGGTTGGAGGGCAGTACATGCGGTCGCTGGTGGAGGATTCGAAGATACGGCTGTCTGCCGGGTTCCGCGGGGGGGTGATGTCACACAGTACCTCAACGCCGGACTTCTACAGTCCTGCAAGGCTTCATTCGTACCTCGGGTTTGCACAGTTCAGCGGCCGAGCCACTTCGTGGCTGGACTACTACGGCGAGCTTGCAGCGGGATGGCAGGCAGAGACCGGCAGTCCGCTGATGCATCCGTTCCAGATCGGCGGTGGCGTGGGATGGCACCCCAACAGGCATTTCCGTTTGTCTGTCGATAGCGGCAAATCGACCGCATCGATGGATCGCCCGGGGCCCGGTCTTCGTGCGTACTCACGCTGGAGCGCGAGTGGCGGCCTCGAAGTCCGATTTCCTTAAATGGGGACGGGTTAAGGGGAATCTGAAATTGGAAAGTCCGGGGATCTCAAAACCGAAATTACAAGATCTCAAATTGGACCCTAAACACAGGAACAGGCGTCCAATCTACCCTCTTGTAACTTCGGTTTTGAGATCCCCGGACTTTCCAATTTCAGATTCCCCTATCGCCCCTAGCGTTCGAAATCGAACCTCATCACGAAGTATTCGTGCACCTTTGTCATCCAACCGCGGATGTCCTCGACGAGACGCGCGGCGCCGCGTTCACGATCTTGTTCTCGATACCCAAGCCGCCGCGCCAACGACTTAAATTCATCGGAATTCTCGCCTGGCAGAACAAGATCTGTGGCGTCGCCACGAACAATGCGAAGGCCATCGATCAGCTTGCGAAGAAACAGATAGCCCCTATGTAGCGTTGCAAAGTCCGCCTCTCGAACGATCTGCAATCGCCGCAAACCGGAAAGGGCATCGAGAGTAGTCTGCAAACGAATCTCGGGGTGTTCCGCGCCATTGATTAGTTGCAAGTACTGAACGGCATACTCTACGTCGATAATTCCGCCGGCGCTGTACTTCACGTTGACCTGTCCCGGCTTGACCAGTTCCACCATCTGCCGCCGCCGCAATTCCATCGCATCAGCCCAGTTCCAGGGCGCTTTACTGTACGAGAACGCATCCCGGTGCGCCTCGACACGACGACCGAGTTCCGCGTTTCCAGCCACCCAGCGCATCTTGATCAGCGCCTGTCTTTCAAAAGGAGACGCATCGCCGCCTGCGCTGTAGTATTTCGCGAACTGATCGAACGAGTTGGACCATGTTCCCGCATTTCCATAAGGCCGTAATCGCAGATCGACATGAAAAATGCCGTGGCTTCGCGCCTCGATGAAATCCACGACGAGCCGTGCGAACGATTCGAAAAACGCGGCGTGCTCTGCCTTGTCATGAATGAAGAGCAGTTCGAAATCCGATGCGTAGCCCATTTCACGGCCGCCAAACTTACCAAGACCGAAGATGGCATAGGCGGTTGCGTCGCGCGAGGGCAGAGATTTACCCATTCGCGTCATCTCGGCAGAACAGACATTGGCGGTTTCCTGCAGAACGATGTCGCCAAGGTCGGTCAGTGCGTAAGAAAAGTCTGTCAAAGTGGCGTCGCACTGAACAATGTGTGCGGCGTCGATTAGAAATACCTGGCGGTCCTTGAACGTATTCAGGACCTTCTTCCTTTCCTCGAATGTTGTCACGTGCTCCAGGCCATCACGCAGCTTCACTCGCAGGGCCTCTCTGAATGAAGCGCCCGGCTCCAATTCTCTTGTACTGAAGTCCTCCAGGACTGGAAGCAATTCGGAGAAGTGAATGAGCAGGAGATCATCCCAGAGAAAGTCGCTCGACCCCAACAGATGCGCAAGCATGCTCATGCCCCGATTGCTTGCGAGAAACGCGATGGCGCGGTCCGGATACGCGTCTTCGGCCAGTTCAATCAGCTTGTCGAGGAACTGATCAAAGTGGCGCAACGCTGCCCCCGGATCCGGAGCCTCCGGCAGGAAACGCGTGAACTCCTTGATCATCGAAACAGCCATCTGCAGGCGTTGTTGGTCGCCAGGATCTTCGATCTTTTTGTTCCAGCGGTTTACGATAAAGAACTTATCCTTCGCCTCGCCCGCTTCACTTCGGATGCTGACTTTGTGAATATAGATTCCTCGCATCGCGAGAGCATTCGAGATTGCATAGAGGAAGCCAAACGTGTCTTCGGATCGCACTTCCATCACGGTCCATTGAGCTGAACTCGTGTTGTCGAATGTGAGGTTCACCGGCGAGCCGAGCCCGCCGAGCCCTTCACCCATTTTTTCGATACGTTCGATCAGAAAGCGGTTCAGTCGTTCGCGAGCTTCGGTCAGAGAGCCCGAGGCGAGAAGGTCGGCGAGCGTTTGAAGTTCTTGCTCGAACTCCTTTTGCCTGGCCGAATCGAACTCTTCTCCGGCTTTTGTTGAGACTCTGAGGACGTCCACGATCCGGCCTGCCATTCCTCTACCGGACTGCTTTGAGAAGGAATGAATCTCCCCCGCCCGGATATTGAGGCCGAAAGCAGACAAAAGCCCACAAAGCAGGGACAGTCCCGACGGATAGTCATAACCGACGATGACCACTTCGAAGTCATGCTCCTGAATCGGCGCGATCCGCACCAGGACGCGATGATCCGCATCAACCTGCGAAGACACCTTAATGTGAAATGCGATCTCCTCAGGGCTGAAGGACTCGAAATAGTCCTCGTCCATGCGGCGGAGGAAGTCTTCGACGAATTCGTCGCGGACCTCGGCACTTAGCGATCTCACAGTTTGTTTCGACTTGTCGTGGATCACGCCTTATCTTATCTCAACAGGCTATGTCCGCTTTGAACGTCAAGGATTTATTGCTCGCCCCGCAACTCGATCGCCAAACGGTGACGGCGTTGCTGCAGCCTTACGGGTTGACGGATATTGCGAGAGCGGATGCCCAACTGCAGACGGTGGCGGCCGATCCGTCCGAGCGCCACCTGCTCTCGGAGATTCTAGAAGAACTGCTCACGTCTGTTTCAAAGTCTGCAAACCCGGATCAGGCGCTTGTCTATTTCGAAAGATTTGCAACGGCGAGTCTGAACAAGCCGCAGCTCTTTGCTTATCTCCGCGACTTTCCTCAGGCGATCGAGATCCTGATGCGAAGTCTTGGCGGAAGCTCCTACATGGCGGAGATTCTGATCCGTGATCCGCAACTCTTTTACTGGGTCACAGACCCGCAGATCCTGATGCGTCCCCGCACGAAGCGTGAGATCCAGCGCGAGATCATTAGAACGGCGAAAGCCCTGCCCACCGAACAACAGCAACTCGACTACCTGCGAACAGTCAAGCGCCGGGAGATGTTACATCTGGGCATTCGTGATCTGCTGCGGTTGTCGAGCGTGGAAGGGACATGGACCGCTCTTTCCGTTCTCGCCGAAACCTTGATTTCAGCCACCTCCTGGATCTGCGCATCGGCGCTTCGGCGTGAACACGGCATATCGGTTACCACATTCACAGCGTTCACGGTTCTCGCTATGGGTAAGCTCGGCGGAGGTGAACTCAACTTCAGTTCGGACGTCGATCTGATGTTTCTCTACGCGTCAGAAACCGAAGAAGTCGACGGCTTGGCGGCAGCAGACTACTTCCACAGGCTCTCTCAGAAAATCACGCACGGCCTGAGCAGCTTTACCGGCGAAGGCTACATCTATCGTGTTGATCTTCGCCTCAGGCCGGAAGGCAAGGCCGGAAACCTTGCGGATGCCCTTAGCGGGTACAGGCGTTATTACGAAAAGCGGCTCGCGCCGTGGGAACGACTGGCGCTGATCAAGGCCTGGCCTGTCGCGGGGAGCCGTATTCTGGGTCGCACCTTCTTGCACATGGCGGAAACGTTCATTTATTCGGGTGAGTTCGGAGCTGACGCCATACAGGACGTTCTCAAGATGAAGCGCCAAATCGATGAGAAAGTTTCCCGCCGCCGCGATGTCGGAAGAAACGTCAAGTTAGGCCCGGGTGGCATTCGCGAGATTGAATTGATCGTGCAGTCGTTGCAGGCTGCGCACGGCGGCCTTCTGCGGGACCTTCGTGAACGTAATACGATGCGGGCGCTCGAAGCTCTGGCCAGACATACGTTGCTATCGGATGACGAATTCGACGCGCTGGCAAAAGCGTACGACTTTCTGCGCGACGTCGAGAACAAGTTGCAGATGGTGCATGACGCGCAGACCCATTCGCTACCCCTGGCGGACAACGACCTGGCGGCCTGCGCGAGTCTCCTGGGATACAAGAAGGATGGCGGCGGCGCGGCTCAACTCATCGAGCGATTTGAAGAGGATTACAACCACCACACGGCAAAGGTGAGTCGCTTGTTTGAAGCGATTCTCGGTCGAGCGGAGGGAATTAGGGAACGGACTACTCAACCCCCAAACTCCTGACACGAACTACGCAGGCATCAATAACTTCCCGCAGGAGTTTGGG